>Ga0326763_1000101_pt1 | contig 31755 bp, 29 predicted proteins | sample NORPS_P_FD_207671 | JGI IMG/M metagenome (GOLD analysis project Ga0326763, IMG submission 207671) | Hot spring water microbial communities from Norris Geyser Basin, Yellowstone National Park, WY, United States - NOR.PS_P | ecosystem: Environmental > Aquatic > Thermal springs > Unclassified...
CGGTTGGGGGTGCCCCCCGGGGGGGGGGGGGGGGGGGGGGGGAGTCAGCACCAGCACCGCGGGCAAGAAGGTGAGCGTCAGCACCAGCGCCACCACCATGCCCAGTCCGGCGATGATCCCAAGCTCGGCGATCCCGATATAGTCGGTTGGCAGGAACGCGCAGAAGCCCAGCGCGATGGCACCCGCGGCTAGCATCAGCGAGCGGCCCAGCTTGGCGGTCGCGCGGCGCAGCGCCTCGGGCCGAGGCTGGCCGCCCAACCGCTCCTCGCGGAAGCGCGTGGCGAGCTGGATGCCGAAATCGATCCCAAGCCCGACGAACAGCGGAATGAACGCGACCGAGATCAGCGTTAGCCGCCCGACGATCGCCAGCCCAAGTGCAGTCGTCAGCACCAGCCCCGCAATGGTCGACGCGAGCACGACGCCCATGATCCGCCGCGATCGCAGCGCGATCCAAAGCGTGCCGACCATGAACACGCCCATCAGCACCGCGACGAAGCCAATATTGTGCTGGAGGCTGGCGAACTCCTCGTCCGCCAGCGGCACGGGGCCAGTGAGGCGGACAATGACGCCCGTTTCCGGCGCCAGCTTCAGGCGGGCAGCGGTCTGGCGCAGAGCCGTTGCAGCTTCAGCTCCTGGCTGCAGGTCGGTGTAGTTGAGCACTGGTACGGCCAACACCAGCTTGCGCGTGCCTGGGCCGGCGCCGTTGCCTGCAAACAGTTTCTGCCACGAGAAGTAAGCTGGCCGCCGTGCCGCCTGCTCGCCCAGCGCGTGGTCGATCGCGCCGAGCGGGCCCGCGACCAGCGCTAGCTTAACGTTCCCGCGCTCGACACCAGTCGCCAGCGTTTCGATCGATCGCGCGACCCCGCGCAGCGAAGGGTCGGCGGCGAGCGGGCCGAGGAACGGCTGCGCGGCGGCGAGCTGGTCGGCGGTCGCACGCACCTCGTCGGTGCTCAGATAAAGCAGCCCGTTGCGATCGAAAAACGGCCCGCCATCGGGGCGACGCACATCATGGAAGTGCCGCGTGTCGGCGCGCATCGCGTCCGTCAGCGCGCGCGCGGCAATTTCGGCGCGCTCGGGCGTAGCGCCGTCGATCACGACGACCAGAACCTCCCCATTTTGCGGGAATGCGCGGTTCAGCTCGCGCTCGTTCACCCGCCAGGCGACCTGCGGGTTAATCAGCGCACTCGTGTCCGTATTGATCGTCAAGTACACGGCGGCGAACCACGCTGCAAGCGCCGTCAGCAGCAGCACGCAGCCGACGACCGCCGACGCATGCGCCGCCGACCACACCGCCAGCCGCGAGGCGAGCGGCGCCGGACCTGCTCCGCGCGGTGCCGTCACCAGTAATGTAGCCGGAAACTGATCGTCTGGTCCCCCGGTCCGGCAAGGTCGAAGCTTGCGGCGCTCCACTTGGGCGCAGAGGTGGTCGCGGGTGCGTCGCGCGAGAAGCCGTAGCCTTCCTTAGGTATGCCGAGAAGGCCGGTGTCGATGCGCCCATTGCCGTTCGCATCATGGAAGCCCTGCGCCGCCCAGCGCCCGGCGGGCACGTTCCTGAAGACGACTGTCGTGGTGCCGCGCCGGGCGGGCGCGGTCTGCGTCATCGGGCAGTCCTTGGTAAACAGCTCGCGCGGGCAGAGCTCCACCTGCACGCGCCCCGCGTCGGACCGGACGCCGGTAACCAGCACCGTCAGCGTGCCGACCGGGGGGGCGCTTGGGGCGGGCGGAGCGGGCTGGGCGGCGGCGATCAGAAGGGCGGCGAGCGCGATCATTCTCGAAGCGCTATAGCGCCGAAGCTGAACGGGTGAAGAATCACGCGCGAGCGACATACGGCCCGGAGCCGCCGGTTGACTGCCCCGGCGCGCTGGAACAGACGGCAGGTCGACGATGGACGCGCAATGAAACAGCTGCCCGCCGCCCGCCATACGCTGTCGGTCGTGGTCGACAACGTGTCGGGCGTGCTCGCGCGGATTGTCGGGCTGTTCTCGGCGCGTGGCTACAATATCGAATCGCTGACGGTTGCCGTGACCGCGGAGGAAGCGATCAGCCGGATCACCATCGTGACCTCGGGCCCGCCGCCGGTCATCGAGCAGATCATGGCGCAACTCGGCCGCCTGGTGAACGTTCACCGCGTCACCGACCTGACGACGCTAGGCCCTCACGTGGAGCGCGAGATGGCGCTGGTAAAGGTGGCCGACGCCGGCGAGGCGCGCGAGGAGGCGCTGCGGCTGGCGCAGGTATTCGGCGCGCGGCCGGTCGACGCGACCACGCAGAGCTTCATCTTCGAGCTTGCCGCGGCGCAGGACGAGGTGACCCGCTTCGTCGAGCTGATGCGCGAGGTTGGGCTGGTGGAGGTCGCGCGAACGGGCATCGCTGCGCTGGCTCGCGGGCGTGGCGAGGGGTGAGCAGTCATCACTCCCCTGCTCGTCACCCCGGGCTTGACCCGGGGTTCAGCATCATCCGCGCGAGTGGCGTGGGCGGCCGGATGTGCTGCAAGGCAGTGAGATCCCGACTCGGGGGCCGGGATGACGGATGTGGATCCGACGGGGATTAAGGGACGATGCGGGTATATTACGATGCAGATGCCGACGCTCAGCTGATCAAGCGCAAGCACGTGGTGATCCTCGGCTATGGCAGCCAGGGGCACGCCCACGCGCTGAACCTGCGCGATAGCGGCGTCGCGAGCGTGACCATCGCGCTGCGCCCCGGCTCGGCGAGCGCGGGCAAGGCCGAGGCTGCCAACCTGACGGTGAAGGCACCTGCCGAGGCCGCGGCTGACGCCGACCTTTTGATGATGCTCGCGCCCGACGAGTACCAGGCCGAGATCTACGCGCGCGACCTCGCGCCCAACCTGCCGCACGGAGCGAGCCTTGCCTTCGCGCACGGGCTGAACATCCATTTCGGCCTGATCGAGCCGCGCGAGGATCTCGACGTGTTCATGATCGCGCCCAAAGGGCCGGGCCACTTGGTCCGAAGCGAATATGTCCGAGGCGGCGGCGTGCCCTGTCTCATCGCGATCGACCGCGACGTCACGGGCAACGCGCACGACCTCGCGCTGAGCTACGCTTCAGCCATCGGCGGAGGCCGCGCGGGTGTCATCGAAACGACCTTCCGCGAGGAGTGCGAAACCGATCTGTTCGGCGAGCAGGCAGTGCTGTGCGGCGGCCTGCCCGAACTGATCAAGGCAGGGTTCGAAACGCTGGTCGAAGCGGGTTACGCGCCCGAGATGGCCTATTTCGAATGCCTCCATGAAGTGAAGCTGATTGTCGACCTGCTTTACGAAGGCGGGCTGGCGAACATGCGCTATTCGATCAGCAACACCGCCGAGTATGGCGGCGACCAGACCGGCCCGCGCGTGATTCCTCCCGAGACGAAGGCCGAGATGAAGCGCGTGCTGGCGGACATCCAGCAGGGCCGTTTCGTCGGGCGGTTCATCGCCGACAACCGAGCGGGCAACCCCGAGCTGAGGGCTGCGCGCCGCCTGACCGCCGCGCATCCGATCGAGCAGGTCGGCGCTAAGCTGCGGGCGATGATGCCATGGCTGAGCGAAGGGCGGTTGGTCGACCGCACACGGAATTAGGCGATGCTCAATCGTCTTGAACGCGCGCTGAAGGGCCGGAGCCTAGCCGAAATCGTACGGCTCGGCGCGAAGACCCTTGCCTACACGGTCACGTCGCAGTTTCCCGCCGCACGCAGAGCGCGCGCTGCCACTGAGGCGTTTGACCGCCGCTGGGGAACCGAGACCTCGGGCACGCGATCACTGTCCAGACTGGAACTCAGCGTCGACCGCGAGCGTGCGCTGCACAGCGTCCGCTACGAGCCGACGTCCGAACTGCTGGTCGAGCGCCTGATCGACAGGCTGGGCGTGGACGCGGGCGCGTGGCGGTTCATCGACTATGGCTGTGGCATGGGCCGCGTTTTGCTGATCGCAGCGATGCGGCCGTTTGCCGAAGTGATCGGTGTCGAATTCGCTCCCGAACTCTGCGCGATCGCCGAGCGCAACCGCGACATCGTGGAGGGACAGAGCGCGCTGAAGGCACCGATCCGGGTGGTTAATGCCGATGCTGGCAGTTGGACTCCGCCTCCGGGGCCGCTCGTCGCCTATTTCTACAATCCGTTCGACGCAGCCCTGATGGCCGAAGTTGTTGCGCAGCTGGAAGCCAGCTGGAAAGCCGAGCCCCGACCGATGCGCGTGCTCTACGTCGATCCGCGGCACACCGTGCCGTGGGATGCGAGCAGCGTGTTCCGGCTTGCGGAACGCACAGATGGCTTTGCGATCTACGCCGCTTCCGGCGCGGCCGAATAGCTCGCCCAGCCTGGTGGACCGGACGCGCCACGATACGCGCCCGGTCCGGCCAGCGGCTCAGGCGCGGCGGCGGATCAGCGCGGCGGCGCCCAGCCCGAACAGCGCCATCACGGCAGGCGCGGGCGTGGCGACCGGCGCCAGCGCGAGATCGCGCAGGTCCAGCCCCGTGAAGCCGATGTTGCCGAGGAGCGTCGGAGCACCGGTCGACAGGTTCAGCGTGAACAGTCCCGTATTTCCCGATGCGCCGCGCAGCCAGCTGGCGTACGCAATCCCCGTCGTGCCGGAAATATCGAAGCCCGTCGGCACCGTTGGCCGCCCGGCGCTGCCGATTGTGTTGACGACGCCGGCATTGGGCGCACTCGTCGTTGCCAGCGTGAACAGGCTGGTATCGATATAGTAGAGCTGCGTGCCCGGCATTGCGCGTGGTGAGGGCGCGAAGCTGTTGGTGTAGGCGGCCGCGGTCAGGCTTGGTGCCGTGCCCGCATTTGCGTCGCCCCCCGCGTAGGTCAGCCTGCCATCCACTAGCGCAGCTCCGCTGTCCACGTTCACCCGCAGGTTCTGGCCGTTGTTCGATACGATCCGCAGCCGGTCCGGAACCGGGTTGAAATCGATGCCGAACGCCGTGCCATCGAGCGTTGCGCCGCTGATCGTCGATCGGAGCGAAGCCGCCGCGCCGCCGCGCGACAGATCGATGGAAAAAATGCCGCCGCCGCTGCCGAGGCCGTAGAGCAAACCATTCGCCGGGCGCACGTCGATGCCCAGCAGCGTCTGCCCGCCGAGGCCCGTGACCGAGCGCACCTGGCCGATCGCCCCCGGCGCGGTGCTTTCGAACACAGTCAGGCCGTTGCCGCCGACGAGGCCGACAAGCCGCTCAGCCGAAGCCGTGTTCGAGGCGAACGCGATTGCGGCGAGCATCACCAAAGATGTCCGCTTCATGAATGAATCCTCCTGTTCCGTTAACGGTACAGTGCATACGGATCCGCCACGCCGGTCGTTGCGGCCACCACGCTTAAAGCGCCGAGCTGCCTATTTTCAGCGTTAAACTGTTAACCGGCCTTCGCGCCGCGCAGCCAAGCCAGCCCTGCGAACAGCGCAGCGGCTGCTCCCGTCCACGCAAACTCCCTCCAACTCGCGGTCGACAGGATCGCGATCAGTCCCGCACAGCCCAAAAATGCCAGGGCAGGCGTGACCGCCAGCCGCAGCGGTTTGCCGCCCAGCGCCACGCCGCGCGCGCGCAGCCGTAGCGACGCTGCAGTTCCGAACAGATAGACCGCGATCCCCGCCACCGTCCCGATCGAGGCGAGCACGACATAGCCGCCGCTGAAGGTCGCGGCGGCCATCATCGTCGCGGTGACAACGATCGCGCGCGTAGGCGCAGCGGTGCGGCGGTCGACCGCGCCAAGCCAGCCGGGCAGCACGCCGCGCCGCGCATAGGCGAACACGATTCGCGGCACACAGACGACCATGCCCGCAACGCATCCCAGCGCAGCGACCGTGCCGCCCGCGACGACCAGCACAGCGAAGACCGGCGACACCGGACCGACAATATCGGCCAGCGGCGCGCCCGATCCGATCGCCGCCGGTCCGCTCGCGCGCCAGACGGTCCACTGGATCAGGCAGCCGAGCAACGTGTACGCACCCATCGCCCCCAAGAGGCCGAGCGGGATGGTTCGCGAAGGACGCTCGGTCTCGCCCCCCACCGCGAGCGCGCTTTCGGCGCCAAAGAAGAAGAAGGCACCCAGCAACAGCGCCTTGCCGATGCCGCCCGGCGCCACCGCAGCGACGTGCGCGGCGGGCGAGGCTGGCACGAACGCCAGCGCCACCACCAGGAACACGATCGGCGGCACCAGCTTCAGCGCGACCAGCGACTTCAGCGCGTCCGCGCTCTCGCCCGCGCCGCGCGCTGCGTTCCAGGTGAAGAGCGCCAGGCACGCCAATACGAACACGGCACGCGGCACCGGATCATGCAACCCGGGCGCAAGCTTCGCAGCCTGGTCCGCCGCCGCCGCCAGCACGCCCGATCCCGCGAAGGTCAACATGCAGAGCTTCAGCCCCCCCGCAGCCGCGCCTGCGACCGGACCGAACGCGGCTTCGGCCAGTGCGTAGACGCCCCCACTTGCGGGCACGCGGCTGCCGCCTTCGGCGAGCACCAGCACGACGCCGCTGAGCGCCAGCCCGCACCCCGCCAGCGCCCACGGGCTCAGCGCGCCCAGCCGCGCCATCTCGCCGGGGACGACGTAGAAGGCCGTGCCCATCAAGATGTTGGCCGCAATCGCCGCCAGCCCCCACGGCCCGATCGCCCGGTTGAGCCCCGCGTCGCGGCGGTCGCCAGTGCCTGTGGCCGGGGCGGTCAGGACGGGTGCGATTAGGCTCTCCGCGTGAATTCGAGGATCGGCCACGCAACGTGGCGGGGATAGCGCGCGGTCACAAGTCCGCGGTTGCGGTAGGCCGCCCAGACGCGGCGCTGCTGGCGCTCGAGCAGGCCCGCCAGAACGAGCCGCCCGCTGGGCGCGACCGCGCGGGCTATCATCGGCGCCATCTGCCGAAGCGGGCGCGCGAGGATGTTCGCGACGACCAGATCGTAGTGGCCGCGCAGGCGCGGGTGGCGCAGGCCGTCGGCGACGTGCAGCTCGATCATGCCGCGCTGTCGGCCCGAACGCACCGCATTCTGGCGGACATTGCCGCGCGCGACCGCAACCGCGACGGCATCGTTGTCGGAGGCGACCACCTCGGCTCGGCGCCAGCGCTTGGCAGTCGCCAGCGCCAGCACGCCGGTGCCCGTGCCCAGATCGATCGCGCGGCGGACGCGCTTGCCGCGCTTGGCGGCACGGTCGATCGCTTCCAGGCAACCCGCGGTCGTCGCGTGGTGGCCAGTGCCGAACGCGCGGCCTGCCTCGATGCGAATGCCGATGCGGCCGGGTCGCACGGTCGATGCGTAGGAGCCGGTGTGGACCACATAGCGCCCGGCCGATACCGGCGTCAGCGCGGCCTGCGAGTATTTGACCCAGTCGCGATCAGCGATTTTCCCCACCTGCGGCGCGTGCGGCGAGGACGGCGCGAAGGTTCGCAGCGCATCGAGCACCCATGGCTCGGGCCGGGCGAGGTCATAGGCTTCCAGCCGCCAGCCACCGTCGTCCTTCTCGTGCGCTGCGAGCGTCACACCGGGCAGTTCGGCGGCAGCTGCTTCGGCTTCGGTGCAGTCGATCCACGCAACCCAGGTCAAATGGAGGCTCCTTCAGCGGGCGGGGCGCCGTTATTGCCCGACACTGTGGATGGGGGAAGGTGTGTGGCCACGGTCCCGACCTGGATGGGTTGAACTGCGAGCTGCGGCCGGCCGACCCGCGCTCAACGGACGTAGCTCGCGCCGTTGATGTCGATGGTGGCGCCGGTCATGGATGGCGGCGCATCGAGCGCGCAGAAAGCTATGACCTTCGCGACCTCGTCCGTTTCGGCGACGCGACCGAGCGGGATGTCCGCGAGCACACCCGCTCCGCCTCGGCTGGCGAGATATTCCTCGGCCATTCCCGTCATCACAAAGCCCGGCGCGACGGTGAAGGCGAGAATGCCTTGACCAGCGTGCGCGCGAGCGTAGGTCTTGGTCATCGCGGTCATCGCCGCCTTGCTAGCAGCATAATGCGCGTTGGGCGGCCCGTCGCCGCGATGCGCCGCGCGGCTGCCCAGGTTCACCAGCCGCCCTCCGCCGGAGCGTGAGCGAAAGTGGACCAGCGCCAGGCGGCACAGGTCGGCGGCGGCGAACAGGTTGATCTGCATCGTGCGCAGCCACTCGGCGCGGAACGCCTCGGCATCACCGTCGATCGGCGCATCGGTAAAGACGCCCGCGTTGTTGACCAGCACGTCCACGCGGCCGCCGAGTTGCTCCAGCGCCGCGGCCCACAGCGCCTCGGCTGCGCCCGGCACCGAAAGGTCCGCCGCGATCCGCCCGTCGCCGCCATGGGTAGAGTGGCCGACGACAGTGCACCCCCGCGCGCGCAGCTCGGCTTCGGCGGCGAGCCCGATGCCCTTGGAGGTGCCGGTGATCAGGACGTTGGGCATAGGGCAAGGCTCCGGGCGGCGCTGGCGGGCGTTCTAGAAGCGTGGTAGAAAGCGCGCAAGAAACGTGCCATGCAGTTGAACATCAAAAATCCCAGGACGGTCGAGCTTGCATTGGAGCTCGCGAAGCGGACCAGCGACACCGTGACGGGCGCCGTCACCAAGGCGCTGGAGCGTGAACTGGAGCGCGCCAGGCCCGTGCCACGTTTTACTGCTGAAGAACGCGAGGCTGCGATCGCCGAGGTATTGGCGATCGGAAAGCAGACCCGGCAGTGGTTCGAGCAGCGCGGCATTCCCATCCCTACGCAAGAGGAGATGGATACCGAGATGTACGACGCAGATGGACTACCGCGTTGATCATCGACACGTCGGCGCTTCTGGCCATCTTACAGGGCGAACCCGAGGCCGCGCCGTTCGCGTCGGCAATCATCGATGCGCGAGATCCCAGGTTACCCGCCTGCGCTTTTGTCGAAGCGACGCTTAAGCGAAGTTTCAGAATTCTGCCAGAGCTGCGCGAGGGGCTTGACCGACTGGTCACTCGCTTCAGGATCGAGGTAGTGCCATTCACGGCGGACCATGCCCAGGTGGCCGCCGACGCGCGCCGGCGCTTCGGTTCGGGACCGAACGCGCTCAACTTCGGCGACTGTATGGTTTACGCGGTCGCCAAGCTCGCGGAGGTACCGCTGCTCTATAAGGGCGTCGACTTCGCACAGACGGACGTGCCGTCGGCGCTGGCCTAGACGGCGCGCTCGACGATCATCTTTTTGATTTCGGCGATCGCCTTCGCCGGATTCAGCCCTTTGGGGCAAACGTTGGCGCAGTTCATGATCGTGTGGCAGCGGTAGAGGCGGAAGGGGTCCTCGAGCTGGTCCAGCCGTTCGCCGGTCATCTCGTCCCGGCTGTCGGCGAGCCAGCGATAAGCCTGTAGCAGAATCGCCGGCCCCAGGAACTTGTCGCTGTTCCACCAGTAGCTGGGGCAGGCGGTCGAACAGCAGGCGCAGAGAATGCACTCGTACAGCCCGTCCAGCTTCTCGCGCTCGGCGACGCTTTGCTTGCGCTCCTTCATGTTGGGCGCAGGCGTTACCGTCTGCAGCCACGGCTTGATGCTCGCATACTGCGCGTAGAAATTGGTCATGTCCGGCACCAGATCGCGCACGACCTCCATGTGCGGCAGCGGCGTGATGCGGATGTCGCCCTTTACGTCCTCGATCGCGGTGGTGCAGGCGAGCCCGTTGCGGCCGGCGATGTTCATCGAGCACGAGCCGCAGATCCCTTCGCGGCAGCTGCGCCGGAAGGTAAGCGTCGGGTCAACGGTCGACTTGATCTTGATGAGGGCATCAAGAACCATCGGCCCCGTCGTCGCCAGATCGACGTCGTAGCTGTCCATCCGCGGATTTTCGCCCGTTTCCGGGTCATAGCGGTAGATATGGAAGCGCCGCACCGTCCTCGCCCCCTCGGGCGCGGCATGGTGCTTGCCGTCCTTACGGATGCGGCTGTGCGGGGGAAGTGTGAATTCGGCCATTGCCCTTCGGACCTAATGGGCCACGCCGAGGATGGCTAGGCCGCTCAGCGCGACGGATTGCCCGTCCACTCCCAGTGCCACGGCTCGAACGCGTAGTTGACGAAGCCGAAGCGCTGAGCGTTCCGCACCAGCCAGGCGTAGGCGGGGCTGAGTGCGATCGCCCGGCGCGCCGGATAGGCGGTGCTGTCGGGCGGATCGATGCCCAGATAGAGATCGACCGCGGCGCCCGTCCGGTGCGGTGAGCAGACCGCGCGGCGGCGCCCGTCGCAATTGCCCTCCACCGCGCAGCGCGCGGCGTCGGCCTGGGGGTCGCGGTAGCCCGAGAAGACGGTAAACAGCCGCGGCTGGCGCGCAAATCGCGCGTCGGCGAGCGCGGCTGCGCGCAGCTTGCGGAAGGCAGCCGCCGCGCCCGACAGCACGAAGATCGGCTTGCCGTAGCTTTCGGAGGGCTTGAGCTGCGTCAACAGCGACGCATCGGGCGGCGGCGGGCAGTCCGCCGCGATCATGCGCGCGAGCGGGCGTGCCGCCTGCATCCGGCGGTAGACCGCAGCCCAGGTGGCAGGCGTGAAGCGGCCATCGGCGGGCCGCACGCCCAGCGAGCCTTGCAACCCCGCCAGCGCGCGCGCGAAGCCCGGAGACGTCGGTTCGCAATCGGTCCCCGCAGCCGCAGCGATGAGCGGCGCATAGATGCGCCAGCCAGTCTCGACGGTGCCGAACGGCACGAAGGATAGCGTGTCGATCGACGCGGCGTTCGCCTGCGCGGCACTTCCGTATTCGGCAGCATCGCAGCCCTCGGCGCGCGCGGGCTCGGCGAGCCACAGGAACACCGCCGCAAGAAAGGCATTCAGCCACAGCCTCCAGTTTGGAACCCGACCCATGAACCCCACGCCGCTTCTCGCCGTCCTGCTCGCTGCCACAGCTGCGGCCCAGGCGCCCGCGCCCAAGTCCGCTCCGCCGCCGTCCAACGCTTCCCTCCCGGTCCCGGATGCGCCCGCCGCGCCCGCGGCCGCGCCGCAGCTGCCGCAGAAGCTGAAGCTGCTCGTCAGCGCGCAGGTGCTGCTCGATCGCGCGAACTTCCCGCCGGGCGTGATCGACGGCACGCCGGGAAGCAATTTCGGCAAGGCGGTGATGGCATACAAGGCGGCGAACAAGCTGCCCGTGACTCCCGCGATCGACCAGGCGTTTGTCGACCGGCTTGCGAAGGCTGATCCCAAGCCGATTCTCGCGCGCTACACGATCACCGAGGAGGACGTGGCCGGGCCGTTCGAGCCCAAGTCGTCCAAATACACCGTCCTCGCCGAGCGCAAGAAGCTCGGCTGGTCCTCGCCGCTTGAGGGTATCGCCGAGAAGTTCCACGCCGACGAGGCGTTCCTGAAGCGCCTCAACCCGGGCAGGGACTTCGCGAAAGCGGGCGAGGAGATCGTCGTCCCCGCTGTCGGCCGCCAGAAGCTGCCCGCGCAGGTCGCCAAGGTCGAGGTGCGCAAGAAGTCCGAGCAGGTGCTGGCGTTCGGCGCCGACGGCACGCTGCTCGCGGTCTACCCCGGCACGATCGGTGGCGGCGACCTGCCCAGCCCCGAAGGAACGGTGGAAGTGACCGGGGTGACCTTCTCGCCGGTCTACACCTACGATCCCGAGCGGCTGACCGACAAGCGCCAGGGTCTCAAGAAGCTGGAGCTGCCGGGCGGCCCGAACAACCCGGTTGGCATTGTGTGGATCGGCCTCAACAAGCCGACCTACGGCATCCACGGCACGCCCGAGCCCAAGCTGATCGGCAAGCGCCAGAGCCACGGCTGCGTGCGGCTGACCAACTGGGACGCGTGGCAGCTTGGGAAGTCGATCGACAAGGGCGCGGTCGTCAGCTTCGTCGACGCTTGACGGCGCTCTCCCGCGGGACAACCTTGGGGCCGAAAGGACCCCGCCCATGCTTCCCGAGATCCACGCCGGCCTCGTCCCCGTCGTCATCGAACAATCGAGCCGCGGCGAGCGCTCGTTCGACATCTACTCGCGCCTGCTGCGCGAGCGCATCGTGTTCATCACGGGCCAGGTGGAGGACCACATGGCCTCGCTGATCGTCGCCCAGCTGCTCTTCCTGGAGTCGGAGAACCCCAAGAAGGACATCTTCATGTACATCAACTCGCCGGGCGGGGTGATCACTGCGGGGATGAGCATCTACGACACGATGCAGTATATCCGCCCCAAAGTCGGCACGGTGTGCGTCGGCCAGGCGGCGTCGATGGGCGCCTTCCTGCTCGCGGCTGGTGAGCCGGGGATGCGCGTGTCGCTGCCCAACTCGCGCATCCTGATCCACCAGCCATCGGGCGGCGCGCAGGGCCAGGCGACCGACATCGAAATCCAGGCGCGCGAGATCCTGCGCGTCCGCCAGCGCATGAACGAGCTGATGGCCAAGCACACCGGCCAGCCGATCGATGTGATCGAGCGATCGGTTGAGCGTGACAAAATCTTCGACGCCGAGGAAGCGAAGGCGTTCGGGCTGGTCGACGAGGTGATGGAGAAGCGCCCGCTGCCGACCGACCAGCTGGCAGCCGCCGCCTGAACCGGACGGGCGCGGGCGGGCGACGCCTGCGCCCGGTTGCAATATCGGTTTTGGCGGCGCACGCTCGGACGCAATGACGGCGAAGCGTCACTTTAGTGGTTGCCGTGCGCTGGCGGTCGGCTAACATGCCGCTGGAAGCCCGTGGATTCATCCCACGCGGCGAGGCGCATCGCATGGGCGGCCGATCGCAACCGGCACGGCGGCTCCCGGGTTGGAGCTTGCATCTTCACGGGCGAACCGTGAGACGCGATATGCACGCTGAGCCCGCGAGGAAGCGGGCGGGATTGGAACAACCGGAATGACAGTCAAAAGCGGCGGCCAGGACAGCAAGAACACCCTCTACTGCTCATTCTGCGGTAAGTCGCAGCATGAAGTGAGGAAGCTGATCGCTGGCCCCACGGTCTTCATCTGCGACGAGTGCGTTGAGCTTTGCAATGATATCATCCGCGAGGAGACGAAGTCTTCCGCGCTGAAGGCCAACCGCGACGGCGTGCCGACCCCGCGCGAGATCTGCAAGGTGCTTGATGACTACGTGATCGGGCAGGATCAGGCCAAGCGCGTGCTTTCGGTAGCAGTGCACAATCACTACAAGCGGCTGAATCACGCGCAGAAGAACCAGGATGTCGAGCTCGCGAAATCGAACATTCTGCTCGTCGGTCCGACTGGCTGCGGCAAGACGCTCCTCGCGCAGACACTGGCACGCATTCTGGACGTACCGTTCACGATGGCGGACGCCACCACGCTGACCGAAGCCGGTTACGTGGGCGAGGACGTTGAAAACATCATCCTGAAGCTGCTGCAGGCTTCGGATTACAACGTCGAGCGCGCGCAGCGTGGCATCGTCTATATCGACGAGATCGACAAGATTTCCCGCAAGGCCGACAATCCATCCATCACGCGCGATGTGAGCGGCGAGGGCGTGCAGCAGGCGCTGCTGAAGATCATGGAAGGCACAACCGCCTCCGTGCCGCCGCAGGGCGGGCGCAAGCATCCGCAGCAGGAATTCCTGCAGGTCGACACGACGAACATCCTGTTCATCTGCGGCGGTGCGTTTGCGGGGCTGGACCGGATCATCGCCGACCGTCTGCAGGGCAAGTCGATCGGCTTCGGCGCGCATGTCGCCGCACCTGACGAGCGCCGCACCGGCCAGCTGCTGCGCCAGTGCGAGCCCGAGGATCTGCTGAAGTTCGGCCTGATCCCCGAGTTCGTCGGCCGCCTGCCCGTCATTGCGACGCTGGAGGATCTGGACGAGACCGCTCTCATCAAGATCCTGACCGAGCCGAAGAACGCGCTGGTGAAACAATATCAGCGGCTGTTCGAGATGGAGGGGGTGCATTTGGGCTTCGCCAACGACGCGCTGGGCGCGATCGCTAAGAAGGCGATCGAGCGCAAGACCGGCGCGCGCGGCCTGCGATCGATCATGGAGAACATTCTCCTAGAATCGATGTTCGAGCTGCCGGGCATGGCGGGCGTCGACGAGATCATGGTCGACAAGGATGTGGTCGACGGCCGCAAGGAGCCGGTGCGCGTGTTCGCCAAGGAGCAGGCGAGCGCCTGACGCGGCGCCGGGCGGGCTGGGTCAGTCCGGCATCGTCCACAGGCCCGCGCGACCGGGATCGCGCGCGGCGAGCGCGGCGCGGTCGGCTGCCTCTGCGCGGGCGCGCCACAGCAGGCGGAACTTTTCGGGTGTCGAGGTGGCCTGGCGCCGGTCCCAGGCGCGGGGGCCGGCAGCGGCGACCTTGCGCCCGATCGCGCCGTAAATGGCCGCAGCGGCGAGCACCGCCCATGCCGAGCGGAAGCTGAGTGCAGCCGCGCCGGCGCGCGCGCTCGCCTCGTAGCGCGCGGCTTCGGAGGTGAGGCGCGCGGCGACGCGGGCCAGCGCGGGGCGGTTGGCGGGGTCGGCGATCGTCGCGGGGCAGGGGCTCAGGCCTTCGGCAGCGAGCCACGATGACGGGAGGTAGCAGCGGCCGATCGCTGCGTCGTCGATCACGTCGCGCGCGATGTTCGCGAGCTGGAAGGCCAGCCCGAGGTCGCAGGCACGCTGGAGCGTCGGGCGGTCGCCGGGCGCCACGCCCATCGCCAGCGCCATCATCACGCCGACCGCGCCCGCCACGTGCCAGCAATAGGTGAGCGTGTCTTCGAGCGCGTCATAGCGCGCGCCAGCGGCGTCGAGCGCGAAGCCGTCGATATGCGCGAGCGGCCAGCGTTCAGGCATGCCTGTCTCGGCCGCCACTCGCGCAAGCGCCTGGAACGGCAGCTCCGCCCGCGGCCGTCCGGCGAGCGCGTCGAGCGTGTCGGCGCGCAGCTGTTCGACAGCGGCACCGCTGGCCCGGTCGGTCCTGGCCGCCGCGAAGCCGAGCGCCTGGCCGTCGGTCACATCGTCGCAGTGGCGGCACCAGGCGTAGAGCAGCAGCGCCCGCGCGCGGACTGCCGGCTCGAACAGCCGCGCGGCGAGCGCGAAGGACTTCGAGCCGCGCGCGATGGTGCGCGCGGCGCCGCGGACGAGCGGATCCATTCAGCCCCTCCCCGGAACGGGGAAGAGCCGCGAAACGGCGGCGCGGCTGCGGCCGCCGGGCCGGCTACCCCACCCGCCGCCGCTGGCGCTGCGTCCGCCTCCCCGCTCCGGGGAGGACGGTGGTTTCACTCCGCAGCCAGCGCCATCGGCTCGGCGCGATGGGCGGCGGGGAGGTCGGCGAGCATCAGGCGCGCGGTCGCCTTGGCCGATCCGATCACGCCGGGCAGACCCGCTCCCGGATGCGTGCCCGCGCCGACGAAATAGAGGTTGGTCAGCACGTCGTCGCGGTTATGCACGCGGAAATAGGCCGATTGTTGCAGCACCGGCTCGAGGCTGAAAGCGCTGCCGAGGTGGGCGTTGAGCTCGGACTTGAAGTTGTCCGGCCCGAAATGCCGCAAGGTCACCAGCCGCTCGCGCAGGCCCGGGACCAGCTTCTCCTCAAGCGCCTCGAGAATCCGGTCGCGGTAGCGCGGGCCCTCAACCGCCCAGTCGATCCTGGCCTTGCCCATGTGCGGTACCGGCGACAGCACGTAAAAGGCCGAGCAATCCTCCGGCGCCAGCTGAGGATCGCTGGCGGTCGGGTGGTGCAGATACAGGCTGAAGTCCTTGGCGAGCGTGCCCTTGTCGTAAATCTCGTTCAGCAGCCCCTTATAGCGCGGTCCGAACAGGATCGAGTGATGCGGAATCTCCGGGTGCGTGCCCTTCAGGCCGAAATAGACCACGAACAGCGATGGGCTGTGCCGCCGCGACGCGAGCGACCTGCCCTTGGAGCGCCCGCGCGGATGGCCCGCCAGCAGGTCGCGGAAGCTGTGCACCACGTCGGCGTTCGAAGCGACCGCGTCGAACCGGCCGCTCCAGCCGTCGGCAGTGCGGACCCCGGTCACGGCCGCGCCGCTGGCGTCGATCGCGGTGACAGGCGAGCCCAGTCGCACGCGCCCGCCAATGTCCTGGAACAGCCGCACCAGCCCGCGCACCAGCGCATGGGTGCCGCCGCGCGGGAACCAGACGCCCCACTTCTTCTCCAGCGCGTGGATCAGCGCGTAGATCGAACTGGTCTTGAACGGATCGCCGCCGACCAGCAGCGTGTGGAAGCTGAACGCTTCGCGCAGATGCTCGTCGCGGATATAGCTTGCAACCATCGAATAGACGCTGCGCCACGCCTGATAGCGCATCAGCGACGGGGCCGCCTTCAGCATCGACTTGAAATCGAGGAAGGGCACGTGGCCCAGCTTCTCGTAACCCTCGTGGAACACGCCCTTCGAATATTCAAAGAACCGCTTGTAGCCTTCCACATCAGCCGGGTTGAACTGGGCAATCTGCTCGAACAGCCGCGCCTCGTCGTTCGAATAGTCGAACACGCGGCCGTCCTCCCACATCAGCCGGTAGAAGGGCGTGACGGGCATCAGTTCAACGTAGTCGTCGCGGCGGCGTCCGGCGGCGTCGAACAGCTCGTCGAGGCAGGTGGGGTCGGTAATGACGGTGGGGCCGGCATCGAAGGTGAAGCCGTCGTCCTCCCATACATAGGCGCGGCCGCCGGGCTTTTCCCGCCCCTCGATCAGCGTCACCTGGTGCCCGGCGGCCTGCAGCCGCACGGCGAGCGCGATGCCGCCGAAGCCCGCTCCGATAACGGCGATGTCTGACACTTATTTGGCTCCCAACGTTACCGCGACCGCGCGGCCGAACGGGACCGGCGGTTTACCGATCAGCGTTCGCGCCTTGTCTGCCCACGTCGAGCGGCCCGCGTAAAGGCGGCCGATCGTCTCTTCGGGCATGCGATAATAGCGTTCGAGCACGCGCCAGCGTTCATGCGGCTCGGCTGCGCGGAACAGCAGGCGATTCAACAGGCGGTAAAAGCCGCGTTCCTCCCACAAACGCAGCGACAGGCCTTTCAGCGCGGACATGAGCGCTTCGGCGCCGAGATCGGGGAGCGCGGAGACGGCATCGGCGGCACGCACCGCATCGGGCAGGCTATAGCCGGTCAAGGGATGGAACAGTGCCGCGCGCATCCCTGCCTTGGGCACCGGCGCTCCCGCCCATAGTCGCGTCATATCGCCGCCGAGAGCGATCGGCAGGACGCCGCGCTCCACGCGCACCTCGCGCGCGCTGCGCCAGCCTTGCACAGCTGCATAGGCGCGGCAGCGTTCAGCAACACCCGCATCGTCCAGCGCCGGGCCATCGGCGTAGTAGGTGTCCTCGATCAGCAGGTGCGTCGGAGAGAACGGCAGCGTGTAGACGAAACGGTAGCCGTCATGCTGCGGCACGGTTGCGTCCATGATGATCGGGCGGGCGAGCCCGTGGGGTCCATCGGTCTCGATCTCCAGCCCGACGAACTTCTGGAAGCCCAGCTCCAGCGGCGCGGACGGGTCGGCGCCGCGGGCGTCGATGACGGCGCGCGCGGCGAGCACGCGATCGTCGGCAAGCGTCACGCGCCCGGGATCGAGGGCGCGGACAGGGACGCCCGCCAGCACCGACCCCGGAGGCAGCGCCGCGCGCAGCACCGAGTCGAAGCGGTCCGAGGTGACGCTGCGGTACGGCGTGCCCAGCTGGCGCGCATGGCCGGGGAACCGCACCTCATAGCCGGGCCAGCGGTGGCAGACGAACGGTTCCATCCAGCGCCGCGCCGCGGGATCGAGGTCGGTCTCGAAGAACGACCACGTATGGTCGCCGCCCAGCCCGGACCCGCTGTCGATCACCGCCAGCCGCAGATCCGGGCGCGTGGTAGCCAGCCGATAGGCGATCAGGCCGCCTGCCAGCCCGCCGCCCGCGATGATCAGGTCAAAATCCATCGGCCTCGGCTGATGCCTTAGACGTAGGCGCGCCCAAGCGCCAAACGCGGCAGGCTGGCGCGGCGTCTGCCGCACGTCTGACGATCGCGCCTGCGTTTTGACGCGCTGCTGACGCGCGAGCCGCCGGGCGGCTGACGGCCGCGGCGTACGAAGGTTCGCATTGCCGGTGACGGTCACCGGAAACCGGAAAGGACCAGACCCATGACCCGCTTCACCAGGATCGTCTCGATCGCGCTCGCAATCGTTGCCAGCAGCGTCAGCCTCGGCGCAGCGCTCGACTTCGGCGCGACGCCAGCGACGCAGGTCACGATTGCCTGAGGCCACCGTTCGGCCCGGGGCCGGCCGACCCGGAAACGGCCCTTATTCGTAAGTGTCGGGCTGCCAGCCGTCGCCCTCGGCGATGTCGCTGAACTTGGTCGTCGCCTTGTGGAACATCAGCGGCACCGCGCCCGTCGAGCCATGCCGCTGCTTGCCGACGATCACCTCGGCGCGCCCGTCGATGCGCGTGGCTTTCTCCAGCCACTTGTCGAACTTCTCGCTGCCGTCCTCGGGCTTTTTCTGCGCGTGGTAATATTCCTCGCGATAGACGAACAGGACGATATCAGCGTCCTGCTCGATCGTGCCCGATTCGCGTAAGTCGGCCAGCTGCGGACGCTTGTCCTCTCGCTGCTCCACCGCGCGGCTCAACTGCGACAGCGCCAGCACGGGCACGTTCAGCTCCTTCGCGAGGTTCTTCAGGCCGCGCGTGATTTCGGACACCTCGGCGACACGGTTGTCGCCGCTCGACGCATTGCGCTGCGAACCTTGCAGCAGCTGCAGATAGTCGATCACCACCATGCCGATCTTCTTCTGGCGCTTCAGCCGACGCGCGCGGGTGCGTAGCGCGGCGATGGTCAGCGCGGGCGTATCGTCAATCAGCAGCGGCAGGTCGTGCAGCTCCTGGGCCGCGCGCGCAAGATCGCGGAACTCGGCATGGCTGATCTCGCCCTTGCGCAGCCGCTCGCCGGAGATGTTCGATTGCTCGGCGAGGATGCGCGCGGCGAGCTGCTCGGCGCTCATTTCCAGGCTGAAGAACGCCACCGCTGCGCCGGGGCCGCCGTAGCTGTCGGCGGTCTTCTCGGTCCAGCCATCGAGGATCGCGCGCCGCGCAGCCGAAAAGGCGATGTTGGTCGCGAGCGCGGTCTTGCCCATCGCGGGCCGCCCGGCGAGGATCACGAGGTCGGATCGGTGCAGGCCGCCGATCTTGTGATTGAGCGCGTCGAGCCCCGTCGTCACGCCCGACAGGCCGCCGCCCGACTTGTGCGCGATCTCGGCCATGCGGATCGCGAGCGCGCCCGCCTCGCGGAACGACTTGACGGAACCTGCGATCTCGCCTGCCTCAGCGACGCGGAACAACGCCATTTCAGCGTCCTCGACCTGCTCGGCCGGATCGCGCCCGCACGACGGATCGAGCGCGGTCGACGCCATCTCGCGGCCCACGCGCGCGAGTTCGCGCAGCATCGCCAGATCGTAGATATGCCGCGCATATTCGCTCGCTGCGAACACCGGCCCGACCGCCTCCGTGAGGCCGACGAGATAGGCCGGGCCGCCAGCCTCCTTCAGCCCCTCGTCGCCCGCGAACGCGCTGTGGAGCGTGATCGGCGATGCGATCATGGTCTTGTCGGTGAGCGTCAGGATGCGCTCGTAGAGCTTGGCGTGCAGCGGCTCGAAGAAATGCACGGGCTTCAGCCGCATCTGCACGTCTTCAACGAGCCGGTTGTCGATCATCAGCGCGCCCAGCAGCGCCTGCTCGGCCTCCAGGCTGTGCGGCAGCGTGGGGGGCGCGGGCTGCTGATCGCTTTCGGAGACGGGGCGGAGCTGTGGCGGCATGGGCGCGCAGCACTGCGCCTGTGAGCGGCAGCCCGCAACGCGAACGGACTAGATCGCTGTCGTGGTCTCGGGGACGGGCGTGTGGACAGGCTGTGGATAACTTGGCTCATCGCCCCGCAACCGGGCGCCAAGCGCCTGCTTCAGCTCGGCGATCAGGCTGCCCACCGTTTTCAGCTTGGGCTCCTCGGCGTCGAGAATCTCGCCGCACAGCCGCGCCTTCAGCCGGTCGCTGACCGCGGCGGGAGGCCGGTCCTCCTCGGGGAGCGTTGAGAAAACGATGTCGATCAGCCGCTCGGCCGCGTGCAGGCGTCCCCACAGATAATCGTTCTCGCGGTAGCTGCGTGCGAAGAACGCGCCGAAGCTTGCGAACTGCACGCCGCGCAGCGTGGCGTCGCCGGGGCGCAGGAAGTGCGAGTCGTTGGGCGCGATGCGGTCGATCTTGATTTCCTCGGCCTCGTCGAGCCCGTCCTCCTGGTGCAGCGGCAGCGTCGCCACATCGAAGAACGGAAAGCCGAGATAGGCGATCAGCGCCTGCCGCCGCGTTTCGGTCGGCAGGCGCGACAGCACGTCGACGAAGCGCGCATCGGTCGCCTCGTCGAGCGATTGCAGCTGCAGCGCGTGGCTGACCGCATCGAGCGCGGCAGCGGCGTTGTCATGCGCGAGCGCCGCCGCGGCGGCGACCTCCGGGCCGTAGAAGCCTGGCGTGTAGCGCTGGATGAACGGCGTCAGCAGCGCGTAGAGATCGAGCTTCACAGCTTCCAGCGTCTCGCGCTCGGAGCCGTCGGGCATTTCGGCGGCGATGGCCGACAGCGCGCGGATGACAGCGCGCATCCGGCGGACACGGAAGCCGATATCGAACGCGCGCAGGAACAGCACGTACGGGCTGGCATCGGCGAGCGCCGCGGGCGGCGCCTCGACCTGCGTCACGCGGAACTGGCGCAGGTGGCGCCACAGCGCGTCGCGGACCCGGCTCGATCCGCCCATCCGTGCGCCGTGGCGGCCTAGGTCGATGATCAGCTCTGCAATCATCTCGACGACGCCCGACAGCTTCAGCTGGCCATAGGCGGGGTAGATGAACCCGCTCTCGCGCGCGGCCACTTGATGGGCTTCGGAGCGGAGGCGTCGCAGCCGTCCGGGCGTCTGTCGGCTCAACAGAATGGTATGGCCGAATGCGCGGTCGATCGCGCTTTCGACTGCGGGGCGCATCCCCTCGCGCGCGTAATTGAGGCGCCGGATGCGGCGGCTGAGCGCGTGCAGCGCCTCCAGATTGTCGCGGATCGGCTGCTCGCGCGGGATGTCGCTCAAGGAGCGGAACAGCGTCGTCAGATAACCGGGCGTGCCGTCATGCGCGTCGGGACCGATGCGGAAGAAGCTCTGGCCCGGGGTCGGGTCGATGAATAGGAAACGCCGGTCGACCTCGCGGTTGGACGGGCGGTTGCGCAGCGCGCCGATTGCTGCGCGGAAGGGCGCGTTGTCGAGCACGCCGCCGTCGATGAGCGTGATGCTGTCGGCGCTGCGGCCCTCGCTGTCGAGTGTCGGGAAATGCCGTGCAATGAACGCCTCGCGCGCAGGCCAGTCGAAGGGTTCGACCATCAGCGCTTCGTCCATCTCGGCGAGCCGGAACGGCGGGAAGCCGCCGGGGATCGAGGCGGTGGCGCGCGCGGCGAGCGCGAGTTCGGGAACCGCGCCCAGATTGCGGCCGAGGCGGTTGCCCGAGTCGTGGAAGCCGATCGTCAGCCGGTGTTCGGTCTCGATCACCTCGGGCGGCGAGTGCAGCCGCAGCCGTTCGGGATGGCCTGGAAAATCGGTCACCGTCACGAACAGATCGAACGGCAGCCCCGGTGGCAGCAGCGGCGGCCCGGCGGGAGCATCGGCCATGCGGCGGAAGGCGCGCAGCAGCGCATTGGTGAAGCTCAGCCCCGAGAAGGGCGGGGTGAACCAGCGCGATCGGATCAGGCGGCTGAGCTTGGCGCGGATCTCCCCACGCGTTTCGGGCGCCACTTTCGCTAGCAGATCCTGGTAGCGCCGGTTCGCCATCCACGCGATCGGCTCGGCATAGAGCTTGGAGAAGCGGGTGGCTGGCGCAGCCGCGGGATCGAGCAGCTTGTCGATATCGGCGCTTTCCAGCCACAATCTCGTCAGGCAATCAAAGTCCTGGCCGGTGGTGATCGCGTGGCTGAGGAAAACTGCGTTGATCCCGCCAGCCGACGAGCCCGCGACGATGTCGACCAGCACCGACAGCTTCAGCCGTGCCCGCCGCACCTCGCCGAACATGTCGTAATAGACGCGCTCGCTGTCGCTCAGCCCGTTTGGCTGGCCGTCGCGCGCAGCGCGACTGGCGCGGAGCAGCTTCCAGATCTCCTTGGTGACGCCGTGCATGTAGACGGCAAGGCTGACTCCGCCGTAGCAGACGAGAGCCAGCCGGAGTTCGCGCTCGCGCATACCGGCGAGCGTTGTAGCCGAACGATCGCTGGCGCGACAGGGCGCGTGCGCTCGTTATCGTGAGCCCGCTCGCAGCGCCGCGCCGAGGCGGCGGGCGGCTTCGGTGAGCGTGTCGGCGCTTTTCGCGAAGCAGAGGCGCAGCACGGTCTCGTCGGGATTGTCCGGGTAGAAGGGGCTGACCGGGATCGCGGCGACGCCGTGCTCTGCAACTGCGCGGCGGGCGAAGGCGCGGTCGGGCTCGCACACGCCCGACGCGGCCAGATCGACCGAGAGGAAATACGTGCCCTCGCTCGGCAGCACGGCGAAGCCCTCGGCCGCCAGTGCCTCGCTCAGCACATCGTGACCGGAGCGGAACCCGGCCGCGGCGTCGGCCACCCAGCGCTTGCCCTCGCCGTCCAGCGCCCAGGCGAGCGCGGCCTGCGTCGCGGGCGGGGTGGTGAAGCCCAGATACTGCTTCACCGCTGCGACCTCATCGATGAGTTCCGGCGCACCGACCGCCCAGCCGACCTTCCAGCCCGTCAGCGCGAACATCTTGCCGCCCGAGCCAACCTTCACGCAGCGCTCTGCCATGCCCGGCTGCGCCAGCAGCGAGGGGAAGCGGGCGTCGGTGAAGGTCACCTCCTCCCAGACCTCGTCGGAAAGCGCGTAGGCTCCCGCCGCTGCGCAGGCTGCGGCCAGCCGGGCGAGGGTGGCCTTACCCCACACGACTGCCGCCGGATTGTGCGGTGAGTTGACGATCACCAGCCGCGGCGCGGGGTCGGCAAATGCCTGCGCCAGCGACGCATCGCTCAGCGCCCAGTCCGGCGCGCAGAGGCGCACTGCGCGCGGGATGCCGCCTGCGCGCAGGATCATCGGGCGGTAGAGATCATAGGCGGGGGCAAAATAGCTGACCGTGTCGCCCGGCCGCACCAGCGCCAGGATCGCAGCCGCCAGCGCCTCGCTCGCGCCGTTCGTGATCAGCACGCCCTCTGGCGCCAAGCCCAAGCCCTGCCGCCGAGCGTACCAGCGCGCGACCGCTTCGCGCAGCGGCTGCAGCCCGCGCATCGGCGGATATTGGTTCGGCCCGCTGACGATCGCGTCGGCCGCGCGAGCGAGCAGCGCATCGGGCCAGCCGAAATCTGGGAAGCCCTGGCCGAGGTTGATCGCGCCGTGCTGGCGGGCAAGCCCGCTCATCACCTCGAAGATGCTGACCGCCATGGCGCGCGCCTAGCCCTAAATCCGCGGCCGTTCGATCCGTTTCCGCACGGGTCCACCCCGTTCCGGAGCTTGTCCTCGATGCTGCTGCCCGGCCCCCCGCCGCCCGTCGTCGCCGCGCTGGCAGCGCCGGGCGAGCAGATTGCCACGCCCAGCGCGATCTGCCGAGGGCAGCCGCGCTGCCTTGTGGGGCTGGAGACGTTCGACGCGCGCTCGGTGGGCGGTGGCCAGAACTTCGCTTCCGATTTCGGCACTGGCGGGCGCATCCGCGGGTCCTATTCGGGCGTGGACGTCGCAGCCGCCGACCTCTGGGGCGGAGCGGGCGGGGAGGGGCGCTATGCGCAGACCTTCGGGAGTTATACGCTGAGCTTCAGCGGCTGGAAGCCCAACTATTTCGGGATATGGCTCTCGGCGCTCGATGGCGGCAACGCGCTGGCGTTCTATGACGGGTCGCGCATGCTGCGGCAGTTCACCGCGACGGACTTCCGGATGCTGACCGGAGGCTGCAACGGCAGCCCGTACTGCGCCAACCCCACCGCGCGCTTCTTTGGCCAGGCCGCGCACGAGCCGTTCGCGTTCGTCAGCTTCTGGACCCCGACCGGGGGCTTCGACCGGATCACCTTCCACCAGCTCGGCCCCGGTGGATTCGAGAGTGACAATCACATGGTCGGCGTGATCGGCAAGTCACCCGCGCCGGCGCCGGGAATGGCAGCGATCCTGGGATTGGCCGCGCTGGGCGTCGCTGCGCGCACCGGCGCGGGGCGTCCTTAGAACACCATCGCTGCGTTGACCTGCCCGCCCTCGTCCATCGCGAGCGAGGGATCGAGCTGGACGCGCAGCTTGCGCCCGAAGGTAAACTTGTCGGCGATCGCTTCCAGCCCGCCGGGATTGAGCGGCGGCGGGGTCAGCTGCCCGCCAAGGCGCACGTTCCGCGCCGGATGCGACAGCGGAACCCTGAACGGCGTCCGCGCCGATGCGGTGGTGCCCGGCAAGTCCTCCAGCCGGAAGTCGACCGCGCTGGCGAGCGGCGCGCGGCTGCGCGCCGGTTCGCTCGCCGAAGCGGGAGCGGTCGCAACCACCGCCAACCCACAGGCCAGGATTAGGTTCATCCGCATCGCCATTCCTCACCCGATGACTGCGTTCCTGTCCGCAGAGGCTGAGCCAACATAACGGCGGAATGAAGGCGTGGTTGCGGGGCGCTTGCCGGGTGCTTAGCTCGCGCTGGCGCAGCTGGCGCGGGCGGGTGTGATGGCAAAGGCGCAGCGTCGATATGAGTGCCAGGCGTGCGGTGCGGTGCAGCCACGCTGGGCGGGCCAATGCGGCGACTGCGGCGAGTGGAACACTATCACCGAAGCGCAGGCCGAGGCCCTTACGCCGTTCTCAGCAAAGCAGTCGCTCGCGGCGGGCGGGCGGCGCATCGAGCTCGGCGCGCTCGACCGTGAGACGCCGCTGCCACCGCGCACCCCGACGGGCCTTGCCGAGCTGGATCGCGCGCTGGGCGGCGGGCTAGTGGCAGGCTCGGCGGTGTTGATCGGCGGCGATCCGGGCATCGGCAAGTCGACGCTGCTGCTGCAGGCGGCCGCGCGCATGGCGCTCGCCGGGCGGCAGGTCGTCTATGTGACGGGCGAGGAGGCGGCCGATCAGGTCCGCCTGCGGGCGCGGCGGCTGGGGCTGGGGCAGGCGCCCGTTCGATTGGCAGCGGCGACGAGCGTGCGCGACATCGTGACAACGCTTTCGGCACAGGCCCCGGCGACGCTGGTCATTATCGATTCGATCCAGACAATGCACGCCGACACGCTGGAAGGCGCGCCGGGCACCGTCAGCCAGGTGCGGGCGAGCGCGCAGGAACTGGTGCGCTATGCGAAGCAGAGCGGCGCGGCGCTGGTGCTGGTGGGCCATGTGACCAAGGACGGGCAGCTCGCGGGCCCGCGCGTGCTGGAGCATCTGGTCGACACCGTGCTCTATTTCGAGGGCGAGCGCAGCCACCAGTATCGCATTCTGCGTGCGGTCAAGAATCGCTTCGGTGGCACCGACGAGATCGGCGTTTTCGCGATGGGGCCCGAGGGGCTGGGCGAGGTCGCCAACCCAAGCGCGCTGTTCCTGACCGAGCGCGACGAAGAGGTCAGCGGCAGCGTGGTGTTCGCGGGGCTGGAGGGCACGCGGCCGGTGCTCGTCGAAATCCAGGCGCTGGTGGTGCGGCTGACCAGCGGCGCGACGCCGCGGCGCGCGGTGGTTGGCGCCGACGCCAGTCGCCTGAACATGATCCTCGCGGTGCTGGAAGCGCGCTGCGGCCTCAGCTTCAGCCAGTACGAGGTCTATCTGAACGTGGCGGGCGGATTCAGTGTACGCGATCCGGCCGCGGATCTCGCCGTTGCAGCCGCGCTCGTGTCGGCGCTGACCGATACGCCACTGCCGCCGCACATGATCGCGCTGGGCGAGGTGGCGCTGTCGGGCGAGCTTCGGCCCGGCGCGCACGCGCCGCTGCGGCTGAACGAGGCGGCGAAGCTGGGCTTCACCAGCGCGCTTGCGCCCGATCGGACCGAAGGCGGCACCGGTCTCAAGCTGCTGCGCTGCGCCAGCCTCGCGGCGATGGTCGACCGTTTCGCACCTGCGCGCGACGGCTAGCGGCCGGAAAGGGTTGCCCGCAGCACAGGCCGTCGACTCGACGGCGGCATTTGCAGACGGAGGCGAATCGAGTAGCGCTGAGCGCGGGGAGGGCGGCTATGTCGCCGGAAATCGAAACGCCAGCGCCGGAAGCGGACGCTGGGCATCGCGCAACGCACGAGATCGGCAGCGCGCCGCGAGCGGGCGCAGCTGTGCTGCTCGGCAGCGCGGCACTGGCTGCGTGCGGCGGCGGCGGATCGGCCGGCACGACGCAGGCGCCCACGCCCCCACCGCTGGCCCCGCCCCCGCCGCTGACCCCGCCGCCATCGACGATCACCGCCCAGCAATCGTCGCGCTTTCTCGCGCAGGCGACGACCGGAGCCTCGAAGGCCGACATCACGGCGCTCAGCAACAGCTCGTTCGATGCGTGGCTGAACACCCAGTTCGCGATGGCGCGCCCGACCAAGTTCTGGGACTGGCTGGTTGCGAACGGCTACAACGTCCCCGCGAACCAGAACAACCAGACCGGCTTCGATCCGATGATGTGGTCGCAGATCATCGGTGCCGCCGACACGCTCCGCCAGCGCGTGGGCCTGGCGCTGCTGACACAGTGGGTTGTTTCGATCGACGGCATCACCGGCAGCTTCCGCCAGTTCGCGATGGCCGCCTATCTCGACATCCTGTGGGACAACGCCTTCGGCAACTACCGCGACCTCATGGAGCAGGTCAGCACCAACGTTGCGATGGGGCTGTATCTTACGTTCCTCGGCAGCGGCAAAGCGAACCCGGCGACCGGATCGGTGCCCGACGAAAACTACGCCCGCGAGCTGATGCAGCTGTTCACCATCGGGCTCTATCAGCTGAACGATGACGGCACGCAGGTGCTTTCAAGCGGCAAGCCGGTCGAAACCTACAGCCAGGCCGACGTCAGCGGGCTTGCCCGGGTGTGGACGGGCTATGTCTATGCCAGCAACGACGGCAGCACGCCCGATCGCACCCGCGCGCCGATGGCGATCAATGCCAATCAGCATGAAACGGGCGCGTCGACATTCCTCGGCATCTCCGTCCCTGCAGGGAACGACGGGCCGACGAGCCGCAGGATCGCGCTGGACGGCATCTTCGCACATCCGAACCTGCCGCCGTTCGTTTCGAAGCAGCTGATCCAGCATCTCGTCACCTCAAATCCGTCACCGGCCTATGTCGGCCGCGTGTCGGCGGTGTTCAGGAACAATGGCAGCGGAGTGCGCGGCGACATGAAGTCGGTGATCCGCGCGATCCTGACCGACAGCGAGGCGCGCGCCGACACCACGGCCACCACCACCTTCGGCAAACTGCGCGAGCCGGTGCTGCGCCTGACGCAGTGGGCGCGCGCGTTCGGCGTCACGTCGCCCACCAACCTCTGGCCGTTCGGCAACACGAACAGCACGTCGAACCGGCTGGGCCAAAGCCCCGGGCGGGCGCCAAGCGTGTTCAACTTCTTTCGCCCCGGCTACACGCCTCCCGGCACTGCGGTTGCGGATGGCGGGCTGGTTGCGCCCGAGTTCCAGATCACGAACGAGCCGCAGGTCGTCGCCTACGTCAATTACATGCAGACGCTGATCGCGAACGGCGCCGGCGAGGCCAAACCCGATTATTCGGCGCTTGCCAGCCTGGCGAGCGATAGCCAGGCGCTGCTGAACGAACTGAACCTGGTGCTGGCAGCGGGCCAGATCAGCGCGGCGACGATCGCGCAGATGAAAGCCGCGCTCGATAGCATCGGCGTATCGACGCAGGCGGGCATCACCAACCGGATTACTACGGCCATTCTGCTGGTGATGGCCTCGCCCGAATATCTCGTGCTGAAATGAGGGGAGCGCGCCGATGAGGGACGAGATTTCGCGCCGCGCCTTCCTGCGCCGGGCGTCCGCGGTGTCGATGGCCGGCTCCGCCGCTCCGTTCGTGCTCAACCTCGCCGCCATCGGCGAGGCAGCAGCCTCGGTCGCCAGCGACTACAAGGCGCTCGTCTGCGTGTTCCTTTATGGCGGCAACGACTACGCGAATACGCTCGTGCCCTATGACGGCTCGCAGAGCAGCGGCCAGTATGGCGCCTACTACAGCGCCAGGCCGGGACTCGCCTACACGCAGGCCCAGCTCGCAAACACCGTCCTCAGGCCGACGCGGGCGCTCCCGGCGACTGCGATCTCAGCCGCGCCGGCCTTCGCGCTCGCGCCCGAGCTCGCGCCACTGCTGCCGATCTGGTCGGCGGGCCGCATGGCGGTGATGCTGAACGTCGGCACGCTCGTCCAGCCGACGACCAAGGCGCAATATACCGCCCGCTCGGTGCCGCTGCCGCCGAAGCTCCTCAGCCATAACGATCAGCAGAGCTACTGGCAGTCCTCGTCGCCCGAGGGCGCGTCATCGGGCTGGGGCGGCCGCATCGGCGACCTGCTGCAATCGGGTAACGGCAACGCGACGCTAACCTGCATCAACCCCAGCGGGAATGCGGTTTTTTTAACCGGCAGATCGGCCGTGCAATATGCCATCAGCACCGGCGGCCCGATCGCGCTCAATGCGCGCACCACGCTCGGCGGCTCATCCCAGGCGGCGCAGCTGCTGCAGACGCTGATGTCGACGCCGACCAGCCATCAGTTCGAAACGGTGCTGGCGCAGGTCGGCAAGCGGTCGCTCGATCTGTATCAGGCCGTCACCGCGGGGCTTGCGCAGGCTCCGGCCACGCAGACGTCGTTCCCGCCAGCCGCCGATCCGTCGTCCAGCCTCGGCGCGCAGCTGCAGATCGTGGCCCGCATGATCTCGGTCAGCCAGCAGCTCGGCGTTCGGCGGCAGGTGTTTTTCGTGTCGAGCGGCCGCTTCGATACCCATGACGGGCTCACGACGGTGCACCCCGTCTTGCTCACCAACCTCGCGAACGCCTTGCGGGCATTCTACGACACGACCGTAGAGCTGGGGATAGCCGACAAGGTCGCTACCTTCACCGCGTCGGATTTCGGCCGGACGCTGACGGCGAACAGCGACGGAACCGACCATGGTTGGGGATCGATGCACTTTGTGCTGGGCGGAGCGGTGAGGGGCCAACAATATTACGGCACACCCCCCGTTCTCGCGAATAACGGGCCAGACGATATCGGTCAGGGTCGCCTGATCCCCACGATGAGCGTCGATCAGTATGGGGCGACACTCGCCAGCTGGTTCGGTGTGGCACCCACGGACTTGTCGACCGTCCTGCCCAACGTCGGCAATTACGCGGGCAGTGCGCTCGGGACGAACGTTGGCTTCATCTAGGCCGGTCCTCGCGCACGCTGCCGGTGCAGCGCCCGGGTCGAGCGGGCGTGGGTGCGGGCACCTAGGGGCAGGCTGATTTCAGCCAACGGCCAGCAGGGATAAGCGTCCGCCGCGCCCCTGATCCGCCGCGCCCCTGATCCGCCGCGCCGTTGACCGCGCTCGCGCGGGGCCATAGCGCCGTCGGCGCCCCCATGCTGCACCCGCTCACAGCCTTCGATATCGTTGTCGTCCTGCTCGTCGTGCTGGGCGCGGTCGTAGGTGCGCTGCGCGGCTTCGTGCAGGAGGTGCTGTCGCTATTCGCGTGGGTGGCGGGCGTGATCGCGGTGCGGCTGTTCCACGCGCCGATGTCGGCGATCGCGGCGCGATGGGTCGGCACCGAGAGCGGCGGCGCGGTGCTCGCCTTCGCGCTCATTTTCCTGCTGACCTACGGCGTGTTCCGCGCGCTCGCTGCCAATCTCGGCGAGCGGACTCGCACCAGCGTCATCGGCCCAATCGACCGCTTTCTGGGCTTCGGCTTCGGCGCAGTCAAAGGCGTGCTGGGCGCGTCGTTGCTGTTCCTTGGCTTGACGCTCGCCTACGATACCGTCTGGGGCGGCGACGAGCCCAAGCCCGAGTGGCTGCGATCAAGCGGAACTTATCCGCTGCTGGGCGTGACCAGCCGGATGATCGTCGATTTCGTCGAGGAGCGGCGTCATCGCGGAGCCGCCCCCACCGGCGACGGCGCACCGCGGCGCACCAGCGACCGCGCGCGCGATGCGATCGGAGACCTGATCGCTCCGCCCGCGCGCGACGGGGACGGCTCATGACGATCCGCCTGTATGACAGCGCCACCCGCGCCAAGGTGGAGCTGCGGACGCCAACTTCGGACGATCCGATCACGATGTATGTCTGCGGGCCGACGGTCTATGGCCGCGCCCACATCGGCAATGCGCGGCCGGCGGTGGTGTTCGATGTGCTGGCGCGGTTGATCCGGCATGTTCATGGGCGCGACGCGCTGCGGTTCGCGCAGAACTTCACTGACATCGACGACAAGATCATGGCGCGGGCGGCCGCTGAGGGTCGCGCCTGGCAGACCGTCGCCGCCGAGTATGAGCGCACCTATCGCGAGGACATGGCCGGGCTGGGCGTGGTGCCGCCCGATATCGAGCCGCGCGCGACCGAGCATATTGCGGAGATGCTTGCGCTGACCGCTCGGCTGGTGGAGCAGCGCGTCGCCTACGCGGCCGAGGGGCATGTGCTGTTCGCGACGCAGGCCGATGCGGCGTACGGGTCGCTCTCGGGCCGCAGCCTCGCTGACATGCGCGCCGGGGCACGCGTCGAGGTCGCGCCGTACAAGCGCGATCCGGCGGACTTCGTGCTGTGGAAGCCGTCGGCGGACGACCAGCCGGGCTGGGACTCCCCTTGGGGTCGCGGCCGGCCGGGCTGGCACCTGGAATGCTCGGCGATGATCGAGCGGCATCTCGGCACCACCATCGATATTCACGGCGGTGGCATCGACCTCGTCTTCCCGCACCATGAAAATGAGGCCGCGCAGTCGCGCTGCGCCCACGATGGCGCGGCGCTGGCGCGCATCTGGATGCACAATGGCATGCTCGATTTCTCGGGCGAGAAAATGAGCAAGTCGGTCGGCAATGTCGTCACGCCGCGGGGATTGCTGGACGACGGCTGGGACGGGCAAGTCCTTCGGTGGGCGCTCTTATCAGCGCATTACCGTCAGCCTTTGGATTGGACCGAGAACTTAATCCGACAAGCAAAAGCCACTCGAGATGGCTTCGTGTCTGCAGCTCGTACCTTAACCGGGCTTCCATATCCCGATCATAGCACCTACGATGATTATGGCCCATTCATGGACGCATTGTGTGATGATCTAAATACACCCGCTGCCCTAAGCGCGCTTCAAGACCTGAAGAAGGTGGTAACGACCGGCACGGATGAGGAGCGAGTAACGGCAAGCAGTCAGCTGAAAAAAGCATTCGGTCTGCTCGGCCTCAATAGTGCGATGCGCCCCGGCGCCGCAACGATGAGCGGCGGGTTTTCGTTGTCATCCATTGGCGTGGCGAAAAACTCAGGCTTAACCGATCAGGCAATTGCAGAGCTTGTGGCGTCTCGGACGGAAGCTCGGAATGCGCGGGATTTCGCTGCCGCCGACCGCATCCGCGACGAACTCGCGGCGGCGGGGATTGTGCTGGAGGACCGGCCGGGCGGTGCGACCGACTGGCGCCGCGCCTAGCGGCTAACACCCCCCTCTGGAACGCGACGAAGTCGACGCCGCCCTGAAGGAGGGCCGCTGTCGATTTCGTTCGGGCGCGCCTGGGCGGCTGCGATGGGGCGATCGTGGACGTTCAGCATGAACATCATCCGCCGGCTATCATGCCGCTGCCGCGAGCCGCGCCTTCCGGAAGGCGCGGCGGCGTTCGAGCGTGCGGCCATTGTGGCGGATGGCGGTGGCGGTCGGCATGGGCGTGGTCCTCGGCGGGCAGGGCCGAGGGGGCCTGAGATTTTCCGACATTGCGCTGGGGGAGCGCCGATCCCCAACGGGACCTGTCATTTCAGCGCAAGCTGGTCCTGAACGTCGAGCATTGACTGTCTGGCGACGTCGGCTGCCGGCGATCGCTCGCATGACGGGGGTTGGGGGGG
>Ga0326763_1000104_pt1 | contig 31325 bp, 32 predicted proteins | sample NORPS_P_FD_207671 | JGI IMG/M metagenome (GOLD analysis project Ga0326763, IMG submission 207671) | Hot spring water microbial communities from Norris Geyser Basin, Yellowstone National Park, WY, United States - NOR.PS_P | ecosystem: Environmental > Aquatic > Thermal springs > Unclassified...
CGACGTCGTCGCTCTCCTCAGCGGCGTGGGGGTTGTCGACCAACATGCATCCGGCCCTCCTCTTCACCTCGTCGTCTAGCTCCCTCACGGGACGCGGCGCGCCGACCGAGATCACCACGGCGCCGCTCCTCACCCCCCTCACGACGGGGCTCCTCGACGTGGTGGCGGAGATCACCAAGTCGCTCCCCAGAGCCTCAGCCAAAGAGACTGCAACAGCGCCGTGTCTCCGCGCCACCTCTCTGGCTCTCTCCTCCGCTACGTCGAATACTTTGAACCGGGCGTTGGGGTAAAGCGACCTGAACACCCTCAGGTGGTACTCCCCCTGTAGGCCGGCCCCTATTATCCCCACCTCCTTCGGCTCGGCGCCTATGGCCTTTGCGGCCACCGCGCTGGCCGCCGCGGTTCTCCAGCCGGTGAGCTGAGTCCCGTTTATAAGCGCAAGGGGCGTCCCCCGCTCCGGGTCGAATACCAGAACCACGGCCTTGACCCGCGGCGTGGCCTTGGGGTATATGCCCACCAGCTTAACCGCTATGCCGGCGCCGGCCATGTGACCGACCATAGGGGCGAACCAAGTCTCGCCTATTGTGAGGGCTTGGCGAGGCAGGAACTGGGCCTCGGCGTAGTAGGCCCTTCTTATGGCCTCCACGGCCTCTTGCGGCTCGACGAGGGGGTCGATGTTGGGCAGAAGGAGCATGTCTCTTCCACTTCCCTTTTTTAAATCTTGTTTATCACATAGGCGAAGAAGGCTGTGGATGCCGCAAGTATTAAGAAGACGAGGGGCGGGTTGTCGGCGGCGGGTAGCCAGCTTAGATTCATTCCATAGAGGCTCGTGATTACTACAGCCGGCGTAGCCACCGTGCCCAGCCACGTCAGCTTCTTCATGGAGGCGTTGAGAGAAAGCTGTATGATTGTGGCGTGTAGCAGACGTACATCTCTGGCGTACCGCCTCACCATGTAGGCCTTGCGTAGGAGTCTACGAGCTTGGTAGTAGGGCCGGTGTCGTATGAAGCCGCGTTGGAGGAGTCCTTTCGCGGCGGCGTACAGCTGGATGGCTGTGTAGTGGAGGTGGTGCGCCATGTAGGATGCCGTGTAGACCTCGCCGGGGTCCACCTTTTCCTCTGTCTCTAATCTGTATTCTAACTTGTCGAGGAGGTCCTCCGCCTCTCTGAGGGCCTTGGCGAGGTTGTCCAGGGCTTTATCTAGGGCCTCCTGGACCGTGGCGTAGGGTCCTTTAACAACTTTGCCAGAGGCGTCTAATACCAGCTCTACCTCCTCTTCCCTCACCTCTCCTTCTCCGACCACTACCACGGGTAGCTGGACGACGGTGTATTCGTTTTCGGTAAATATATAGGCCATGGCTTTCTTACCATCGTGGGTTATAAAGAAAACGTCGGCGGGGCGGTGGCGGTTTTGTTGGCCACGGCGGCTTTACTAGCAGCGCCAAGGCCCCTCGGCCATCTGGCCCTCCTAGCCGCTCTGCCTCTTTTCCGCAGGCGGGTCGTCTGGACGCGTTTTGAGCCCTCCTTCATCGCCTCGGCGGCTGTTGCCTACCTAGGTGCCTTTCTGTTGGACTTCTTCTTCGTGGGGATACCCCGCGAGAGGCCGCCGTGGTGGCAGGTGGTTGTCTTGGCGCCATTGGCCGAGGAGCTGGTGTTCAGAGCCTTGGCCTTCGCCTTTCTGCCGCCTCTCCTGGCGTGGATCTTTGCAGTGGTGATATTCGGCGTGTTGCACCCGGCAAACCCCCTCGTGGCTTCATTATACGGCGCCTCTCTTGCGTTTATGTACCGCGGCGGCGGCTACGCGGCGTCTACGGCTCTCCACGCCTTCAACAACGCCCTCTGGCTGGCCCTAGCCGCAGGCCTCCTCTAGGTACTTTAGGTACCTCCGCCGGAGCTCCTCAGGCGGGTAAAACGCCTTGACGTGGCCCCAGGGGAGGGGGTCCTCCCTAGGCTTAAAGACGTAGTCGAACAGCCCTTCCCTCAACGCCCGTCTCCAATAGCCCGGCGGCGAGGTGGCGGCCGCCTCTATGTGCCGCGCCACGTCGCGGCCGCCGAGAGATATGGCGGCCTGCACGGCGCCAAGGACCGGGTCGTAGAAGGAGAAGTCGCCGCGGTGCACCCGCCTTAGGTGCTCAATCTTCTCCCTAAGGTAGGCGAGGGGGGCCATGGGGCTGTATTGAAGGGGGGTCTGGGGCTTGGGGATGAAGGGGTTGACGCTGAGCGAGACGGCCCCCGCGACCTTCCTCACCTCCTTCATAAGCGAGGTGACTTCCTCCAAGTCCGCCGGCCGCTCGCAGGGGAGCCCCACCATTAGGTAGAGCTTCAGCCTCATGCCGAGCCCTCCCGCCTTCTTGGCCACCCTCAACACGTCTTCGTCTGTTATCTCCTTCCCCAACGCCCTCCTCAACCTCTCGCTGGTCTCCGGCGCTATGGTCAATGTTCTCTGTCCAACGGCGGCGAGGAGCTCGACAGCCTCTTCGTCTAGTAGCTCGGCCCGCATGGAGGGCAGAGATAGGCGGAGGCCCCGCCTCGCCGCCTCCGCAAGAAGTTCCTTGAAGCCGGGGTGGGCGTTGGCCGTCAAGGCTACTATCGACGGCCTCACGCCGTATTTAGAACGAAGCCTCTCCGCCTCGTCAAGCACAACGCGCCAGTCGCGTGGTCTGTACGGCTTTGTGACGTAGCTCTCCATGCAGAACAGGCAGGAGTAGGGGCACCCCCTAGCCAGCTCCACGGCGAGGCTGAAAGCCGCCTCGGGCTCCGGCATCCTCCGGTAGTCCGGCTCCACGTGTTTAGCGTATTTGACCTCCACGGGATGAGGCCCCCTTGCCGGGTAGTAGAGCCCCTCCGCCTCGTCGCCCGTGGCCAGGTACTGCACCAGGGGGCCCCACAGAGGCTCAAGCTCCCCCACGGCCTCGGCGTCTGCGAACTCCGCCAGCGGCTCCGGATTGGCGGCGACGGGCGGCCCCCCGACGACCAGCTTCGGCCTCCTCCGGTCCGCCGCGCGTGGAGGTATGCCGGCGTCTATCAACATCTTGACTAGGTTTACGTAGTCCAGCTCGTAGTGAACCGTGGCCACCACGTAGTCGAAGTGGCTCAGCGGCGTGCCGTCTTCCAGGCCGCGGGGCCCCCGATCGGCCGTGAAGCGCTCCACGTAGAAGCCCTCGTCTTGGAGCTTGAAGTAAAGCATGTGGTATACGGCTGAGGACATCGCCGCCTGGTAGGCAGAGGGGTACAAGAGCGCCACCTTCACGGCGGCTTTGCGGTAGGCGACGCGGCGCACCACAGTTTTAAACTTCTCTCTTTAAAAACCCGTGGATCTGTTAAGACTGTTGCGAAAGGGGGAGTACATTACCTATGTCATAGTCCTGTTTTTAACGGCGTTGTTGCTGGTTCTTTCGCTTTACCTCGCCTTTTCCCGCCTCGCCGAGCTCTACACGGCGGTCTCGGCACATTACGACACGCTTGCACAAGCTATCTACAACGCGCTCTCCGACATCTTTCTCGTCATTGTATTCATCGAACTCATCGACACCTTTATAACATACATCGAACAGAAGCGAATAGTTGTGTATAAGATCATAGACGTGGCCTTGGTGGCCCTCGCGAGAGAGCTCTTTATATATCTGGCGCCGGTGAACAAGGAGTTTCAATTTGACAAAGCCATCGCCATTGTGGCCGCGACGTTTGTGGTTGGCCTTGTGGACTACCTACAGCGCAGGGCGCTGAGGCCCGAGGCGCGGAGGAGGTAAAAATTTATTAACGGACCCCTTTCAACGTTCGTGTCGGCGGAGTCTTTCAACATTCTGAACATCAGGGAGAACAAGTTGCTGGGGCGAAGGGAGGTGCTGGTGGACGCGGCGCATCCAAAGTCCCCCACCCCCACTAGGCAGGCGGTGAGGGAGTGGGTGGCGAAGCAACTCGGCGTCGACGTGGTGAACGTGTTTGTGAGGAGGATAAGGACCGACTACGGCCTCGGGAGGTCCGTGGCGGAGGTGCACATCTACGGCGATTCGAAGCTGGCCAGGGCCCTTGAGCCTCTGTACGTACTGGCTAGGAACCTCGGCGAGGAGGGCAAGAAGCTGCTGGAGGAGGCTAGAAAGAAGAGGGCTGAGCGCAGGGAGAAGAGGAGGAAGAAGAGGAAGAAGTAATATGTCTAAGAAGACCCCCGCCCAGAAGGAGAAGAAGTTGCCGCGAGCCGCCGCTTGGTACGAGATAGACCTGCAGAAGGGGGTGTTCCGGTTCAAGAACAAGTTCTGCCCCAAGTGCGGCTCCGTCATGGCTTTCCACAGAGAGCCGGTGCCTCGGTGGCACTGCGGCCGGTGCGGATTCACCCAGTTCCAGAGGTAGTGCTTGTTCTAGGCGTAGAGTCCACCGCACACACCTTCAGCCTCGGCCTCGTAGAAGACGGGAGGATCCTGGGCCAGGTGGGGAGGACCTACATACCGCCGAGCGGCGTCGGGATCCACCCCCGCGAGGCCGCGGAGCACCACGCCCGCCACGCCCCGGCGCTTCTGCGCCAGCTTCTGGGCACATACGGCGTTGATCTTCAGGACATAGACGTGGTGGCCTATGCTGCGGGCCCTGGGCTTGGGCCTGCCCTGAGAATCGGCGCTGTGCTGGCCCGCGCCTTGGCTATTAAGCTCGGCGTCCCGCTGGTGCCTGTGCACCACGGCGTTGCTCACATCGAGGTGGCGAGGTACGCGACGGCCGCCTGCGACCCGTTGGTGCTTCTGATCTCCGGGGGCCACACGGTCATTGCCGGCTACTCCGACGGGCGGTACCGGGTATTCGGCGAGACGCTGGACGTGGCCATCGGCAACGCCATAGACGTATTTGCGAGGGAGGTGGGGCTGGGGTTCCCCGGCGTTCCTGCGGTGGAGAAATGCGCCGAGTCCTCCGACGGCATAATGCCCTTCCCCATGCCCATAGTGGGGCAGGACCTGTCCTACGCCGGGCTCGCCACCTACGCCCTTCAGCTGGTGAAGAGGGGAGTCCCCCTGCCGGTTGTATGTAAGTCGCTGGTTGAAACCGCGTATTATATGTTGGCTGAGGTCACGGAGAGGGCGCTTGCCTTTACTAAGAAGAGGGAGCTCGTGGTTGCCGGCGGCGTGGCTAGGAGCAGGCGCCTTAGGGAGATACTACGGGCCGTTGGGGAGGAACACGGGGCGGAGGTGAAGGTGGTGCCCGACGAATACGCGGGGGACAACGGCGCCATGATAGCGCTGACGGGGTACTACGCGTATCGACGCGGTGTCTACACCACGCCTGAGCGGAGCTTCGTGCGTCAGAGGTGGAGGCTTGACAACGTCGACGTGCCGTGGTTCCACGACCTATGCGCCGACATCAAGGCAATAGATAAATAAGAGAGGTTACAAGCTACCGTGAAGCCCTTCATCACCGCGGTGATATTCCTCGCGGCCGGGGCGGTCCTCGTGGTTTTCGCAGTGGTAAACGCGTTACTTCTCTATACGGCAGAGGTGCCTAAAACCACCCTCAACGTGACAGCGCCGGTACTGGGGCAACTGAAGATACAGGGCGTTCCGGACCCCTACTACCTGGGAATCGGCGTGGTGAGGGGCGTTGTGCTTCTGGTCATCGGCCTCATAGGCGCGAAGCTGATGGAAATCGGCCTCGCCGAGTGGCGCGAGCGGAGGAGGGAGGAGGCTGTGAGGAGGTACTACGAGCAGTATGGGTATCAATACCAGCAGTATTGACGAGCTCGTGTTCGCCTACTTCAGAAAGTTGGAGGAGCGCGGCCTTGGGGAGCGGGTGGATGAGGTGTTCCCCACCTCCGCCGTCTTTGAGGAAATTAGGGGCATGGCCGGATCCTCGGCGGAGGAGGTGGTGGAGCGGCTGGCGCGCGAAGTCGCCGAGAAGATAGTGCCGGAGGTCGCCGAGGAGGTGGTTGGGGTTCCCGCGTCCTCGGCGGTGTGGCACCTGGCGAGGAGAATCGCCATGTGGTATCTTCAGCTGGCTGAGGAGTTCGGCGTCGTGAGGGGCGTGCGGAGGTAGGCCCGTAGCTCCTCGTAGGTCTTCAGTATCTTCCTGCTCAGCTCTATCTGCTCCTCCCAGTAGCCCTCCACCTTCTTCCTGTGGCGTTTGATGAAGTCGCCGTATAGCGGATGCGGCGGGGCTGGTCTTCGTCCCCACAGTGGGGTCCCCGGCAACGGGATGAAGTAGTGCATGCGTATTAGAGCCCCCATAGATATCAGCTTCTCCATCTCCTTCACTGTAGACGCCGCGTCCTCCTCCTCCTCGCCGGGGAGTCCGCCTATGACGTCTACCACCGGCCTGAAGCCTATGGAGACTGCAGTCCTCACTGCCTCCTCCACGGCGGCTACGTCGTGGACTCTCTTCATGGCCTTCAATAGTCTTTCTGAGGCTGTCTGGAGGCCAAAGGAGAGGCGGCGGTTGGCGACGTAGGGCTTTATAGCCCTGAGGACGTCCCTAGTCACAGTCTCGGGGCGGGTCTCGGAGGGGAAGGTGCCGAGGTACGGCCGGCCCCCGGCCTCCTTCACGGCCTTGAGGAGCGCAACGAGCGCGTCGACGTTTGGCGTCTTGCCGTCTTGCGACCCGTATAAAAAGCCCACCGGCGCGATGAATCTGATGTCGCCGAGCCCCCTCGCCGTGTAAGCCCTGGCGAGGGCCGCCACGCTGTCCACCGGCCTATATCTCACCAACCCCTGGCTCCACGTCTGGCAGAAGGCGCATCTGTAGTTGCACGACCGCATTATCTCTATGGGCGGATAGATAGACAAGGCCTCGCTATACGTTTTGTGCACCAGTTCGACGTAGACGCGGCGCCCCGTCTTCACCCTGCCGTCTTCAATAACCACGGTATTGGGAGGGGGCTCGTCTCTCAGCCCCAGCTCCCTCTCCACAATGGCGGGCAACGCGGCTTCGCCGTCTCCCACCACCACGTACTTGACCCCGAGCTTCGCCAGGGTGATGGGGTCCCCCGCCGCGTGGGGGCCGCCCGCCGCCACCGGGAACCTCGACGCGGCCTCTGCCACCTCGCGCCAATGCTCCACGAATGTGGGGGTTGAGAGGCTGTAGAGTATCAACACCTCCTCCCCCCGGGCCTTGAAGGCTTGGGCGTCCACGATGGGGTTTCTGGTGGGTATCACCTTGTATTTGTCCTCCAGCGGCGCCACTGCGTAGGCCATCCCGTTGTTGGGGCCTTCAAACAGCCGGGCGAGGAGTAGCACAGTTTTATCTACCCCATGATTTATAAGCCATGTATCTCGCCTATGTGCGCGGGCCCCCCGTCGCCGTGTTCGCCGGGTCGTGGCTCTGCTCGAAATCCCCCGTCGACGGGACTCCCATTGCGCTTGGCGAGCCCTTCGGCGACTGCGACCCCGCGGTGGCCCGCCTCATGTCCGTGGCGACTACCGTGCGGATGGCCAAGGCCCTCGGCGTGAAGGTCTTCGTCAGCAGAGAGCTGGGGGAGGACGGGGTAGACGCGGCTTTCGCCGGCGGCGCAGACGGGGTGTTGGAGGAGCTTCAGTTCTCCCGGGGGGGATATGGAGAGGGCGCGAGGTTCGTGTTGCTGGAGCCCCGCAATGTCGAGGAGCTTGTAAACACCGTGAGGAACGTGGCTGAGGCTGTACATAAGCCTTTCGACGTGCTCGTCGCCACTACGCTTGAGGGTGCGGGGGACTTCGCGCCTTATGTAGACGGGCTTGTGCTGGTGGGTGGCTGGGTCCCTGTGGAGGTTGAGGAGGTTGGCGAGTTGCCGGAGGTCGGGAGGTGTCTTCACTGCGGAATTGACTACTTGATATACGGCGGGGGCATCCGGAGGTGTGTATACTGCGGCAGAAGGCTCTCCAGAGTTGTGACCTCAGTGAAGCCGCCGAGATCCAGAGCTGTGTTTCGGTCCGTGTACAAGAAGTATGCAAATCTCACAAGGCTCCGGTTCAAAGTTGTGTAACGGATTTTCATAGATCTATTTTCGCGTTTTATTTGGATAGGTCATTAAATATAATGATATTATATAGTACTATATAGTGAGTTATACTTATATACCGTGGTGTACTCGCCCACATGCGGTTTATCAAGTGGCTAAACGAGGTGGGGAAGAAAGACGTCCTTCTGGTGGGGGGCAAGGGGGCTAACCTCGGCGAAGTGGCGAGCATAGTCCAGGTGCCGCCCGGCTTCGTCGTTACCTCCGAGGCTTTTCTTTATTTCCTCAACGTCACTGGGTTGAGGGAAAAGATAAAGGAGGTAATTAGGGAGTTCATCTCTAAAGGCGAGCCCGACGAGTACGAGAAGGCGAGTAGTGTGATACGCAACTTGATTGAGAACTCGCCTCTGCCCTCTGATCTGGAGGCGGAAATAACCGAGGCATACAAGCGGCTCTGCGATATAACCGGCGTGAAAAACGTGGCTGTGGCCGTGAGGAGCTCCGCCACCTCCGAGGACATCCCCGAGGCGTCTTTTGCTGGTCAGCAAGACACCTACCTCAACGTGAGGGGCGTGGAGAACGTGGTATACTACACGAAGAAAGTCTGGAGCTCTCTCTTCTCTGCTCGCGCGCTTTATTACAGGGATAAGATGGGAATCCCCCACGAGAAGAGCTTGATGGCGGTGGTGGTCCAGAAGCTCGTCAGCGCCAGGTCGGCGGGGGTGATGTTTACCCTCGACCCCACCAACGGAGACAGAAGCAAGGTCGTGATCGAGGCGAGCTGGGGGCTTGGGGAGGGCGTTGTAAGGGGTGTAGTAACCCCGGACGAGTTCATCGTAGACAAATCCACGTTGAAGATTGTGGAAAAGAGGATCTCCGTGAAGAGGCTGGCTGTGGTGAGAGACGAGGCGGGGCTCACCAAGGAGGTTGAGCTACCTCGTGAGAAGGCGGAGGCGCCGGCCCTCACTGACCAGGAGGTGGTGGAGCTGGCTAGGATGGCCGTGAAGCTTGAGCAACACCACGGCTATCCCGTAGACATAGAGTTCGCCGTTGATGCAGACATGCAGTTTCCCCAAAACCTCTTCGTGCTTCAGGTACGGCCTGAGACCGTGTGGTCTAGGAGGGAGGAGGCGCCTAAGAGGGCTGAGGAGGCGCCTGCGGGGACTGTGGTGGTTAAGGGCATAGCCGCCAGCCCCGGGGTGGCGGTAGGCGCCGCCAAGATATGTCTCACGCTTGAAGACGCCAAGAAGAAGCTGAAGAAAGGCGACATACTCGTCACTAAGATGACAGACCCAGACTGGGTGCCTTACATGCGTCTGGCAGCGGCCATAGTGACAGACGAAGGCGGCAGGACCTCGCACGCCGCCATAGTCAGCAGGGAGCTGGGCATACCCGCCGTGGTTGGGACGGGCAATGCCACCTCCGCCTTGAAAGAGGGCGAGGTCTACACGGTAGATGGGGGCAAGGGCGTGGTGCTGGCCGGCGCCGTGGCGAAGGCGGAGGAGAAGAAGGCCGCGGAGGCCGCCGCGGTGGCTCCGCCTAGGGAGATCATACTTCATATATACCGCGCCGTGCCCACAGGCACCAAGGTGTATATGAACTTGGGCGAGCCGGAGAAGATAGACGAGTATAAGGACCTCCCGTTTGACGGCATTGGCCTCATGAGGATTGAGTTCGTCATCTCCAGCTGGGTTGGGCAACACCCGCTTTATCTATTGTCCGTGGGGCAGGAGCACAAGTTCGTGACTAAGATGGCCGAGGGCATCGCCAAGGTCGCCTCGGCGATTTACCCGAGGCCCGTGGTGGTTAGGTTCAGCGACTTTAAGACCAACGAATACAAGAGCTTGGAAGGAGGCGAGAAGTTCGAACCGGAGGAGCGCAACCCCATGTTGGGCTGGCGCGGCGTATCTCGCTACGTCTCGCCGCAGTACGAGAAGGCCTTTAGGCTTGAGCTCAAGGCTGTGAAGATGGCTAGGGAGGAGATGGGACTCGCCAACGTGTGGGTTATGGCGCCGTTTGTGAGGACTGTGTGGGAGGCCGAGCAGTTCGCGAGGCTTCTGGAGGAGGAGGGGCTACACCGGGACCGCGACTTCAAGGTGTGGGCCATGGCTGAGGTGCCCTCAATCGCGTTTATGGTTGAGGAGTTTTCGCAGTATTTCGACGGCTTCTCCATAGGCTCCAACGATCTGACCCAGCTGGTGCTTGGGGTGGACCGCGACAACGACTTCCTGGTGAGGATCAACCCGAAGTATTTCGACGAGCGGGAGGCCCCCGTGTTGAAGGCCATATATGAGATCATCAAAAGGGCCCACAAGATGGGGCGCACCGTGTCTATATGCGGGCAGGGCCCCTCGGTGTATCCGCAACTGGTGGAGTTCTTGGTGAGGGCGGGTATTGACAGCATCTCGGTGAACCCTGACGCGGTGTTGCAGACCAGGGTTCTGGTGGCCTCGGCGGAGCTTAAGTTGCTCCGCGAGAGGATTGACGCCATATACCACGCCTTGTATAAACAAGACGAGGCGTCTGAGTTCCACGACATATTGAAGAAGGTGTTTGGAGGGGTTAGGTACTGATATTTAAAAGAGCTGTATTTCGTACGTGGACTTCACCTCCGTTGTTTTAGGCGGCGTCGCGGCCGTCATGGTGTTTCTCATGGCTATGTATTCCGTGAAGAGGTTTTTCTCCAAGGCCTTGACGAAGGAGCAGATGTACCTCGTAGAGTTCTTGGCGTTGCTCTTCTCCATATCGCTCTTCTTGGCGATCGCCTCGCCGGCGACGCAGATGCATAATCTGTTCTTCCTGGTGCTTGCCGTGTTTGTAATAGCTATGGGCGTCCTCATGCTGGGGACCTGGCGCGTGTTGGAGCAGTACCTCACCGGTCTTTTCGTGACTAGGGTGTTAGATCTCCACGTGGGCGACTACGTGGAGCTCGACAACATGCGCGGCTACATCACTTCGTTGGAGGATACCTACGTGGTGGTGAGGGACCCGAGGAGGGAGTACGTCTATATACCATACACCGTATTGTTGCGGAGGCCGTTTAGACGGGTCAAGGCGCCGGAGGGGCATGAGGTCAGGATCAGGCTTTTCGTGCCCCGTTGGCAGGAGCTGAGGAGGGTGAAGGATGTGGTGGGGCAGGTGGCTAAGGAGTATGGGCTGGAGAGGCTCAGCGTAGACGTTGAGAAGATCGGGGTCAGGGGTGTGGTCATCGTCGTTAGAGGCGTGTTGAAGGACCCGCGCCAGGAGGACGAGCTGAAATACGCCGTGCTTGACCGCGTCTACGCCGAGTTTCAATCTACTCGCCGGGGGACCGGCTAATCCGCCAACGTCTGCAGGTCTTCCTGGGGCCCCACCGCGATTAGGTAATCGCCTTCTTGTATCTCGGCGTCTTTCGCCGATATGAAGCCGTCGTCTCTGACCACGGCGATTTTGGCGCCCGTCTCCTCCTCCAGCTCCCCTACGGAGCGGCCCAGCACTTTGGAGTCGGACGTCACCAGCATTTCGAGGAGGGCGACGCCGCCCTTTATTGGTATAATCCTAGTAAATTTGAGGTTGAGCATCCTCAGCAACCTGGACACCACGCAGTGGTAGGTGATTATCGCCGTTATGCCTTCGTCCTCCGCTTGCTTGGCGACGGAGGCGCTTCTCGCCACGATGACCACCATGGGGACGCCTTGGGATTTAGCCAACCGCGCCAGCGAGAGGTTTAACATCTCGTTGGGCGAGGGGAACACGGCCACCTCCACGTGTGAGAAATCGATTTCCTTGACGATCTTTTCGTAGTTCTCAATCAGCGTGTGTATGTAGACAGGCTCCTTCTCGAATATCTTCGCCCGCTCCCGCGTGGCGAGCACCCTAACCACGTAGCCGTTGTCTGAGAGCATTTTTGCCAGCTGGGGGGCCAAGTCGTCGTTGCTGTCTAGCACCAGGGCTTCTCTAACCACATGGGCCTTGTTTCGCAGGTTTTTAAATAAAAACGGAGGCTGAAATTCGCATACTCTCTACACACTCTTCTCTATAGATATTCAAAGATTCGCCCTTTAATATCCTATAAATTTCCTTTATTATATTTATATCTCCATGTTTATACTATAGGGCGGCAAAGATTTATATAGGAAGCTAAAAGGAGGTGTAATGCGTAGGGGCACCGTGGCCGTGAGGGGGTACAGAAATGTGGACCCCTACGGCTCGTTGCATCCCCCAATCTACCAGACCGCGGTCTTCAGGATGGAGGGGGAGGCCGCCAAGTCTGACAGGGGGTTCGACCTTAAGTACAGCAGGGAGGAGAACCCCACCCTGAGGCCCCTGGAGGAGGTGGTGGCCAGGCTGGAGGGCGGGCTTGACGCCCTTGCCTTCAACAGCGGCATGGCGGCGCTCTCGGCCGTCTTCTTCTCGTTTTTAAACGCAGACGCCGCTGTTGCGACGACCATGGAGGCTTATGGAGCCACCCTTAGGCTTCTCGGCTCGCTTGATAAATTCGGCGTAAGGCTACGAAAGGGGTTTCCAGACACCGACGTGTTTGTGGAGTTGATCAAGGAGGCTAGACCCAGGATGGTGTTTCTGGAGACCATAACGAACCCGACGCTGAGGGTTTTGGACGTGCCGGCGGTAGTTAAGGCGGCTAAGGACTTCGGCGCTGTGGTTGTGGTGGACAACACCTTCGCCACGCCTGTGTTGGCTACTCCTCTTTCCTACGGCGCAGATGTGGTGGTGCATTCAGCCACCAAGTACCTCGCCGGCCACAACGACGTGGTTGGCGGAGTCGCCGTGGTGGCGCTGCGGGAGCACCTGGAGGATCTGTGGCTCTGGAGGGCGATGCTGGGCGGAATCATGCAACCCTTCGAGGCCTTTCTGACGCTTAGAGGCGTCAAGACTCTTTTTGTGAGGTTTGAGAGGCAGTGCAGAAGCGCCATGGCAGTCGCCGAGTTTTTGGCCGAACACAGCAAGGTGAGCGAGGTCATCTACCCCGGTCTGCCCACCCATCCAAACCACGGCATCGCGAGGAAGCTCTTCGGCGACAAGTTCGGGGCAGTGGTCTCCTTCAAGTTACGAGGCGGCAGAGACGCCGCGGTGAAGTTCTTCAAGTCGCTGAGGATCATAACCCCCGGCCCCAGCCTCGGCGGGGTGGAGAGCATCGCCACCTACCCGGTGGCCAGCGCCGCCTCCCCCATACCTGAGGAGGATAGGAAGACGCTCGGCATCACGGAGGATTTGGTCAGGCTATCGGTGGGGCTTGAGGACCCAGAGGATCTCATTGAGGATCTCGACAGGGCTTTAAACAGCTCTTTTTTATAGACCTCCCTACTTAACGTGAGCATCTGTGTGAAGTGCCAAGGCCGCAAGCTGTTATGCGGCTTGCCGAGGTGCCCCATTAAAGACAGGATCTCCGCCTTTAAAATCGCGCTCAGCAAGGCGGCAGGGGCCGAGGTCTTCGGCTCGTCTCCCCCCGCCGCCGTGGTGGGCGAGTACGGGTGGCCACAGGTGGCGGTTTATATCGGCGAGCCGCCGGAGGTCTTCGGAGAGGAGGCCAAGCGGTATGAGGACCCCAGCCTCCTGTGGGGGTTGCCTCTTGAGGAGATCGCGAGGCTTCGGAGCTACGTGACCTTCGGCGTTAGGCGCGCCGAGACGCCGTGGGAGCTCGGGGAGCTCCCATACGTGGCCGTGTCGGCGAGACCCGTAGACGTGGAGATGAGGCTGGCCAAGCCGCCGGCTCCGCAGGTGAGGTTCGATCTGCGCGAGAAGCCGATGGGCCCCCGGGCGCCGCTGGAGAGGGCTAGGGTAGTGGAGAACCCCGTGGTGCCCCGGCAGCTGGACCGGCTGATCGCAGAGGACGTGGCCGCTGGCGAGGCCGTTGTGGAGCTTTACTCAAAGGGCGTAGATCTCTACATCATCCAGAGGGCGTTTGCCCTCGGTCTCCTCGGCGCTAGACACAGGAGGAGGCTCGTCCCATCGCGGTGGGGCATAACGGCTGTGGACGTGGCGGTGGGCGACTGGCTGGCGTCTAGGGTGAGGGATCTGCCCGAGGTTCCGCAGACGCTCTACGGCTACGGCGAGTACCTAGACAACAGATACCTTGTGGCGGTCGTTCCAGGGCCCCTCAGGTTTGCCTACCTCGAGAGGTGGCAGTCCGGAGGCGGGGTTGCGGAGATATTGGTGAGGGAGGACGTGCGTGGTGTTCGGTCCACCATGGACGGCGGGTTTGAGGCGGCTAGAGTCGCCGTGTTGGAGAAGCTGGCCTCTATGGGCAGGAGGGGGACTGTGGGCATCGTTCGGTGGATCGGCGAGGGCTATTACGTCTCTGTGGGGAATTGGCAGATCCGGGAAACCCTGAGGCGAGTCGCGTTGAGGCCCCTCGACGAGGGGTATAGGCTATACGTCGAGAGGGTGGGTGCAGACCCCTTGAGGCTCCTCGGCAGGTCGGCAAAACCGCTGACGGAGTTTTTCTAAATAGTTAAAAGTATCCTATATATCAGACACATGAGCGTGCCGAGTAGGTACAAGGGTAGGCCTATTGAGGAGCTTATTTCGGCCGGCTTCTACGACCCTGAGACACGTGCCGTCAGAGCAATAAAGGGGTACGAGTTCTACGTGTGGAGCCGAGACTGGCAGATAGAAGGCGTCTTGAGGATGCTGTTTCACGTTTTGGATCCGGAGGTTGCCAAGGATCCTAGGAACCTCGTGGTATATGGAGGCAGCGGGAAGGCGGCGAGGTCTTGGGACGACTTCGAAGCGATTGTGGACACGTTGATCTCCATGGAGAGAGACGACACGCTTGTGATACAGTCGGGGCAACCGGTTGCTGTGTTTAAGACCGACCTGAGGGCGCCGCGCGTGTTGATGAGCAACGCGGTGTTGGTGCCTAAATGGGCTGACTGGAAGTATTTCTGGGAGCTAGAGGCGCGGGGGTTGATCTCCTACCACCAGATGACCGCCGGTTGCTGGGCGTATATAGGGACGCAGGGCATTCTGCAGGGGACTTATGAGACTATCGGCTTTGCGGCTGAGCGACACTTCGGCGGGTCTCTCGAGGGCAGGCTGGTGGTGAGCGCGGGCCTCGGGGAGATGGGGGGCGCCCAACCGCTTGCGATAAAGATGCTGGGCGGCGTGGCTTTGATAGCAGATGTCGACAGGAGGATGATCGAGAGGAGGATAGCGACTGGGTATCTGGACACATGGACCGACGACCTGGAGAAGGCTGTGGACATGGCCTTAAGGGCGAGGGAGAGGAGGGAAGCCGTGAGCATAGGCGTGTTGGCTAACGCCGTTGAGCTCCACGAGAAGCTGGTGAGGGAGAACGTGGTACCTGACCTCGTGACCGACCAGACGCCGGCTCATGACCCTCTGGCGTATGTGCCTATGGGGTTCACCGTGGAGGAGGCGGCGAAGCTGAGGCAGACCGACCCCGAGAGGTATATGCAACTTGCCAAGCGTTCCATGGCGAGACATGTGGAGCTCCTTCTCACACATCAACTGAGAGGAGCCGTGGTTTTTGAATACGGCAATAATCTGCGGAAGCAGGCTTACGACGCCGGTGTTGAGCAGGCCTTTAAAATTCCTGGACAGATGGAGTTTCTCAGGCCTATGTTTGAAGAGGGGAGGGGGCCTTTTAGGTGGACGAGCCTGGTGGGAGAACCCAAGGACATCTATAAGCTCGACGACGTGATTCTGTCCGTATACAGCCGCAACTGGAGGCTTGTTAGGTGGATTCAAAACGCCAAGAAGCATGTAAAGTTCCAAGGCCTACCTGCCAGGGTCGTGTACCTCGGCTACGGCGAGAGGGCTGAGTTCGGCAAGCTCGTCAGTGAGATGGTGAGGAGGGGCGAGCTCTCGGGGCCGATCTGGTTCGCGAGAGATCACCTAGACACCGGCTCGGTGGCGTCGCCCTATAGGGAGACTGAGGCCATGCTTGATGGGAGCGATGCAGTGGGCGACTGGCCTGTGCTGAACTACGCCCTCAACACTGCAGTGGGCGCGACGTGGACGTGTTTCCACCACGGTGGCGGCGTTGGGATAGGCTACTCGCTACACGCGGGTTTTGGCATGGTCGTAGACGGGACGCAGCTGGCTGAGGAGAAGGCGCTTAGGGTGTTCACGGTGGATCCAGGCATAGGCGTCGTGAGGCACGCCCACGCCGGGTACCCAAGGGCTTTGAAGACCGCGTTGACAAAGGGGATAAGGATACCCATCCACAGAAGGCTTGAGGAGAAGTCTCTCAGAGTGATGGAGGAGGCCTGGAGGGAGGGGCGCATAAGCGAGTACACATACAAGAGGGTGAAGGAGGAGTGGAAGGAGTATGAGGAGGTTAAAAGGAACTTAGGTAGATAGGAGCCCCCCTCTTTATAACTACCTTGGTTTTGTTTCTTCCGATTTCATACGCCAGCCAGTGGTAGTTAGGTACGTCCCACACCACGAGATCCGCCACCTTGCCTGGCGCTATTACGCCCCGGTCTGTCAGACGGAGGCTATACGCCGCGTTTGCGGTCGCCCCCATCAGCGCCTCGAGGGGGGTGAGCCCCAGGAGGTACACTGCGAGCTCCATCGCGGTCTGCATGTTGAGACACCAGCTGTTGGGGCTGAAGTCGGTCCCGATCGCCATGGGTACTTTGTATCTTCTTAACGCGTCTACTGGCGGCTTCTTCTGGGTTCTTAAGGCGAGGATTGTGACTGGGAGTAACGTGGCCACAACGCCCCTCTTCGCCATCTTCTCGGCGTTTTCAGGCGGCGTGTGGAGGAGGTGGTCTAGGGAGTCTATGGGGAGCTCCTCCGCCAGGTCGCTACAGCCTATATAAGCCAGCTCGTCGGCGTGTAGCCTAAGCCGGTAGCCCAACGCGTTGGCGGCTTTTAGAACGGTCTTTGTCTCCTCCACGTTGAACGCCACCGTGTCGCAGAAGACGTCGACGTATTTCGTGCCGGCCCGCGGCAACGCGCCTATTATCTGCTTAAGATACGTCTCCCGGCCGTGTTGAGGCGGTATGTGGACGAGAAACGTGGAGACCACATCTACGTAGCTTCTGACGCCGCGTATCACCTGGGCCAGCCTCAGCTCCTCCTCCGGGTCTAGGCCGTAGCCCGTCTTAACCTCTACCGTTGTTGTGCCGAATTTAGCCACGGATTGTAGCCTCTTTTCTAGGATTTTCTTTAGTTGCTCTGTCGATGCGTTTCTTGTCTCCCGCGTCGTCTTGTAAATGCCGCCGCCTTTTCTTGTTATCTCCTCATAGCTCTCACCCATTAGTTTTCTCTCCAACTCGTCCTCGCGAGAGCCTGCAAATAGAAGGTGGGTGTGGGGGTCTACGAGCCCGGGGGTTAGCAGACTATCGCCGAAGTCCCACACCTCCTCCGTGGCGTATCTCCTCTTGAGGTCTTCCCAATAGCCCACGTCTGCCACAACGCCGTTTTTCACAGCCACGGCTGCGTCTTGTAAGATGTATACGGGGTCGCCGGCCGTCCACGGCGTTTTTTCTGCAGATACCAACTGTTTGACCTTTATTAATACCATATCTCGCCTGCGGCCTCGATTCTCTCGCTGGGGATTTTGCCGTGCGTCAGGCTTTTAAGCCTCTGATACAGCTCCGCCGTCTTCGGGGGGCAGTCGGCGCAGTTTGTCGCGTCGAGAGACACCACGAGGTGTATCGAGAGGAGGTGTCTTAAGAGGTTGAGCATGTCGTGTAGTCTCACGGCCGCGTTGAGGCTCATAGAGTTTACATCCTCCTGTAGCCCGCTTGTAGGTATGTTATGTATCGAGTGAGGTGATGCCAACGCTCTTATCTTAGCCGCGAGAGATGCCGCGGTGTATTGATATATCATGTCGCCCACGCTTCCCGGCTCCGTGGCCAAAAAGTCAGGTTTTCCTGTGACTTCGCCACGTAGAAGCTGAGCAGTTTGGCGCTCTACTAGATTTGCCCAGGCGGCTAGCGCTATCGCTAATACGTCTGCGGCTATTGCTATGTGCTGTCCATGGAAATGACACGTCGGCCTGGAACCGGAGGGTAAAATGATTGGGTTGTCGCTGGGCGAGTTTATCTCGTCCTCTACTATCTTTCTTACCCACCCCACTGAGTCGTAGACGGCGCCCATTATCTGCGGTATGCATCTTATCGAGTAGGGGTCGTTTAGGCGTTTTCCACCGCCGACATACTCCAGCATACCTGCCACTTTCTCAATGCCGGGATGTCTCTTAACTTGGGTCTCTTTTGCCAACGCCTTCCAGTTGGCCCCAACTGCGTAGAGGAACAACGCCGACGTCTCCAAGCATTTTTCTACCAACCGCTCTATGCGCCATACGGCCAACGCCAACACCGCTGTGGAGAACGAGGTCCCGTTAATCAACGCCAACGCCTCTCTTGGGTCTAGATCAAGAGGCTTTATGCCTCTTCTTTTCAACGCCTCTTCCGCCGGTAGTAGGACGCCGTCCATAAGTACGTAGCCTCGGCCGATTAACGTCAACGCTATGTGAGAGAGCTGGGCTAGATCTCCGCTTGCCCCCACACTGCCATATCTAGGTACCGCGGGCGTTATATCTTTGTTTAACAACTCGACAAGAGTCTTGACGACCTTCGTCCGGACGCCGCTGTAGCCCAACGCCAGTTGATGAGCACGAATAAGTAGGGCCGCCCTCACCCACTCCCTGGGCGCGACTTCGCCAACGCCTGCGGCGTGTTCCAACAAGATTCTCTCGCCGCTGGGAGTTGTCTTTACCTTTACTAACTCGCCGAGGCTTGTGGTCACGCCGTAGATCTGCTCCCCCCTCCTTAGCGCCTCTAGGTAAAGTCTTCGGCTTGTCTCAATCTTTTCCTCTACGTCAGACGGCATCGTGACCTCTGTGTTAAATAAAGCCACCTGGACCACTTGGCCTATTTCTAGTCTTTTACCTATTTCTACTGCCATACCGACACGTAAAGAAGCACAGCCGCTAGGTTCGATGTGACGTTGCCAACATCGTATGGAGGCGACACCTCCACCGTATCAACTGCTATCGGTCTAAGCGCCTTTGAAAGACTAGCCACGAGTTTTATTGTCTCTCTGGTGGACAACCCCCCAGGGCTCGGCGCATTTACACCTGGCGCAAACGCAGGATCTACTACATCTAGGTCTATACTTATGTAGTTCTGTACGTCTTTGTGACGCGAAACAACTCGGTCTACTACTTCGTCTAGGCCAAGTTTCTCTAAGTCGTCTATTGTGTAGTAGTCTACGTCTAGCTTCTCGGCTAGGTTAAACATGTACTGTGGATTTGCCCACGGCCTAACTCCAATTACGGTAATCGGCGCCTCTTTTGCATATTCGCGGATTAATCTTGTTGTTAACCCACTTGTCAAACCCTCGGAGGTAGTACGTAAATCTAGGTGAGCATCTAGCACAATGTAGCCGAGGCGCTTCCCCTCCGCCAGGCCTTGATATGTAAAGGCCGACACAGAGTGGTCGCCGCCAGCTATGAGGAGTTGGCGCCGGTTGTTCAAGGCCTTGGCGGTCTCTTTAATTCTTTTCCAAGTCTCCTCCGCGTCTCCTATCACGACGTCTATATCCCCCATGTCTTCCAAGTCGAAGCGTTTGGGGAGGCTACATAAGGCAGTTCTTATGTGCGCCGGCGCATATCGTGCGCCTGGTCTACCGGCAACTGCGCCGTCCCAGGGCACGCCGAAGAAAACTATAGAAGATTCGCCGGACATGTCGCAAGTTCTCACGTCTAGTGGATCTTTTAAAAATCGGAGCCGCTTCGTCAGATACGCATTGTGCATGTTTAACAATATGTATCACTATTTAACGTATATAGAGCTTTCCCTCCGCCGTGCTTCCAATTATTATGTACCCCTGGGTCTTCTCAATTGTTAACACTTGGTCTTTAGGCACCCACAACCCACAGGTTATGTAGAGGCGGTCTGTGTAATTTCTTATTTCAAACCTTCCGTAGATGCGAAGCTCCGAGCCTGGATTCTCCAACACAAGCTTAACTGCTTGACATACAGAAGGTGTAGAAATATATTGGACGCCGAAGATTAGGGAAAGCGCCGTGGCGGCCATCAACATCACTGCCACGAGGTCGAGGTATTCCTCTATCATGGCTTAAAACGGCAGTAAAGACTTAACACCTTATAGGCCAGACCTGGATATGCTTCTATCCGACCTGAAGCGGTACATATGACGAAGCCGACCACTCTGTAGATCACAGATGGGTCTCCCACCTCTGCGTATTTATACGCCTCCGGCCAGTAGAGAAAAACCGCAGACAAGTCAGTCTTGCGCACCTCAACCGGCTTGATGAACAGCATAGCCGCCACCGCCAGCGCGAATATCACCGGTATAAACACTATTTCTAGTCTCATACCAGCTTGAACACGAGCCAGGAAAAACCTTAGCAGTTTACAACCACCAGCCTCACCTTGACCCCAGACGCTTCGACCTCAGCCGTCTCGGGCTTGAAGTCTGTCCCGGAGCGGCAGGCAGCGGCGTAGTGGGTGATGGCGTTTTCCTGCACCCACGGCATGACCAGCACGCAGTTGGTCAAGACGACTGTGGCGTTGCTCTGCGTGTAGGTCTTGTCGAGCAGATCTCTAGGCGACTGGGGGCACTGGCCCAGGCCCAAGACGTATACAGGTATGGATGATGCCTCGACGCCGGTTGTGTTGGTGAGCACCCACCTGCCGGCTACGTAGCTGTAGTAGGCGAGGTACTGTCTCACAGCCACTGGCGTGTCTAGGTGGGCTGTCTTTCCCGCCGCTATAGACGCCGCCGTCGACGCGAGAAGCGGCGTGTTCGACATAAACACGCCTGATACAGCCACCGCCGCGGCTGCTGTGGCGGCGACGGCCGCCGCCAAGGCGAGGAGGTATCTAAAGGTCAGCATGACCGCACGACGACCAAGACGCTTCTGGCGCCCTTGGGGTAGCCCACCAGGTCGGCCCAGGTCTTGAACAAAAGTGCAGTCTCGGGGCGCCAGATCGTGACCATATCGCCAGGTCTCGCGGCCAATTCTTGACCCACAAGCGGCAGGACGAGGATTGGATCCCAGGGGAATACCCTGGAGGCGTTGACTAAGATGCATCTACCGCCGGCCTCGCCTATCTTGATCCACGCCCCGTCGCGCTGGGCGTAGAAGGCGAAGCCGGCCACGGGGCCGTCCGCCGAAATCTTCACAAGGCCTTTGAGGGGGTCGACCAGCTCAATTCTTGGTTTGGCGAAGCTGTTCATAAGATTAAGCCTTGCCCACAGCTCAGCCTCACCCCAGTAGTCCATGGTGGATGAAAGCTGCGACACGTAGTCCGCCTCTCCTAACAGCGACCTCGCCTTCACGGACGCAGGTATGCACGAGAACTGCGTCTGTCTTCCCCCCTCGCCGAAGGCGTTCACGCCGTGGAAGTACGGAACGCCGCTGAAGTAGAAGAATATTGTGAGGTTGAGACGTGGAGTCTTAAGGAACGGCGGCGCCTCTGTCATGGTCTTGATTCTGTACGAGACGTCGTTAGACGCAAAGAAGACGAAGTGGTGGCGTCCCTCGTCGTCCTCCACGACCACTTGTATAGGCCCGGTCCAGTTCGCCGGCGTGACGTAAACCGCGTCGGCATCTACATAAAGCGGCTGACAAGGCGGAAGCGGCGTGTAGCTACGGTGCCAGCCGGGCCCTATGTAGACTGCGTCGAGGAAGTTCCACCTCTTCGTAACTTCGTGGAGCTTGTAGCTCCTAACCCATCTGTACTCCACGCCGCCTCTACCTCTGCTCACCACGTATCCCATCTCCACGTACACCCTAACCGTCGAGTCCTTGGGCTCGCCTAGGTACACCAAGAGGAACGAGTAGCCGGCGCCCGGCAACGCCAAGTCGACGGCGGGGCCAGGCGCCGGGCCCCAAAGCGCCGGCCTAAAGTCGACACATATCAACGAGTTGCACACCGTAGTCGGCACTATGTACAAAGCCCAAGATGTGGAGTTAGACACCATAGAAGCCACGCCAAGAGGCAGGGCGTCGGTAAAGCCAGGCGGCATCCCATCTCCCTCTATGGCTTCAAACGCATAGTTGTAGAAGTCCCCCTGCGCGGTTTGGTGGAAAAGCCGCGTGCGATCCGCCTTGGTGGTGTCTCTGTATTCCGAGTCTCTGTATACAGACCCCAGCATAGACACGTGATGAGGCACCTCCGTGCGGCAACTACCTTCTATATCCCAGTTGCCGGTGCGGGGATTAAACCCCCAAAGCCTGAGGTGGTACATACGCCAATAATAGAGCGCCGGGTCACCAGCGACAATGTTCATGAAGTCTTTAAAGCCCCCGCATGGGTTGTAATAATTAACTACCATCCAGTCCACCAGCGGTACTCTATTCGTAGGCCACTGACTGCCCGGCCTGCCTATGCGTGAGTAGCCCGCCCAAGTTCCGTTTACTTTAGTAAAGACGTGTTGCGAGTAGGTGCAGTGATAGATCTGGCTCGGCCACTGTCTGCAGGGGTCTGGCGGCGCGTACCAAGCCGTCGTTACAGTTCTAAATTCCTCATCTACGGCGGCGGCGAAGCCCGCCCACTTGATACCTGCTATAGGCCAGTCTCTTTTCTGAGCGTCGTATCTCAGCTTAGCTTCTCTGCCGGCCTCTTCGTAGTGATCTGCCATAAGCCTCCCCTCTTGGTCTACGGCGCGTAGATACGTCTCTGGGTAGGAGTTTATCCAGACGCCGCGTGCGTCGAGGCGCCACAACACGGCGGCGTGGAGATACGCAACAGAGCCCAGAGGCATGTGGACTTCGACGGGCGTTCTGCCTATCAGCGCGACTCCGCCGCCCCCCAGCGACGGGAGCGGATCCAGCGCCAACGCAACATACGGCGTTAGGATAAACGGCGTCTTGTAGGAGACTGCCGCAAGCGTCCAGTTCCACACCCACCTGTCGCCGACCCACGTGGCGTTGCCCTCCTGGCTTATGATAAACCCCTCGGGAGGCCTCACGTTGGTGCTGGAAACTCCGACAACACGAGATATGTACAGCGGCACCGACTTCGGCGGTCTAGCTTCTACATACCCCCACCTGGCGGGGACGGCAGTCACTTCAACCTTAATCCATGTCCCAAACCACAAACCTTCAGATGGTATGTCGTATATGCTCCACAAGCCCGCCTCGTCTGTAGACACGGCGGCAGTGTCTACGGGGTAGTCTCCATAGAGCCGCCTGTCTGTGAAATACAGCGGAGAGGGCACCTCGGCCTCTACTCCATATCCCGCGATCCTGTCTCCTGACCTCTTCCCGTTTATCATAAGAGCTCTCCAAAGTTCTGGAGACGATGCCTGTGTCACCTTGTTCCCGCCCTCGAAAGGCGTGCAACTTGGCCACGTAAATGTGGTCGGCAGATGCGTACAGAGCGGCGAATAGCTGGAGCTGAATTTATCTGGCCTCAGAGAGACGTATAGAGTTTTGGTTTCTGAGTGTGAGACCGCGTTGGAGGTGACTGTAAACGTGATGGTGGAGGTCTCGCGGGGCGGCGTGGCGTTGACCAGCCAGTAATACTTCGTTTCGCTCCACGTCCATTCTCCGTATCTAAGCGTGGCGGTGCACACGTACTGCGTCAGTGTCCACGGCTCCGGCTTCCAGTACTCCACCGTGACACTGTAGCTTAGGCTTCTGTCCCACTCTCCGCTAAATACGTGCTGTGCAATGTATATCCGGGTGGCGTTGTAAAACGGCGTATCCCAAACCGTGACCTTCGGGGTGTCTGTAAAGAAGGCATAAAATCGGCCGGATGAGTCGGTGCTCATGACGGGGCCAACTGCGCCGAAGCTGAACGAAATAGGAACGCCTTGGGTTGTGTCCACGTTGTCTCCCCATATCTTTGTGCACTGCACGTTTTCGACGGTGATCTGCGCCCACACAAGCGCCGTCAATGCTAGGACTAGGATTAGGCGCCGCATGGGAAAAAGGATGACCGCCTATGGAAAAAGCTTAACGTGGTGAGGGAGGACCAATTACGGGCGTGTCGCTTCTTTGTGACTCGGATGATGCAGAAGCGATCTGCTCTGGACAGGTAAGCGGTAGTTTTAATGGGTAGTCCACGAGCAGGACATAAAGCGCCGCCGCCGGCGCGGCGGCGTAAAGCTTGGCGGTGTCGCTGGTGGCGTTGTAGACGAGGACGTGCTCGGCCTTGACGTAGTCCACAAGTCCTACATCTGCCCCTACTCTGGGGTCTAGGCCTACGGCGGGGGGCCTGCGCCACGCCGTGTAGTAGCTGTGGAGCCAGCTGTAGTACTGGGTGAGGTTGTGCGGCACTGCGGCGTAGACGTCAAGCCACGGCAGTTGGTCGAGGGAATGCCTAAGCTCGATCTCGTAGAGCATGGCAGGCTCGCCCCGAGGAAGCGCTGTATATCTACACCTCGTCACGTTTAGATAGATTTGGTAGACTACGTTCTCCCCAGCTCTCTCAAGCCTATACCCCACCGGCAGGTATATCGGGAACGCCACCCACTGCCTCGTGCGGTAGTCGTAGGCGGTGGCGTTGGCCTTTACCACCCTCACCACGTTGACGAAGACGCGGAAACGCGACGTCGACTCCACCCTCGGAAACGAGGGGAGGTTGCTGGCCAGCCACCCCTTGGCGCCGTAGAGCTGGTCTGCCAGGTTCACTGTCGTGAAATTCGGCGCATGCGCCGCGGCGTAAAGCACAACAAAGGCAACGACGGCTAACGCGATTAGGCCGTACGCCAGCGACCACATGTCAGCCCCACAAGCACTCCCTCGCGAAGGTCGCCCTGGCGTTCATGGTGGAATCCTGCGACTCAATCCACACAATGGTTGAAAACCAGTTTATCGTGTAGCTGTTGAGCTTAGGGCCTTCTTTGTTCCACGTCCATATCAACGTCTTGCCGCTAGACGGGTCGGTCACGTACACCTCATGCCAGAAGCCTCCGCCACTGTGGATGCGGGTGAGGGCGATGTTTGTCTGGGTGAAGGTGAGACGCCACACCTCATCCACATACAGCGCGCCGTATGTGGGATCGCAGTTGGAGCAGTCCTCCCAAGCCAAGAGGAAGTCCACAAAGGCGCCTGCGGGTGCTGAGAGGGTGAAAGACACCCCGGCTGGGTTCACGTGCACCGTCACGCTGGTGTAGCCCTTCTTCCAGTAGTTGGTGAGGTCGAAGATCTTAAGCGATGTGGAGGGCCGTAGGTCTTGCGTGTTGTTCAACGTAGACACCCGTGCCCTGAGTAAGTCTGATATGCGGACTTGAGCTATCAAGGTGTGCCACTCGTCGAGGAGCGGCGGCGAATATATATGTACGCGGTAGACCCCCGCCATCGGGACTGAGAAGGACACAGAGCCAGGTATTGTGCCTGTAGCCGAAGCCACCAGTCTCCCCTCTTCGTCGTACACCTCTACCTCGACCCCTACGCTCTCTGTGAGGTTTGCTTCAAATCTGATAGTGGTGTCACAGCCTCTTCTCCAGTCTGAGTTGATGCGCACGTCGACGAAAGGCAGTTTTGGTCCTAAGACGTCGCGGCCGAATCTCGGCGGCGAGCCGTCGCACGACACGTACGCCACCCCGTCGACCACCCAGAGGTACATAGCCGGGCTACACGTGACGTTCTCCCCTATCCTCAGCGGTCTTCCCTCATCAGCTCTGTAGGCCCATCCGTACCTCGCCGCCTCCCTCGTGTCTAAGTAAAGCGCGGCGTAGTTGCCGTACTGCCGTATCCAGTACCCGCCCGTAAGCTTGAAGGCGCAGTCTGAACACGCCGGCACCTGCGAGGCGCCCTCCCCCACGGGGAACAGCGAAGCTATGACGGCGGCGGCGAGGGCCGCAAGCCCTGCGAAGATTAAGACGTCTCTGAAGACGATCATGGCATCCCCGGACAGCTGTACTGCACCAGGAGCCACCTACCTCTGGAGGTAAGCCCCACGGGGACGCAAGTACTGTTGGCATTAGCTCTGTCGGTCTTTACGTCGAACGGCGGCGGGCACCAGAGACCTGTGTAGGGGTCCGGCCCAATCCTCACGGGGGCGCGTGTGTATCTGGTGCAGTTGTAGCCGCCGGGGTAGACCGTGAAGGCTGCGGCGAGGGAGCCGGGCGCCCCCAAGGCCCTTCTGAAGGTCTCTACGTCGTCTCCGGCGTATGCCACCGCGTAGAGACGCCCCGTGTCGTTGTAGACGTATACCCGCATCGTCGGCGCGTCGCCCGCAGGCGCGGCAGGGGCCTCGATTATTTTCGACGGCAGGAACGGTTTGATGGTTACCACCGCCATTATGAAGAGCGCCGCAAGTGCAGTTATGAAGACAGCCGCCGCTATTAGGTCCTCCATGGACGATGAAAAAGAGTCGGGGAAAAACCTTGAAAACAAAAAACGTTGGATATCGCCCGCCTACTCCTCTGCCTTCTTCTTCCTGTATATGACGAGGGCTACGATTACTCCGGCTAAGGCGGCCGGCAGTATGTACATCAGCAGGTCGATCCCCTCCTCGCCGCTAGGCGGCTGAACCGACCCGCTTGTCAGCTGAACCGCCAGCTGGGCCTTCAAGGACGACAGCTGGGCGTCTAGGCTGGCCAGGGTCTGGTTCATAGAGGCCAGCTTGGCTTTCAGCTGGTCGTTTTCGGCCTTCAGCTGGGCCAGTTGCGCCCTCAGCCGCTCGTTCTCCGCCTGGGCGGCGCGTAGGTTGGCCTGCAACGCCGTCACTTCGGACTCCCTCTGCCTCAAGGCCTCCTCTAGGGTCCGCCTCTGTGCCTCTAGTCGTGCGGCTTGGGCCTCCAGCTTGGCTATAAGCGAGGCGGCTTGGCTGACGTTGGCCTTGCTCTTGTCCAGCTCGGCCTTGAGTGCCTTGAGCTGGGCCGAGAGGCTGTCGACGTATCTCAAGAGAGTTAGGTTGGCGCCCGGCATCTTGAAGACGGCCTTTGTCGCCGGGTCTAGGTACCAGCCTGCCGGGATGTAGTTTGTGAACGTCCCCACCGGCGTCACTGCGGTGGCGTTGGCGGCGTTGACGTACTCCACGTAGCCGCTGTAGGCGGCGAAGCGGAGCGGGAGCCACCTCAGCCAAAGCCACTGCGTCCCATCTGAGGAGCAGTAGACGTCGGCAAGCCAGAGTTGCTCGCTTTCAGAGATCCGCGTGGCGTTAAGCACATCTACCGCGACGTATCTGCACTGCGAGTAGAGGTACTGCATGACTGCCTGCGCTTCGGCAGGAGAGCCGTGGAAGGAGAGCCCGTCCTGCACAATGTAGACAACGCTGTTGTTTACATACGCAGTGAAGTGGGTGGCGTTCAAGAGATACGCCTGCGTTATCACCACATACGGCGGAATCCAGCTCACATATGCCAACGCAGAGACCGCCAGCAGAGAAGCCAACCACACCCACCGCATGCCCCACGTTGCCATGCCTCCCGGCAAACACACGAGGAAAAACCTTGAGAGGGGGCCCTCCTGGCAGAGAGATGTAGAAAGGAGGGGGTTGAGAAATCGGGGGGAGGGAAAAGCGGGTGTTTTTGTTTACGCTATTCCAACTGTGACCACCCCCTTGGCGATCTGAACTGTCTTGCCGGTCTGCGCGTCTACGGCGTATATGACGTAGGTGTACTGGGTTCCGGCCTGTAGCGCTGCCACGTTGAATCTGCAGGTGGCCGACTGGCCAGCTACCAGGGGAGGATTTATGGCGTTGGACTGGACGCCGGTTCTAACGCTCCCGCCTTGAGACACTATACACGTGCCGGTGACCGGGTTGCTCAGTTGCTGGCCAGATGCAGCGTAGGCCAGCATCACGCCGCTCAGCTGGCCGTTCAGCACCTCCACAGTCACGTCGAAGCCTGCTCTGTCTGCTGTGGCTATGGCGTTGGCCCTCAGCGCCTGGGCCGCGGACTTGCCCATGCCTTGGAACGTAAGCAGGCCTATTACTCCCACTATTATGAACGCAGCCGCTATCAGCAGGCCTTCGACTGTGGTTAGACCTCTCATCTTCTTGGTTTTGTTTTTGGGCATGGACCTGTGGACGGCCGGCCGGAAAAACCCTACGTCCGATTTGTTACAGCAAAATGGCCAGCGCCTGCTGTAGGGCGACGCCGACAATGCCTCCTAGGAGGGCCGACTTGTGTATTCCCTCGGGAGCCATGAATACCGTGACGTAGCTTGCGGCTATTAGAGACATGGCTGTGGCAAGGATGGCCTTGACCTCCTCATACGGCGGCGGGCTGAGCAGAGGCATGTAGCCGAGCTCAGCCGACGACAGCTGCTTCGCGGCTGAGGAGACGGCGAAGGCCAACACGACGACGGCCGCAATGAAGAGGGCGAAGTAGGCCGCAGCCTGCCTAGCCATCTTCTTAATCGCAGACGTCTCTATGTCGATTACTGACTGGATATACTCCACGGCCTTGACGGCCGCGGCGCCTCCGGCCTCCACTATGGCGCGGTGCATGGCCTTGGCCAAGACGAAGTATTTAGAGGGTATGAAGTAGCCGTAGGCGATTTTGGCGGCGACTCTGTACCGCCCAATGAGGCGGCCGATGATGAGCTCAGGCGGGGCGCCTTCCTTAAGCATCGCCGCGGCTGACCGGAGCATGGGCGGCACCTCCCGCCTAATGCCGAACCACCAGAGGCGGTCTTTGAGGTGTAGCCAGAGGTACGCAACGGCGCCGAAGGCTAGGAAGGCCGCCGGGGCGTTGAACAAGCCGACTACAGCAGCGGCGGCGAAACCCAGCGGGATAGACCACTCATACGTCCTCCGCAGACTCACGTCGAAGGGGGAGGCCGCCAGCGCTACGGCGGCCATAGCGGCGGTCATGCCGAAGATGAGGGCTAGGAGGAGGGCGGGGTCTACGTCGAAGACCCCGACGGCCCAGAGGAAGAGGAGGAACAGCGGAAGCAGAAACAACGCCCCCAGCGACGAGGTAATTGATTCATACAGCCTCGCCTTGGTCTCTGTCTTAGCCACGGCGATGGCCTTCATGGACTCTAGGAAGGAGTGGACGAGGATTTGTCTCTCCACGCCGGCCTCCTCCTGCGCAAGGGCGAAGCCGAACTGCCTGGCAGACTCCTCTCTGTCTTCTATGAACTGGGTGGAGGGCGTGGGCATGAGCGACGCCACGAAGAGTCTCCTAGACTCGACTTCGTCTAGCTCGGCCGTGTTGAAGGAGGCGTGTTTAAGCGCCTCGTTGCCCGACGTCGCGCCGATATACGTGGCGAAAATAGGCGCCGCCGATATGTAGAAATCCTCCCTCCTCATGCCGGAGGAAAGGAGACGAGGGGAAAAACCCTGCCTGCGGCGTTCAACAGAGGAAACGTCGTCTTAAACCGCGGCCGACCTTCTCAGCCACGTCCAGCCAGCCTCCACCTCGGCGGCTGGAGACGCCGTTTTAAACTGCGTATCTGGCCTTAGATCAAGTTGCTTAAGACTTCTCTTATGTGGGCCAGCTTCCCGGCTTTTTCGACTGCGGCAGGTAGCTCCCTAACGACCTCGGCCGGAGAGGCGCCGGCTGCCACGCGCTTTATGACGTAGTCCACGGCCATGTCTAGATGCCGCGAGAGGTCGATGTGCCGCGCCACGTAGCGCCAATCCTCGGCCTCTAGCCATATTCCGTGTTGCGCCAACTTCACCACAGCCTTGAGGAGCTTCTTCTCGCTTACCCCCAGCTCTTTTGCCAACTCCTCGAGCCACCTCGCCGTGGATAGAGTAAAGCCGTGCCTAAGGGCCAGCTTCTCCAGCCTGCTCATGGGCTCAGCCCGAGGAGCTTCAAGGCGAGTTTCACGTAGGGGTCGTCTCTGCTTTGAAGCGCCTTTACCAAAACCTCCCTAGGAAGCGACGGTATCACTTTCTCCGCCACTTCAGACGGCATCTCCACAAGCGCCTTGACGAGGCAGTCTTGCCAGCTCTCCCGCCCAGCGTCGGGTCTCCCCCCGCCGCCTACCTCTCCGTCTTGTTCTAACACCTCGGCAAGCGACTTCTTCTTCAACATAGACGGCAATATATACCACCCGAAAAAACCTTAAATGTACCCAAAGCGCCTGGCCTCTTCGTAGAGGTACTCTCTAAAGTCCAGCCGACCCTGCCAGACCGTCTCTACGACCGTCCTCCTGGCGGCCGCCGGGTCCTCCACCTCCGAGGCCTTTATCAACGCCTCCATCCTCAGAGAAAGCTCTTTCTTCAAGTCGTTGTCGTACATGTCTCTCACATAAGACGCAACTCTAGCCGCAAGCTCAGAAGGCTCGGCCACGTCGACCTCTCTGCCTTTAGCCACCACCGCCTTCACCTCCTTGACGAAGCGCGTCCCTCCCACGGCGGAGAGCTGAATTACAAGAGTCCCGTCCAGCCCCTCCGGCGGCGCCTCGGCCTCTTTAATGCGCAGAACAGCGTCGCCGACGGTGTCGGCGTGCATCGTCGTAAGAGCCCCGTGTCCCGTCAGCTTGTAGTTCACCAGCGTCCTAAGCTCCTGCGGCGTCCTCGCCTCCGCCAGCGCCACCAGCGTGTGCATAGTGCCGTAGCGCAGAGCTTGGTCCAGAGCCATCCACAGCTTGTCCTCAGAGGGGACTGAGAGGTGGAGCATCTGCCCCTCCAGAGGGGCCCAGATCTCCCGGGCGCCCCGCTCCACCACCACTACTTGAAACCAAGGCGGGGTGAGGTAGAGCAACTGATTCAGTTGCGTGGTCTTGCCTGTGCCCATGCCTCCTGAAAACACCACGGAGCCCCGCGTCTCGAGGACGAGAGAGGCGAAGGCAAGGACTTCAAGCCCCTCTGGGCTGTACGGCTCAGCCTTAGCCTCGCCGACGTGTTTAGGCTTCGTCAGATACGGCCTCAACAACGACCTAGAGGGCTTGGGGTGCGCCGACGCCTTTCTTATGTTCACATTGAACTCGAGAAGGTCTGCGGCTATTCTAGCCTTGTAGATCTGGTCCTCTCGCGTAAGCATCGGCCTGTCCATGGTCAACGACGGCAACAACTGCTTAACCACCACATACATAAGCGGCTCTGGGATGACGATGTTTGTGGGCAGGCGGAGCTCGTTCCTCACCGCCACGACGCGTCTGTACCGCCCCAGCTCCACCATCTGGAACTTGATGTAGTCCAGCTGCTCCTTCAGGTTCTTCGGTATGAAGGTGTACTTGGCGGCGGGCGCCACGGGCTGGGGGATGACGATTTCGGTGAGCATGGAGTCTCGCATCAACGCCTCAAGCGCCCCGTAGCCCATGTACTCCCTAGCCCCTGACCACCTGTCCAGGAGGTAGTGAACCACATCTCTGTATTCTCTGTAGAGAGACCAGATGGCCTTATCTCTGAGGCCTTCGGCTACTGATTTTACAAGCTTGGGGTACTCTCTCTCGTCTGGGGGGACTGCCCCCCGGAACATAATCAACAGCAGGGCCGTCTGTAGGTCGTCTGGGAGCTCTGGGTCTATGACGACGTACATGAGGTCTTCTGTTATGCATACGTCCGTCCTCACGCCTCTGTCCACTATGACGCCCTCTTTCCTAAGGACACAACGCGACT
>Ga0326763_1000107_pt1 | contig 30791 bp, 23 predicted proteins | sample NORPS_P_FD_207671 | JGI IMG/M metagenome (GOLD analysis project Ga0326763, IMG submission 207671) | Hot spring water microbial communities from Norris Geyser Basin, Yellowstone National Park, WY, United States - NOR.PS_P | ecosystem: Environmental > Aquatic > Thermal springs > Unclassified...
TGTCGCCACCGAGTAAGGCTGGGCGGGCCGTGCGGTCGGCCCAGCCAGTGGTGCCGACATCGGTCCCCTTGTCGGCCCAGTTGGCCGAGGTGGCGCGCGCGATCGCCGCGGTGCGGCAGGGTCGCTCGCTGGCGACCGTTTTGCCCCACGTGCCTGCACCCCTGCGGCCAGGGGTGCAGGCGTTGGTGTTTGGGGCGTTGCGCCGCGGCGGCGAAACACAGGTGCTGCTGAGCCTGCTGGCCAAGCGCCCGCCACCCGCGCCGGTGGCTGGTTTGTTGGAGGCGGCGCTGGCTCTGCTTGTCGATGGGACAGGGTACGCCCCGCACACGGTGGTCGATCAAGCCGTGCGCGCCCTGGCGCCGCTGCGCCAGCCGGCGTTGGCGGGCTTCGTCAACGCGTGTCTGCGTCGCTTCTTGCGCGAGCGTGAGGCGTTGCTCGCGCAAGCCCGTGCCACCCCGCTGGGTCGATGGAATCACCCCCCATGGTGGGTCGAGCGGCTGCAGCGGGACCACCCGCAGCGCTGGCGCGCCATCATGGAGGTGGACGATCAGCCCGCGCCGATGGTGCTGCGTGTCAACCGGCGGCACGGTAGCCGCGACGCCTACCTGGCCCAACTGGCGGCCTTGGGCCAGGCGGCCGAGCCGATAGGCGAGGACGGCTTGGTTTTGGCCGATGCGGTGCCGGTACAGCAACTGCCGGGTTGGGCCGAGGGTGCCGTGTCGGTGCAGGACGGGGCCGCGCAGCTCGCCGCCCCACTGCTGCTGGGTGCTGAGTTGCCCGCGGGGGCGCGGGTCCTGGACGCTTGCGCTGCCCCCGGCGGCAAGAGCGCGCACCTGCTGGAGCGGGCCGACATCGAGCTTTGGGCGCTGGATGCCGATGCGGCGCGCATCGAGCGCGTCCGCGAAACGCTCGAACGGCTGCGCTTGCCCGCGGCAGGCTCGACCGTGGCGGTGCGCGCGGCCGACGCGGGTAGCGTCGCCGACTGGTGGGATGGGCGGCCGTTCGATGCGATTTTGTTGGATGCGCCGTGCAGTGCCTCGGGCATCGTGCGCCGCCACCCGGATGTGCGCTGGCTGCGCCAGCCCGACGACGTCGATCGGCTTGCGGCGCAGCAGCGCCGGTTGCTGGACGCGCTGTGGCCGCTCTTGGCGCGTGGCGGGCGGCTGTTATATGCCACCTGTTCGGTTTTTCGGGCCGAGGGCGCGGACGTGACGGCCGACTTTGCCGCGCGCCATGCCGATGCGCGTGCACTGCCCGCACCAGGGCATCTCTTGCCGGGCGGCGTGGTGGCCGATGCGGCCGATGCAACGCCGGGCTTCGTATTCGGCCCTGCCATGGGCGACAATGCGCGCCGTGGCATGGACGGATTTTTCTACGCCTTGTGGACCAAGGCCTGAGCGCGCGGCAGCGCCCGTGTGGCGCCGCCGCGCGCTGCTGCGCACTGCCCCAGGGCTGGTCCTGGCCAGCCTGGCGGTGTTGCCGGCCGTGACGGAGGCGGCCCCGCGGGAGGACGCGAGTTGGCGGCTCGAGCGCGGTGCCGATGGCCTGTATTTGGACGCACGCATCCCGCTGGAATTGCCCGTCACCTTGCTCGATGCGCTGCAACGCGGGGTGCCGCTGCACTTTGTCTGGCGTGCCGAGCTGCGCCGTCCACGCTGGTATTGGACCGACCGCCACCTGGCGCGGGCGGTGCGCACGGTCCGCCTGGTCTTTCAGCCGCTGACCCAGCGCTGGCGCCTGAGCGTGCAAGAGAGTGACGCGCCCGAAGGGGGCACCGCCGCTCTCACGGCGCTGCACCGCAACCTGGACAGCCTGGACGAGGCGCTAGCGCTCGTGGGCCGCGTGCAGCGCTGGCGCGTCGCGTCATCCGAAGGGCTGCGGGGCGACGAACGGTTGGAGGTGGAATTTCGCCTCGATGTCCGCCAACTGCCGCGGCCCTTGCAGATCCTGCCCGGCGGGTCGTTCGAAGCACCGGTCTGGCGCGCCGTGCTGACCGTGCCAGCACCGGGTGACGTCGAATCTGCCGAGACGTCGGAGGCGCGCCCATGAGCGAGGCGCGCCAGCGCGACCTCCAGCGCGCGCGCCATCTGCGCTGGTTTTTGGCGCTGGCGCTGGTATTTATCCTGGGCGTGGGCCTGGTGTTGTTTTACCTGCTGACGCTGGCCACCGACCACCGCGCCGTCCAGCCCCAGACGTACACGCATTTGCTGGTGCTCAACCTGGGGGTGGCCGCCGTGTTGGCGGGCGTGCTCGTCTGGCTGACACTGCGCCTGCTGATACGCTTGCGCCGACGGCGCTTTGGCAGCGTGCTGCTGCTCAAACTCGCGGCCATCTTTGGCTTGGTCGGCGTGGTGCCGGGTGCACTGATCTACCTGGTGTCGTACCAGTTCGTCAATCGGGCCATCGAAACCTGGTTCGATGCCCGGGTAGAAACGGCCTTGCGCGCCGGTCTCGAACTCGGGCGCACCGCGCTCGATACCGTGAGTGCCGACTGGGCGGCCAAGACGCGCACGCTGGCAGGCGCAATCGCCAACAGCTCCGACGGCGCTGCTGGTGTGATGCTCGAGGGCTGGCGCGAGCAACTGGGCGCCACCGACGTGGTGCTGTGGAACGCCCAAGGGCGCGCGGTGGCCAGCGCGGGTGCGTCGCGCTTTCAGCTGGCGCCGGAGCGCCCATCGTCGACGCTGATGCGCCGGGCCCGCGCCGAGCGGGTGGTCACCTGGATCGAGGGCCTGGAGGAGCTGGAGAGCCTGCGCGACCCGCGCGAGGTGTTTGGGTTGCCGGCCGAGGCACTGCCGCGCGTGCGTGTGTTGGCCTATGTGCCCACTGGCAGCCTCTCGTTCGGTGTGGAGTCTCGGTACCTGGACGTGACCGCACCCATGCCGGCGGCATTGGTGGCCAACGCGCTGGCGGTACAGGCGGCCAACCGCGAATATCAGGAACGCGCGCTGGTGCGCGACGGCCTGCGCAGCATGTACCTGGGCACACTCACGCTGGCGCTGTTTCTGTCGGTTTTTGGTGCCGTGTTGCTGGCCGTGCTGCTGGGTAACCAGCTCGTGCGGCCGCTGCTGCTGCTGGCCGAGGGGATGCGTGACGTCGCCCGCGGCGACTTGCGGCCCAAGGTGGCCTTGCCCGCTCGCGACGAACTCTCGGGCTTGACACGCACCTTTGCTCACATGACGCAAGAGCTGGCCGACGCGCGCCAGGCGGTGCAATCGTCCATGCAACAAGTCGATGCGGCGCGCGCCAGCCTGCAAACGCTGCTGGACAACCTCACGGCGGGGGTCATCGTCATGGCGCCCGACGGTCGGCTGCGCAGCGCCAACCCCGGCGCGGCGCGCATCCTGCGCGTACCACTGGACGACTACCTGGGCCTGCCGCTGGACGCCGTGCCGGGGCTGCAGCCTTTCGGCGCCTGGGTACGGACGCAGTTCGCCCGTTTCGTCGCCGACGGTGAGCCGACAGGCGAGGGCGCGCATTGGCAGCAACCCTACGAGCTGCAGCCCGATACTGACACACCCGCTGGGGGCGCGGTTCGCACCTTGGTCGTGCGCGGCGCCTTGCTGCCCGGTGGCGACCACCTGCTCGTGCTCGACGACGTCAGCGACCTCATCTCGGCACAGCGGGCCCAGGCGTGGGGCGAGGTCGCGCGGCGCCTGGCGCACGAAATCAAAAATCCCCTCACACCGATTCAGCTGTCGGCCGAGAGGCTCGCTCTCAAGCTCGAACCCCGATTGCAGGGCACCGACTTGGCCATGCTGCACAAATCCGTCAAGACCATCGTCGATCAAGTCGAGGCGATGAAGCGGCTGGTCAACGAATTCCGCGACTACGCTCGGCTGCCCGCGGCCCAGCTCGCCCCTGTGGACCTCAACGCCTTGTTGCAGGACGTCGTCACCCTGTACGAGTCGTCTGCCGTGCCGGTGCGGCTGGATCTCGATCCTGACTGCCCGCCGGTGCTGGCCGATGCGCAACAGGTGCGACAGGTGGTGCACAACCTGGTGCAAAACGCGCAGGACGCGAGCGCCACGGCTGCCAGTCAGGGAGTGATCACGCTGCGCACGCGGCGCTCCGGCAGCGGCACATGGGTGCGGCTGTCGGTCATCGACGGCGGGCCAGGATTTGCGCAGACGATCCTGCAGCGCGCCTTCGAGCCCTACGTCACCACCAAGGCCAAGGGCACGGGTCTGGGGTTGGCGGTGGTGAAAAAAATCATGGACGAGCACGGCGGCCGGGTCGAACTGGTCAACCGGCGCGAGGGCGACACTATCGTCGGTGCGCAAGTGTCGCTATCATTCAGGGTTGCAAATACGCAACACTGGCAACAGGGGGCTCCCCCCCAGGGGTGAGTGCAGACGATGGCAAACATTCTGGTCGTCGACGACGAGCTGGGTATCCGTGAACTGCTGTCCGAGATCCTGAACGACGAGGGACACACCGTCGAGTTGGCCGAAAACGCTGCGCAGGCGCGGCAGTTTCGCCAGCGTGCCTGCCCCGACCTGGTGTTGCTGGATATCTGGATGCCCGACACTGACGGCGTCACCTTGCTCAAGGAGTGGGCGGCGTCTGGGTTGTTGACGATGCCGGTCATCATGATGAGCGGGCATGCCACGATCGATACCGCCGTCGAGGCCACCCGCATCGGGGCCATGGCCTTCCTCGAGAAACCCATCACACTGCAAAAGCTGCTGCAGGCGGTCGACAAAGGGTTGACCCGCGGTGCCATGGGCGGGCCCGCGCGCTCACAACCGGGCAACGGGGGCATCTCGCCGGTGCCGTCGGCCAACGGTGCCCCGGTACGCGCTGCCTTGGCCGCCGGTGGCAGCCCGAGTGCGGTGGGTGACGGGGGGGTGCGGCTGGTCGATCGTCCAGCAGGTGCGGCCGACGAAGGGGACACCCTAAACGGGATGGTATCGAAGGCTTGTGGGGTGGCGGTTCCCGTGGCAGGACTGGGCTGGCAGACGCTGGACCTGGATGTCCCCCTACGCGAAGCACGCGACGCCTTCGAGAAGGCGTACTTCGAGTTCCATCTGGCCAAGGAAAACGGCTCCATGACCCGTGTGGCCGAAAAAAGCGGGCTGGAGCGCACGCACCTGTACCGCAAACTCAAACAGCTGGGCGTCGACCTATCGCGTGCCAAACGTTGCGCAGCCTGAAATCGCGTCCCTGCTTGTGTTACACTGAATACTTCGATGGCCCGGTAGCTCAGTTGGTAGAGCAGCGGACTGAAAATCCGCGTGTCGGTGGTTCGATTCCACCCCAGGCCACCAAACGTCCGCGCCCGCCACGCGGTGAAGCCACACCACCCGAAAGTCGCCCAGTTCTCGCGCTCTCTTCTCTCGAAACCGGCGCCAACGTCTTCGCCACAGCACACGCAGACGGCTTTGCGCGTCATGGACTTGCGCCAGCGTCACTGCCATCGGTTGTCCATCGCGCTTGCTTGGCCGGTACAGAGCCAGCGCATTCAGCCCCCTCTTTCAAGCGCTGCAAGGCACGGGCATAACGCATCTTGGTTGCCGACAGCCCCAAACCCATCGCCTCAGCGATTTCAGCGAACTCGAGGCCGACGAGCAGTCGCAGCAGCACCAGCATGCGATCGTCGGGCGCCAGCCGTGCCAGCAAGGACTCGGCATCCAGGCGGGCTTCGGTGGCGGCAATGGCATCCTTCGAGTCGGCCACGGCGTGCGTGTCCTCGGGAGTTTCGGAGTCATGCAACGAAACCGTGGGTTGCCACGCCTGCACCTTGCGCCGATGGTCGATGCACACATTGGCGGTGACGCGCCACAGCCAGGTGCTGAAGGCCGATTCGCCGCGAAAGCGCGGCAGTTCGAAGAACACCTTGAGCATGACCTCCTGGGCCAGATCTTCGGCATCAGCGGCGCAGGCGGTAAAACGCCGGGTGAGCGCGCGAATGCGCCCGCCATGGCGGCGCATCAGCGCTTCGAAGGCACCCGTGCGGTAGGGCAGTTCAGCGCGCGCCCGAGCGACCAGCGCGGCGTCGTCTGCCAGATGGGGCACCGCATCGCCGCGCAGGTCATGATGGTCAACGGGAGATGGTGACCGCATCGGCACTGAGCCGCGAATTGGCCACGGTCAGCAAACGGCCATCGGCGAGCACGAGTACCGTCTTGATCGTGCCGACCTCGCGCACGGTGGCGGCGATGCCATTCCACTCGATGCGATCGCCTTCTTTGAGCAGGTCGCGCAGATAGACACCGGCGACGATCTCTCCGGCCAGCCCGCGCGTGCCCAACCCCAAAGACAGGGCCACCGCCACACCGATGGCGGCCAGGGCAACGCCAATGACTTCTTGCAGCAACACGATGCGGATATCGAGCTGGTCGACCGCCATCAGCACCACCAGCGCCGCCAGCACGCCCATGGTCAGCCGCGCGAGCGTGGGCGCGTAGTCCACCCCCGCCGAGTCGGCAGCACGGCGCACCAGGCCCGCCAGCCAACTGGCCGCCATCAGCCCCAGCACGAGCACGACCACGGCCGCCACGAACTTGGGCAGGAAGAGCATGACTTGCGCAACCGTCTGCCCTGCCGCCGCCAGCCCCAGACTGTCGGCTGCCGAGATGGCAAAGGCCAGCAACACGAAGGCGAAGGCGATGGTCCCAAGCAGCGCGGAAATCTCACGCTGCATACCCCACTGTTGCATGAAGCCTTGCAGCCCCGAGCGTTTGGCCAGCTCGTCGATGCCCAGTTTGGCCAGTAGGCGCCGCGTCACGGCCCCCAGCAGCTTGCCCAGCAGATAGCCGAACAGCAGCAAGATGAGCGCGCCCAGCAAGTTGGGCGCCAGCATGGCCAGGCGGTTGTAGAGCGCCACCAGAGGGTCGGAAGCCCAGGAAAGGGCGGTTTGGATGTGGTCCATGGATAAGCTCCTTCGTGATCAGCGGTGAACGGACATGCGATGCAGACGTGCCACACCCGGTGCAAGAAGCCTTGCCAAGGCCAACCAGATACGCCCCAACACCAGCCCCAGCACGTTGCGCACGGTCAAGCGGGTGCGGGCGCGGCGCACGACGGGGGTCAGGCCGTTGGGCGGTTCGGGGCTGTCTTGCAGTGCTGCCGCAAGACGGTACTCGAAGGCGTCGATGGGCTCTGGCATGGGCAACTCCTGGAATCGGTGTCCGTGCTTTCTTTGACGAAGATCGCTTTGGAAAAGTCACGGCAGCACGGTTTCGAACGTCGATACACACCGACGGTCTTGGGTGACCGAGACTCCCCCGAGCAAGGTCAGACCGGCCTTAGAGAGTGAAGTGGGGCCGCAGCGATCTGTACTGAGTGGTGAACCACTGGGGTGCGTTTTCCGAGGAGAAGCTCTTGGATGCGGTGGCGCCGTGCACGAGGCCGGGATGCGCTACCGGGGTCACACGCTGAGTAACAAGAAACGCCGCTCCCAGGGGCTGACGACTTCGAAGTACTCGCGGTACTCGGCCTCCTTGATCGCGGCATAGGTGCGCAAAAAATGCTCGCCGAACAGCTCGGCCAGCGGTGTACACGCCAGCAGGCGCTCGACGGCGTCGTCCAGGTGGCGCGGCAGTTGGTGCGGCTGCTCGTAGGCGCTGCCGGTCAACGGCGGGGTGGGCTGCAGGCGCTCGCGCATGCCCAGGTAGCCGCAGGCCAAGCTGGCGGCGATGGCCAGGTAAGGGTTGACGTCCACCCCCGCGAGGCGGTTTTCGACACGGCGCGCCTCGGGCGGGGAGTGCGGCACGCGCAGGCCGCAGGTGCGGTTGTCGTAGCCCCAGCTCAAGTTGATGGGTGCCGCCGTGTAGCGCGAAAGGCGCCGGTAGCTGTTGACGTAAGGGGCAAAGAACGCCATCGCCGCGGGCAGGTAGGTCTGCAGCCCGCCGATGAAGTGGAAAAACGCCTCCGACGGCGTGCCGTCGGGCTGGCTAAAGATGTTGCGCCCACTGGCGCGCTCGAGCACGCTCTGGTGGATGTGCATGGCGCTGCCGGGCTGCCCCTGCATCGGCTTGGCCATGAAGGTCGCGTACATGCCGTGGCGGATGGCGACCTCGCGCACCGTGCGCTTGAACAGAAAAACCTGGTCGGCCAGCGCTAGCGGCTCGCCGTGGTCCAGGTTGATCTCCATCTGCGCGGTGCCCATCTCGTGAATGAGCGTATCGAGTTGCAGCCCTTGCGCGTCGCACCAGCCGTAGATGACGTCGAAGATATCGTCGTATTCGTTGACCGCGTCGATGGAGAAGCTCTGCATGCCGGCCTCGGTGCGCTTGGTGCGGCCGATCGGGGGCTTGAGCGGGATGTCCTCGTCGGGCTCGACCTCGACGAGGTAGAACTCGATTTCGGGCGCGACGATGGGCTGCAAACCCTCGCGTTCGTAAACCGACAGGATGCGGCGCAGCACGTTGCGCGGTGCCAGCTCGATCCACGAGCCGTCGAAACGCTGGCAATCATGGATGATTTGGGCGGTCGGCTCTTTGGCCCAGGGGACGATGCGCAGCGTGGTCGAGTCGGGCGCGAGCCGCATGTCGGGGTCAGCCACGGGCGTGAAGTCCTGCTCGGGATAGTCGCCGGTGACGGTCATGGTCAGCACCGCCTCGGGCAGGCGCAGGCCCGCGGCGGGGTCGTACTTGTGGCGCGGCACGATCTTGCCGCGTGCCTGGCCCGTCATGTCGGGGATGAGGCACTCGACCTCGGTGATGCGGTGCTCGTCGAGCCAGCGGTGGATGCGTTGGTGGTCGTCGTTCATGGCGCGGAAATCGGATCCGAATGGCGCATCAGTATGCGACGAATGCGTACCCGCGGTGGTGCCAGCCGAGGATACCGGCGAAGCGCCATTGGTGAGCATCATTCCCAGTGACCATGTTGGGCATCCTGTTTTGCCCAAAAGGTCAACCATGGTCGGTTTTAGTCGTGGCTGCCGTCACCGCCGATGACGCCGCCCAACAAGCCCCCCGCCGCAAAGCCACCCAGTATCGATCCCTCCTCGCGTCGGCCCCCCAGCTGCGGTGCGGCGGCAAATACACGGGACGCCAGGCGGGAGAATGGCAGGCTCTGCAACCAGACGCTGCCCGGCCCGCTGAGGCGGGCCAGAAACAGCCCTTCGCCGCCGAATAGCGCGGTCTTGATGCGGCCGACGTACTCGATGTCAAAGTCCACTTCGGCGGTGTATGCCACCACGCAGCCAGTATCCACGCGCAGCGACTGGCCCGCGGCCAGTTCGCGTCGCACCACCGTGCCGCCGGCGTGCACGAACGCCAGCCCGTCGCCGTCCAGGCGTTGCATGATGAAGCCCTCGCCCCCGAAAAAGCCGACCGACAGCCGTCGCTGAAAGGCGATGCCGAGGCTGACGCCGCGCGCCGCACACAAAAAGCTGTCTTTCTGGCACACGAGCGTGCCACCGAGCGTGCGCAGGTCGATGGGCAGTATCTTGCCGGGAAACGGCGCGGCGAAAGCGACACGCCGTTTGCCGTTGGCCGTGTTGCTATATACCGTGGTGAACAGCGACTCGCCCGTGACCAGCCGCTTGCCCGCTCCCAGCAGTTTGGCAAACAGCCCGCCCTCTTGGGCGCTGCCATCGCCAAAGACCGTGTCCATGACGATGCCCTCGTCCATGAACATGAGGCTGCCGGCTTCGCCGATGGCGGCTTCGCCGGGATCGAGCTCGATCTCGACGAACTGCATCTCGGCGCCACGAATCTCGTAGTCGATGACGTCCATGCCCATGGGTGTGCGCTCCGAGGAGATGACGCCGCAATGGTAGCGCCGACTGCACAGTGCCGCAAGGGCGTCTGTCACCGTCCAGCGCCGTCGAGCCGAACCCGCTACACTGCCAGCCATGGCGGACGAGCAGGAACTGCTGGTGCTGCGGCCCGAGGGGCTGTATTGCCCCGCCGCCGATGTCTATATCGACCCCTGGCGCCCTGTGGCGCGCGCCATCATCACTCACGCGCATGCCGACCACGCCCGGCGCGGCCATGGGGCGTATCTGGCGCACGACGCCAGTGCCCCGCTGTTGCGGGCGCGGTTAGGGCCAGACATCGCGCTGCAAACCCTGCCCTACGGCGAGCGGCTCTGCCTGCATGGGGTGCAAATTTCGCTGCACCCTGCCGGGCACGTGCTGGGTTCGGCGCAGGTGCGGCTCGCGCACGCGGGGCAGGTGTGGGTGGTGTCGGGGGATTACCGGGTCGAGGCCGATGCCACCTGCATCCCCTTCGAGCCCGTGTGCTGCGACGTGTTCATCACCGAATCCACTTTCGGTTTGCCGATCTACCGGTGGCGCCCCCAGGCACAGCTGATGGCCGAGATACAAGCGTGGTGGCAGGCCAACGCCGCGCAGGGGTGCGCCAGTGTGCTCTATACCTATGCCCTGGGCAAGGCGCAGCGCGTGCTGGCGGGGCTGGAGCGCGGCCCAGGGCCGATCGTGGTGCACGGTGCGGTGCACGCTATCAACCAAGCCTATGGTCAAGCCGGTGTGCGGCTGCCGACCGCGGTACCGATCGACGTGGTGGCCAAGGCCGACTGGACACGCGCGTTAGTGTTGGCGCCGCCCGCCACGCAAGGCTCGGCCTGGCTGCGCCGCTTGGGGGATTGCGCCGACGCGATGGTCAGCGGCTGGATGCAGGTGCGCGGGCAGCGGCGGCGGCGCGGGGTGGATGCGGGATTTGCGCTGTCCGACCACGCTGACTGGCCGGGGCTGCTGCAGGCCATCGCCGCCACCGGAGCGCACCGCGTGCGCGTCACCCATGGCCACGTGGCCCCGTTGGTGCGCTACCTGCGTGAGCAGGGGCTGGATGCGCAGCCACTGGCCACGCCCTATCAGGGCGAGGCGGGTGCCGAGCCGGAGTTGCAGGGATGAGGGACTTTGCGGTGCTTTATGCGGCGTTGGATGCCACCACGTCCAGCGCGCGCAAGCAGGCAGTACTGCAGGCCTATTTCCGCCGTGCGGCCGACGACGATGCCGCCTGGGCGGCGTATCTGCTGGCCGGCGGCAAGCCGCGGCAGGTCGTCGCCAGCCGCCGGGTGCGCGAACTCGCCTGCGCTGCGGCGGGGCTGCCCGCCTGGCTGTTCGAAGAGTGCTACCAAGCCGTGGGCGACTTGGCCGAAACCGTGGCCTTGTTGCTACCGCCCCCCAGCGCACCGCAGGAGCGCGCCTTGGCGGCGTGGATGGACGAGGTGTTGTCGCTGCGCGAGTTGCCGCCCGAAGCACGCGACGAGGCCCTGCGCGAGCAGTGGCAGCGCTTGCCTGCCGAGCAACGGCTGGTGCACGGCAAGCTCATCACCGGTGGCTGGCGCGTCGGCGTGTCGCGCCAGGGTGTGGCCAGCGCGCTGGCGGCGATCGCGTCAGTGCCAAGCACGGTAATGCTCGAGCGCCTGATGGGCTATACCCGCGCCCAGGTGCGTCCGACGGCGTCGGCCTACCGTGCGCTGCTGGTGCCGTCGCCCGGGGTCGCGGGCGCAGGCACGGACGCTGACGGGCAGCCGTACCCGTTTTTTTTGGCGCACCCGTTGCCGCCCGAGTTGGGGGCTGCCGAGATGGGGCGGCTGGGGACGCCCGACGACTGGCTGGTCGAGTGGAAATGGGACGGCATACGGGCCCAACTGGTGCGCCGCGGCAGCGTGGCGCTGTGGACGCGCGGCGAGGAGTTGGTGACGGAGCGTTTTCCCGAGTTGGCCGCGCTCGCGCCGGCGTTGCCCACGGGCACGGTGCTGGATGGGGAAATCGTTGCCATCGATGGGGACAGGCCTCAGCCGTTCGCGGCGCTGCAGCGCCGCATCGGTCGGCAGCGCCCGAGCGCAGCCGTGCTGCGCCAGTGGCCCGTCGCCCTGATCGTCTACGACCTGCTGGAGTGGCGGGGCAGCGATGTGCGCGCGCAACCCCAATGGCAGCGTCGGCAGTGGCTGGAGGGCCTGGTGCAGTCCGTGGGGCGGTCCACGCTGCGCCTGAGCCCGCTGTTGGCCAGCGAAAGTGCCGATTGGGCCACGCTTTCCGACTGGCGGCGCCAGGCACGGGCGCACGGGGCCGAGGGCTTGATGCTCAAGCAGCGCGACGGGGCCTATGGCGTGGGGCGCACGCGCAACGTCGGCACTTGGTGGAAGTGGAAGGCCAATCCCTACACCGTGGACGCGGTGCTGGTGTACGCCCAACGGGGTCACGGGCGCCGCGCGGGGCTTTATTCTGACTACACCTTTGCGCTCTGGAGCCATCCCCCGGGCGACGTGAGGCGCGAGCTGGTGCCATTCGCGAAGGCGTATTCGGGCTTGAGCGATGCGGAGATGGCGCAGGTGGATGCCATCATCCGCCGTACCACACGCGACAGCTTTGGTCCGGTGCGGGCGGTAGAGCCGACGCTGGTGTTCGAGCTGGGCTTCGAAGGCATCGCGCGCAGCGCGCGCCACAAAAGCGGCGTGGCGGTGCGCTTTCCGCGCATGCTGCGCTGGCGCACCGACAAGACCGTGCAAGAGGCCGATTGCCTGTCTACGCTGCTCGAGTGGCTCGACGCCCCGGCGACCACGGAACGATGGTCATGAGTGGCCAGATGGCGCAACGGCCGACACCGGCCCAGTGGCTGCAGACACAGGGCTGGCGCGCGCTGCCCTTCCAGCGTGACGCGTGGGCGGCGATTGCCGAGGGGCGCAGCGGCCTGGTGCACGCCACCACGGGCGCGGGCAAGACCTACGCCGTCTGGTTGGGGCTGCTGCAGCGCTGGGGGCGCCACCGGCCCGATGGTGTAGGCCCGCGGGTGCTGTGGGTGACCCCGCTGCGCGCGCTGGCTGCCGACACGGCCGCCGCGTTGCGGGCGCCGATGGAGGCGCTGGCGCCTGGCTGGCGGTTGGGTGTGCGCACGGGAGACACAGATACCGCCGAGCGCGCGGCCCAGCAACGCCGCTGGCCCGAGGTGCTGGTCACGACGCCCGAGACCCTGAGTCTGCTGCTGGCGCGCCGCGATGCCGCCACCATCTTGTCCCAGGTGCAAGCGGTGGTGGTGGACGAGTGGCACGAGCTGCTGGCCAGCAAGCGCGGCGTGCAGGTGCAGCTGGCGCTGGCGCGGCTGCGCCGCTGGCAGCCCGCGCTGCAGGTATGGGCTTTGTCGGCCACGCTGGGCAACGTCGCGCAGGCGCTGGCCGTGCTGTTGGGACCGGCGCACGCCGCAGCGGGCGCGTGTATCGCCGCCACGCTGTCCAAAACCTGGGTCGTGGATACGCTGCTGCCCGAGCGAGTCGAGCGGTTCCCCTGGGCGGGACACCTGGGCACGGCGATGGTGCCCGCCGTGGTGCAAGCGCTGCGCGACAGCCGCAGTGCACTGGTGTTCACCAACACCCGCGCCCAGACGGAGTGGTGGTATCAAGCCCTGCTGCAGGCGTGTCCGGAATGGGCGGGCGCGATGGCGCTGCACCATGGCTCGCTCGACCCGCCGGTGCGCCAGTGGGTCGAGCACGGCCTCAAAACGGGTGTGCTGCGCGTGGTGGTTTGCACCTCGAGCTTGGACTTGGGGGTGGACTTCGCCCCCGTGGAGCGCGTGTTGCAGATTGGCTCGCCCAAGGGGGTGGCGCGGCTGCTGCAGCGCGCCGGGCGCAGTGGACACGCGCCGGGCCAGCCGTCGCGCATCACGCTGGTGCCGACCCACGCGCTGGAGCTGGTGGAGGCGGCCGCGGCGCGCGACGCGATCGCCGCGGGGGTGTTGGAGGCGCGCACCCCGCTGCGCGCGCCGCTGGACGTGCTGGTGCAGCACCTGGTGACGGTGGCGTTGGGCGGCGGCTTTCGGCCCGAATCGCTGTGGGAGGAGGTGCGCGCCACCCATGCCTACGCCGATTTGTCGCGCGAGGACTGGGGCTGGTGCCTGGACTTCGTGCGCGGCAACGGCCCCGCGCTGCGCACGTATCCCGACTACCACCGCGTTCAGCCTGACACCGAGGGCGTCTGGCGCGTCACCGACGCCCGGCTGGCGCGGCGGCACCGGCTCAACATCGGCACCATCGTGGCCGACGCCCAGCTGCCCGTCAAAACCCTGCGCGGCACCCGTGTTGGGGTAGTGGAAGAGGCGTTCGCCGCCCGCCTGCAGCCGGGGGACGGTTTCGTGTTGGCGGGTCGCGCCTGGGAGGTGGTGCGCTTGCGTGAGCTGACGCTATGGGTGCGCGACGCGCGCGCCCGTCATCCTCGCATGCAGGTGGCGCGCTGGAGCGGTGGACAGATGCCGCTGTCGACACTGCTGGCCGATGCCGTGTTGGCCCGGCTGGCCGCAGCCCGCGAGGGGCGTTTCGAGTCGCCCGAGATGGCGGCCGTACAGCCCTTGCTGGCACTGCAAGCGCGCATGTCGCGCTTGCCCACGGCGGGTGAGCTGGTCGCCGAGGTCTGGCACGACCGCGAGGGCTGCCACCTGTTTCTGTATCCGTTCGCCGGCCGCGATGTGCACTTGGGGCTGGCCAGCTGGCTGGCGTGGCGCACGGCGCAGAACGCACCGCGCACCTTGTCGTGGGCGGTCAACGACTACGGTTTGACTCTGCTGTGCCCCGAACCCATCGATTGGGCGACCTGGCTGCCGCAAGCACTGCGCGTGCCGCCGCCAGCGGTGCTGCAGCTGGAGCTGCTGGCCAGCCTGAATGCGGCGGAACTGGCGCAGCGGCGTTTTCGCGGCATCGCCCGTGTGGCGGGACTGGTGGTCCCGTCCCAGCCGGACCACGTGCGCAGCGCACGCCAGCTACAGGCGTCGGCGGCGCTGTGGTGGGCAGTGCTGCAACGCCACGACCCCGGCAACCGGCTGCTACACCAGGCCCGCCAGGAGGTGCTGCAACACGAGCTCGACGCCCCGCGCCTGCAGGCCACGCTGCAGCGGCTGGCCGGGATGGCGTTGCATTGTCTGACCGTGCCGCGGCTGACGCCGCTGGCCTTTGGCCTGTGGGCCGAGCGCTTGCGGGAGCGGCTGTCCAGCGAGACCCTGGCCGCGCGCCTGCAGCGCGTGGCGGCGCAACTGGAGCGGGCGGTGCAGCGTGAGGAGGCCCGCTGCACGCGCGCCCGCCGCCATCGGGAGCGGGGCTCGAGATGACGGCCGCGCCACCGCGATCGGCTGTGCTGCACGGCGCCGAGCCGTGGCCGGGCGCGCTCGCCGTCTCGTGGCGCGGGATGGCATCGCAGACCCTGTGGCTGTTGCCCGAGCGGGCGCTGTGGTGGCCCGATGGGCGAACGCTCTTCGTCGCCGACGTCCACCTGGGCAAGGCAGCGGCGTTCCGCGCCCATGGCCTGCCAGTGCCCCGGGGCACCACGGCAGAGGATTTGCACCGCCTCAGCGCCTTGCTGCGGCGCACGCGGGCACAGCGCCTGGTGGTGCTGGGCGACTGGCTGCATGCGCGGTCGGGTCATACGTCAGTGTTGCAGCAGACCCTGCGTGCGTGGCGGGCGCAACACCCGGCGCTGCTCTGTGTATTGGTGGGCGGCAACCACGACCGGCATGCGGGCGCGCTACCCGACGACCTTGGCTGGGCGGTGGTCGAGGAGCCCTGGCCGCTGGGCCCCTGGGTCTGTCGGCACGCGCCGCCCCCTGCCGTGGCCAACGATGGTGCGGATGCCCACAGGCCCGTCGCCTTGTACGGGCACGTGCACCCCGTGTGCGCGTTGCGCGGGCCGGGGCGAGAGCGGCTGCGCTTGCCGTGCTATGTTGTGTCGGACCGGGCCGTTGGGTTGCCTGCGTTTGGCAGCTTCACCGGCGGCCATGCGGTGCCGCCTGGCCCCCAGCACCGGCGCGCGGCGCTGGTGCCAGACCGGGTCGTGTGGGTGGACGGCACGCCGGGGGCACCGTGGCCCTGGACCTCGAGCGCCGGCCCCGCGGCGTAGCGGCTCAGGGGCACGGTGCCAGCGAGTGTCCCGCGGCGCCCAGCGCGGCCTGCAATTGTTCGCGCTCGGCCTCGGTCAGGTCGGGCCAACGCAGCGTCAGCACGCGCGTGGCGGGGCGCTCTTGCACCACCCGCGCGTCGCGCACACCCTGGCGTTGCACGTCCAGCAGCGCTTTGCGCGCAGCTTCCTCGCTGGAGTAGGTGCCCAGCGCCAGCCCCGGGGCCAGTGCGGGGGCGTTGACGTCGCGGTATTCGACACCCGCTTGGCGCAGCTCGGCACGGCGGCGCTGCAGCGCCTCGGCAGTCGGGAACTTGCCCACATAGACGATCCAGCGCTCGGGCAGCGTCGCGGTTTGTTCGGTGTGGCGCCCGCGCAGGCCGGCAGTGGTCTCGGCGCTGCGCTGCAGTGCCTCGGCTTGCGCCGGCGGCAGGGCCGCCAATTGCCAGCAGCGCCGCACGGCTGCCGGGCGTGTCGCGGTTGCCGCAGGCTCCGCGGGTGGGGGTGGTCCGGCTTCTTCGTCCTGCACAGTAGGGGCCGACGCGTCGGGGTCGTCCGACACCGATGGGTCTGTCAGCGTTTGAGCGGGGCTGCCAGGGGGATTGAGCAGCCGCAGCCGCTCGGGCGCCACCTGTTGCGCCAGGCGCTGGCGATCCGACGTCCCGGCGCGTTCCGGCGCGTCACCCCACCCGCCGTGGCGCCAGCCCCACAGGGCGGCGTTGGCCAGCAGTAGCACCAAAACCAGCAACCTCAGCATGGCCGCACGCTCACCTCTCCCTGTTGCACGCGACGCACGCCCTCGGGGGTGCGCAGGCGCAGCGCGCCGTCGGCATCCACGCCGTCGGCGATGCCCTCGCCACCGTCGCTCGTGCGCACGCGCTGGCCGCGCAGTGCATCGCGCGCCGCGTAGCGCGACTGTAGCGGCGCAAACCCCGCGCGCTCGAAGTCCTGCACCGCCTGCAGCGTGGCTGCCCCGACACGGGCCAGCCAATAGCCAATGTCGTGCGCCGGGTGCCCGCCGTCGTGCGGCAGCGCCTCCAGGCCAATCGGGGGCAGCGCGTCTGCGGGGGCATCGGGCGGCAGCCGCGGCGTGGCCAGGTTGAGACCGATGCCGATGACGGCGTAGCGCGACGCGGGCCGTGCCGGGTCGATGGGGGCGGTTTCGATCAGAATGCCGCCCAGTTTGCGCCCTTGCCAGCACTGGTCGTTGGGCCATTTGAGCTGCACGGCGGGGTCGAGCGCCTCGGCGACGGCCACCCCCACCGCCAGCGACAGCCCCGCCCAGTCGGCAGGCGCCAGCGGCAGCCCGATGGACAGTGCCAGCGATGCGCCCGGCACCGTTACCCAGGACCGGCCCAAGCGGCCGCGACCGGCGCTCTGCGATGCGGCGGCCAACACCACCGGGTCGGTCAGGCCGGCGCGCGCGCGGCGCATCAGCTCGGCATTGGTGGAGTCGATCGTCGGCACGACCTCGACCGCCAGCCCGGGCCACCAGGGCGCGAGGGACTGCCACAGGGCTTGCGCCCCGCCCTCCAAGCGGGCGAGCGCGGCGGCAGTGGCCGGGGCATCGGGCGCGGGTGTCGGGGTGGGCATGGCGAGTGTGGGTGGGCGCGTGCGGTTGGGCCGGGCTGGTTCGGGGCGAAAGTTTGCTAAGGTAGCTGTGTGGGCGCGCATGCGTGCGCGCGCGAGGCGCAGGGCCCCCTAGGGTCCTCGGCCGCGCGGCACGGCACGCCCGAACGCATTGTAGAGACATGAGCCCAACCGCCAACCCTTCCGCTGCCGCTACCGGCAAGACGCTCGTCATTGCCGAAAAGCCCTCCGTCGCGCTCGACATCGTGCGCGCCCTCACCCCTGTCAGTGGCAAATTCGACAAGCACGAGGATTACTACGAAAACGACCGCTACATCGTCACCTCGGCAGTGGGCCACCTGCTGGAGATCGCCGCGCCCGAGGCGTACGACGTCAAGCGCGGCAAGTGGAGCTTTGCGCACCTGCCGGTGATCCCGCCGCATTTTGAGCTCAAGCCCATCGACAAGACCAAAGCGCGCCTCAACGCCGTGGTCAAGCTGGCGCGGCGCAAGGACGTCACCACGCTGGTCAACGCTTGCGACGCGGGGCGCGAGGGCGAGCTCATCTTTCGGCTCATCGAGCAGTATGCGGGTGGTACCGACAAGGCCGGCAACCCCAAGCCGCTGGGCAAGCCGGTGCAGCGCCTGTGGCTGCAGTCGATGACGCCACAGGCCATTCGCGAGGGTTTCGAGCAATTGCGCAGCGACGAGCAAATGCGGCCCCTCGCCGACGCGGCGCGCAGCCGCTCTGAGGCCGACTGGCTGGTCGGCATCAACGGCACGCGCGCCATGACGGCGTTCAACTCGCGCGACGGTGGGTTTTTCCTGACCACGGTGGGCCGGGTGCAGACGCCGACGCTGGCCATCGTGGTCGAGCGCGAGGAGCAGATCCGCCGCTTCGTGGCGCGCGATTATTGGGAGGTGCACGCTACGTTTGCCGCGCAGGCCGGCACCTACGCGGGGCGCTGGTTCGATCCGGCGTTTCGCAAGCCACAGGGCGATGCCGCCGACCCCGAGCGCAAGCCCGAGCGGCTGTGGACCGAGGCCGAAGCGCGCGCCATCGCCGACGCGGTGCGCGGCCGTCCCGCGCAGGTCAGCGAGGAGTCCAAGCCAACCACCCAGGCCTGCGGCCTGCTGTACGACCTGACCAGCCTGCAGCGCGAAGCCAACGGGCGCTTCGGCTTTTCCGCCAAGACCACGCTTGCGCTGGCGCAGAGCTTGTACGAGAAACACAAAGCGCTGACCTACCCCCGTACCGACTCGCGCGCGCTGCCCGAGGACTATCTGGGCACGGTGCGCCACACGCTGGAAGTGCTGGCCGACAGTCCCTTGGCGCATCTGGCGCCGCACGCGCGCACCGCGTTGCAGCAGGGCTACGTGCGGCCGACCAAGCGCGTGTTCGACAACACCAAGGTCAGCGATCACTTCGCCATCATTCCCACGCCGCAGGTGCCGCAGGGCTTGAGCGAAGCCGAGCAAAAGCTCTACGACCTGGTGGTGCGGCGCTTCATCGCGGTGTTTTATCCGCCGGCCGAGTTTTTGGTCACGACCCGCATCACCCAGGTGCCCGTAGAGGGGGCCACGCACCACTTCAAGACCGAGGGCAAGGTGCTGGTCAAACCGGGGTGGATGGCGGTCTATGGCAAAGAGGCGGCCGAAGACGTCGAGGGTGCGCGCGCCGGTGACAAGGGCCAGCCGCTGGTGCCGGTGCAGCCGGGTGAGACTGTGCGCACCGAAGACGCGCGCATCGACGCCCGCCAGACCCGACCACCGGCGCGCTACACCGAAGCCACGCTACTGGCCGCCATGGAGGGTGCGGGCAAGATGGTGGACGACGAGGAACTGCGCGCCGCCATGGCCGACAAGGGGCTGGGTACGCCCGCCACGCGTGCGGCCATCATCGAGGGTTTGCTGGCCGAGAAATACCTGCTGCGCGAAGGGCGCGAGCTGGTGCCGACGCCGAAAGCGTTCCAGCTCATGACTCTGCTGCGCGGGCTGGGTGTGGAGGAGCTCTCGCGCCCCGAGCTGACGGGGGAGTGGGAGCACAAACTCTCGCTCATGGAGCGCGGTCAGCTCAGCCGCGAGGCCTTCATGCGCGAGATCGCCGCCATGACCGAGCGCATCGTGCGCAAGGCTAAGGAATACGACTGCGACACCGTGCCCGGCGACTACGCCACGCTGCGCTCGCCGTGTCCGCAGTGCGGCGGCGTGGTGAAGGAAAACTACCGCCGCTACGCTTGCACGGGTGCCAACGGCCAGGGGCCGGGCTGCGGGTTTTCGTTGCCCAAGGCACCGGGCGGGCGCGTCTTGGCGCCCGAGGAAGTCGAGACGCTGCTGCGCGAGCACCGCATCGGGCCACTGGAGGGCTTTCGCTCCAAAGCGGGCTGGCCCTTCAGCGCCGAGCTGGCCGTGGCGCCCGACGCCAGCGGCCAGTGGAAGCTGGAGTTCGACTTCGGTGACGAGGACAAAGGCGACGACGGCGAACTGGTCGATCTGGCGGGCCGCGAGGCGCTGGGGCCCTGTCCCAAGTGCGGCAGTCCCGTGGTGGAACATGGCAGCCAGTACGTCTGCAGCCGCGCGGTGCCGACGTCCGAGCAGCCCACCCCCAGCTGCGACTTTAAGAGCGCCACTACCATCTTGCAGCAGCCCATCGCGCGCGAGCAAATGGCCAAGCTGCTGGCCACCGGCCGTACCGACTGGTTGGAGGGCTTCATCTCCAACCGCACGCGCCGCCCGTTCAAGGCGGCGCTGGTGTGGGACGCCGAGGCGGGGAAGGTGAACTTCGCCTTCGAGCCGCGTGAGGGCGGCCGTGCGTCGGCTCGCCGTGCCGGTACGCGCACGGGCGCTCGCGCCACGGCGACCCGCCGCACTGCCCCCAAACGCTGATCCACCCCACCACGCTGCCGCAGACTTGGGCGCTGTCGCGGGCGTTCGCCGCCTTGCCGGCGGTGGCGCGCGTCATCGAGCGCGAGCGGTTACAGCTCAACGTTTACCGGCCCACGGCTGCCTGAAAGCGCACCGATACCCGCAGGCCGCGGGCCTGTGGGCGGCTCGGGTCGGCGTCGTCCATCTCGAGGGTGGCGCCGTGTTGGCGCACGATCTCGTGCACGATGGCCAACCCCAGGCCCGATCCGTCCACGTTGGTGCCCAGCGTCCGGTAAAACGGTGCCAATACCCGCTCGCGCTCCGCCGGTGGGATACCGGGGCCGCTGTCTTCGACCTGTAGAATCTGTACCCCGCTGAAGGGGTCGGTCAGCACGCGCACGGTCACCACGCCGCCGCGCGGTGTGTAGCGCAGGGCGTTGTCGGCCAGGTTGCGCACCAGCTCGGCCAGCAGCGTCGGGTTGCCCCACAGGCGCACCGGGGGCAGGCTGGCGGTGGGCTCGGCGGGCAACGTCTCGAAGCCCAGGTCGATCGCCTTGTCCATCGCCAGCGGCACGAGTTCTTCCACCACCTCGCGCGCGACCGCCGCCAGATCGACCGGCTCGCGCGGCAACGCGCGCCCCGCGGCTTCGGCCCGCGCCAATGCCAGCAACTGGTTGACCGTGTGCGTGGCGCGCACGCTGGAGGTGGCGATCTGCCGCAGCGAGCGCTCGACATCATCGCCCACCCCGGCGGGCAGGAGCTTTTGCGCCATCTCGGCCTGCATGCGCAGGCCCGCCAGCGGCGTTTTGAGCTGGTGCGCGGCGTCGGCCAGAAAGCGTTTCTGGTTCGATAACGTGACCTTGAGGCGCTGCAGCAAGTCGTTGATCGACGACACCAGCGGCGCCACCTCCTGCGGCACGTGCTCGTCGTCGATCGGACTCAGGTCGTCCGGGCGGCGCGCACGGATGCGGCGCTCCAGCTCGCTCAAGGGCCGGATGCCGTGTACCAGTGCCAACCACACCAGCAGCACCGCCAGTGGCAGGATGATGAACTGCGGCACCATCACGCCTTTGATGATTTCGGTCGCCAGCTTGGAGCGCTTGCCGCGCGTCTCGGCCACCTGCATCAGCACGATATGGTCGCGCGCCGGACCGCGCGCGAGCCAGGTGTAGGCCACGCGCACGTCCTCGTCGCGGATCACGTCGTCGCGCAGCCGAATGTCGCCTGGCCGAGGGGTGTCCGTCTCGGGGGGCGGCGGAAAAGCCGGGTCGCCACTGACCAGACGCCCGTCGCGGTCCAGCACTTGGTAGAAGACCAGATCGGTGTCGTCGGCGCGCAGCAGGTCGCGCGCCTGCGGGGTGAGGGCGAACTCGGCGCGACCGCCCTCGACCGTGACGAACTGCGTGAGCGCCTGCAGGTTGAACTCCAGCGCTCGGTCGTAAGGCCGGTTGGCGATGCCCTGCGCCACGAACCACGTCAGCCCCAGCGACAGCGGCCACAGCAACAACAGCGGCGTGAGCATCCAGTCCAGGATCTCGCCGAACAGGCTATGTTGCTCGCGCTGGAACAAGCCGCGCCACGGCCGAGTGGGGCTGGCCGGACGCGCCGGCGCCGCGGCCGCCTGCGTCACGGGCGGCGTATCGAGGTCGGGCCGGGCCTCACTGGGGGATCTTTTCAAGGCAGTACCCCAGCCCGCGCACGGTGGCGATGCGGATCGGGCCGCGTTCGATTTTTTTGCGTAGGCGGTGGATGTAGACCTCGATGGCGTTGTTGCTGACCTCGTCGCCCCACTCGCACAGGCGTTCGACGAGTTGCTCTTTGCTCACCAGCCGCCCGGCGCGCTGCAGCAGCACCTCCAGCAGGCTCAGCTCACGCGCCGACAGTTCGATCATCTTGCCATCGATGCTGGCCACCCGCCCTGCCTGGTCGAAGGTCAGCGGGCCGTGCTGGATGATGCTCGAGGCGGCGCCGTTGCCGCGCCGCACCAGCGCGCGCACGCGCGCCTCCAGCTCCGCCAGCGCAAACGGTTTGGCCATGTAGTCGTCGGCACCCAGGTCCAGGCCACGCACCCGGTCCTCCACGCTGTCGGCTGCCGTCAGGATCAGCACCGGCAGGCGCGAGCCGCGCGCGCGCAGCCGCTTGAGCACGTCCAGTCCACTCATTCCGGGCAGCCCCAGGTCCAGAATCAACAGATCGAAGCCGTCGTGCATCAAGAGCGCGGCGTCGGCCCCGTCGCCGCTGGCGACGTGATCCACCGCGGCGCCGGCCGCACGCAGCGTGCGCAGCAAGCCGTCGGCCAACACCTGGTCGTCTTCGGCGATGAGGATGCGCATGGCGGGTCTCCCTGGGGGGCAACGGAGGTGGGGGGTCAGGGCGAGCGCTCTCGCGGCAAACGATTGTAGGCCGCCTCGGGCGCACGTCCATCCCCTTCGGCATACGCCTCCAGCCCCAGGGCCACGACGGCGGCCACCGGGTCGCCGACGGCGGCGCGAAATTCGGCTTCGGCTTGCTCGACCGCGCGCCGAAACGCGTGCAGCCAATCCAGCCCCGTCGGGGTAAAGACGATGCGGCGCGCGCGTGCGTCCAGCGGGTCGGGCTCGCGGCGCACCAGGCCCCAGGCCTCGCATTGGTCGACCAAGTCGCCCATGGCCTGCTTGGTCATGCCAGCGCTGTCGGCCAATTGGGTCAGCCGGGCGCCGCCCAGCGGCAGGTGGCGCGTGATGTGGATGATGGCCGCGCCGATCTGGGCACGCGCCGCCAGGTTCGACAGCGCCAGCGGCGCTTGCGGCGAGTGCGCCATCAGCCACAGCACACGCTCGTCGAAGCGGCGCAGCGCGTGGCCGAGCAGGCGGCCCAAGTGGGTGACGCGCCAGCGCTCGTCGGGGCCGAAAGAAGGCTTCGAGGACACGTCGCAAATAGTAACGTAAACTGACCAAAAAATCGAGAAAAACTTGGGATTGCCCCGCTACACTGGCGTCCATGCACCGACCGCACACGCTGCCAGACGATCTGGCGGTAGGGAGGGCGGTGCGGTTTCCACCCCTGTCACACCCTCTCGAGGAGTTCCCATGAACGCTGCCACCCGTACCCCCGATCCCGACAAGGCCAAGGCCCTGCAAGCCGCGCTGGCTCAAATCGAAAAACAGTTCGGCAAGGGCACCATCATGCGCCTGGCCGAGGGCGAGAAGGTCGAAGACATCCAGGTGGTGTCCACCGGCTCGCTGGGGCTCGATTTGGCGCTGGGCGTGGGCGGCCTGCCGCGCGGGCGCGTCATCGAGATCTACGGTCCCGAGTCGTCGGGCAAGACGACGCTGACGCTGCAAGTCATCGCCCAGATGCAAAAGCAAGGCGGCATCTGCGCCTTCGTCGATGCCGAGCACGCGCTGGACGTGCAGTACGCACAAAAGCTCGGCGTCGATCTGTCCAACTTGCTGATCAGCCAGCCGGACACGGGCGAGCAGGCGCTGGAGATCGTCGACAGCCTGGTGCGCTCTGGCGCGGTCGATCTGATCGTGGTGGACTCGGTGGCGGCGCTCACGCCCAAGGCCGAAATCGAGGGCGACATGGGCGACAGCCTGCCGGGCTTGCAGGCGCGCCTGATGAGCCAGGCGCTGCGCAAGCTGACGGCCACCATCAAGAAGACCAACTGCATGGTCATCTTCATCAACCAGATCCGCATGAAGATCGGCGTCATGTTCGGCAGCCCCGAGACGACGACGGGCGGCAACGCGCTCAAGTTCTACGCCTCGGTGCGCATCGATATCCGCCGCACCGGCTCCATCAAAAAGGGCGAAGAGGTCATCGGCAGCGAGACCAAGGTCAAGGTGGTCAAAAACAAAGTGGCGCCGCCGTTCAAGACCGCCGATTTCGACATCCTCTACGGCGAGGGCATCAGCCGCGAGGGCGAGATCGTCGATCTGGGCGTGCAGCACAAGGTGATCGAAAAATCCGGCGCCTGGTATGCCTACAACGGCGAAAAAATCGGCCAGGGTCGCGAGAACGCGCGCGAGTTTTTGAAGGAAAACCCAGACCTGGCGCGCGAAATCGAAAACAAAATCCGCGCTGCGGTAGGCGTGGCCGCACTGCCCAGCGTGGATGTGGACGAGGCCATCGATCCCGATGTGGCATTCGACGAAGCGTGACGTGGGTGGCGATGAGGGGTCTGCGCCCGCCGCCGGCCCGAGCCTGAAAGCGCGTGCCCTGCGCCTGCTGGCTCGGCGCGACTATACCCGCGCCGAGCTGGCGCAGCGGCTGGCCCCTCATGCACCGGGGTCGGCCGCGTTGGACGCGCTGCTCGACGAATGCGAGGCGCGCGGCTGGCTGGACGAGCAGCGCGCCGCCGAGTCACACCTGCGGCGCCGCGCCGGGCAATGGGGCGCTGCGCGGGTACAGGCCGAGCTGCGCGCCCGCGGCGTGAGTGACGACACATTGCAGGCCGCCAGCGACGCCCTGCGCGCCACCGAGGCGGAGCGTGCGCTCGCCGTCTGGCAGCGCCGGTTTGGTGCGCCGCCCGCGGATGCTGCTGAGCGCGCGCGCCAGATGCGCTTTTTGGCGGCGCGCGGCTTTGCGAGCGACGTGGTGCGGCGCGTCGTGCCCGCCGCAACCGGTGAGGCCGCCGCTGCCGACGAGGAGGCGGACTGACCGGTTGCACGCTATCGCCTGCCGTCGGAATCGGCTATCCTTTCATCCACAGGGTTCGTCGCCGCGCGCCGTCACCCATTTCGGTTTATGGCGCGGCCGACGCAGACGATCCCCGGATCACTTAGGCCACTGCGATGCGCGTCAATCTGCCCGTCACCCAACATCGCTTCGACTTTCCGCCTGACCAGACGCTGATTTCGGTCACGGACGTCAAAGGCCGCATCACTTACGCGAACAACAATTTCGCCGCCGTCAGCGGTTACACGCGTGACGAGCTGCTGGGCCAGCCGCACAACATCGTGCGCCACCCGGACATGCCGATGGAGGCATACCGGGACATGTGGCAGACCATCCTGCACGAGGGACGCCCGTGGTCCGCCATCGTCAAAAACCGGCGCAAAAATGGCGACCACTACTGGGTGCGTGCCAACGCCACGCCGGTGCGCGAGGGCGAGCAGATCGTGGGCTTTCTGTCCGTGCGCACCAAGCCCACGGAGGCCGAGATCGAGGCTGCGCAGGCGCTCTACGCCCGCATGCGCGCGGAGGAAGAGGCGGGGCGGCCGTTGACCTACCGGCTGCAAAACGGCGAAATCGTGCGCAATGCCTGGTGGGTGAAAGCGTGGCGCACCTTGTTCCCGGGGCTGGCAGGGCGGGTCTTTTGGGGCCACGTCCTCTGCGCGACGCTGCCCGTGGCCTTTCTCGTCTGGCTGGCGGCGGGTGGCATGCCCGTCACGCAGGCGGCGGGTTGGGCAGGCGCGCTGGCGGTCGCTTTGATCGGTGCCGTGGCCGCGCTCGTGCGCATCGAGTTCGTGCAGCCCCTGCGCCGCATCGCGCGCCAGGCCGAGTACCTGGCCGCCGGTGACTTGGTCGAGCCGGTGCCCGTCGATACGCGCGGCGAGATGCGTCGCATCCAACTGTCGCTGCAGCAGGTCGCGGTTGGCGTGCGTAACGTGGTAGGCGACATTCGGCACGAGGTCGTCAACCTGCGCAGCGGCACGCAAGAGATCGCGGCGCGCAACCAAGACCTGGCGTACCGCACCGATAGCGCGGCCTCCAGCTTGGATCGCACCGCTGCCTCGATGGAGAAAATCAACGGGACCACGCAGGAGACGGCGCGTCTGGCCGGTGAGGGTGTGCAACTGGTGCAGCAGACGCGGGCGCTCGCGGCCCAGGGGGCTGCGGCAGTCGGCAGCATGGCCGACACGATGCGTGGCATCAACGAGTCGTCGCAGCGCATCACCGATATCCTCCAGGTCATCGAAGGCGTGGCATTCCAGACCAACATCCTGGCGCTCAACGCCGCGGCAGAAGCCGCGCGTGCCGGCGAGGCCGGGCGTGGCTTTGCCGTCGTGGCCGACAAGGTGCGCGCGCTGGCCGAGCGAACCGGCGAGGCGGCCAAGCAGATCCGCCAGCACATCACCGAGTCGCGCAAGCGGATGCTCGCCGGCGATGCGCGTGCGGCCGAGGCGGCCGCCAACATGCAGCAGGTGCAGCAAGCGGTCGAGCGCGTGGCACGTGTGCTGGAAGATATCCACCACTCGGCACGCGAGCAGTCTGCCGGCGTGGGTCAGATTGCGCAGGCGCTGGCCAATCTGGATTCGATTACGCAGCAAAACGCCGCCATGGTCGAGGAACTGGCGGCAACGGCCATATCGTTGGACGAGCAGGCGCAGACCGTGCACGCCACGATCCGGGTCTTCCGCCTCACGCCCAAGGACAAGCTGCTGGTGCACGGGGACGAGACCCAGCTGCGCAAAGCGGCCGCCGCCCGGTTGGACGTTGACCATCTGGATTTCGACGCGGCCATCAAGGCGCACCAGCAATGGCGCATCAAGCTGCGCTATGCCATTCTCAAGGGGGAGAAGCTCGACGTCGCGACGATCCGGCGCGACGACTGTTGTGCGGTGGGCAAGTGGATCTACGGCGGTGGCGGCCGCCAGTACGGACAGTTGCCGCTATTTTCCACGCTCGTCGAACAGCACAAACAATTCCACCTGGAGACCGGGCGCATCGCCGAGTTGGTCAACGCCGGCAAGATGGACGAGGCCAACCGGCTGTTGCAGGGCGAGTTCCCCTTCACCCGCGCCGGGCGCGCCGTGGTCGATACGCTGCAAGAGCTCAAAGCCGCGGTGCAGGGTGCGGCCAAATCCGCCGCGCGCCAGACCCAACGCGCGGGTCAGGTCGTGGCCCGGCTGGCGGCACCCGCGACAGTCGCTGCGCCGGCGACCCCGAAAGCCGCCGAGGCAGCGGCGCCTGGCCCCAAGTCCGCGGCGCCTGCGGCGGCCATCGACGAGCGGGAGACGTTTTGAACCGCGCGGGGTGAGCGCGAAGCGTTACCCCAGCCAACGCCGCAGCCGATCTAGGGCTTCTTGCAGATCGGCCGGGGCGGTGGCCAGCGAAAAGCGCACGAAGCGCCCACCGTCGGCCTGCCCGAAATCGGCACTGGGCGTGGCCACCACTTGGGTGTGGGTCAGCATCGCGCGCACCAAGGCTTGGCTGTCGGGCACGCCGGCGCGAGCCAGCCAGGCGCTGCCATCGGCCCAGACGTAAAACGCCCCGTCGGGCCATACCGGTACACCCCAGCCCATCGCTTGCAGCGCGGGCACGACGGCGTCGCGCCGCTGTGCGTACGCCGCGCAGCGGCGTTCGTATTCCTGCAGCACCTCGGGCTCGAAGCACGCTAGCGCCGCGTGTTGCGCCACCGCGTTGGCGCAGATGTAATGGTTTTGCGCCAGCCGCTCCACCACCGGCACCAGCGCCTCGGGCAGTACCAGCCAGCCCAGGCGCCAGCCGGTCATGCCAAAGTATTTGGAAAAGCTGTTGACGCTGATGACATCGTCGCCCCATGCCAACACCGTCTGGCGGTAGCGGGGGTCGAACGACAGGCCCAGGTAGATTTCATCGACCACCAGCGCCCCGTGGCGTTGGCGCACGAGGTCCAGCACTGCTTGCAGTTCCGCGGGTTCGATCGAGGTGCCGGTGGGGTTGGCCGGGGTGGCCAGCATGACGCCGCGCGTGCGCGGCCCCCAGGCCCGGGCCAGCGCCGCGGCCGTGGGCTGGAAGCGGTGGGCAGCGTCGGTGGCCAGCCCCCGCGGGGTCACGCCCAGGCTGGCCAGGATCTGCCGGTTGCACGGGTAGCACGGGTCGGGCAGCAGTACCTCGTCGCCCGTGTCGAACAACGCGAGCACTGCGAGTTGTAAGCCAGCCGAAGCACCCGCCGTGATGGCAATGCGCCGCGCCGGCACGTCGATGCCAAAGTGCTGCGCGACCCAATCGGACAGCCGCTCCCGCAGCGCGGGCAGCCCGAGCGCGGGCGTGTATTGCGTGCGCCCGTCGCGCAGCGCGCGTTCGGCCGCGGCGCGCACCGGCTCGGGCGCCACAAAGTCGGGCTCGCCGATGTTGAGATGCAACATGCGCGGTGATCCCGCGGGCAGCCGGGCAGCCAGCTCAGCGGCCTCCTCGGCCACCTGCATCACCTGAAACGGGGCCACGGCCTGGGCGCGCGCGCTGGGGCGGGGAGGATTCACGGATGACAGTGACATGGGGCGCGGGGTCAGGGTGTCGTGGCGCAAGCACGCAATCATGTTCATTTGCCGATGCAAAAGCGCGCAAAAATCTCGCCCAGCAGGTCGTCGGCCCCGAAGGCGCCGGTGATGCGGCCCAGTGCCTCTTGCGCGAGGCGCAATTCCTCGGCCAGCAATTCCAGCGCGGGTGCGGGACTGTCGAGCAGGCGCTGCGCGGTGGCCAGATGGTCGGCCACTCGTTGCAATGCCTGCAAGTGGCGCTGGCGCGCGCTGAACAGCCCTTCGGCCGTCTGGGCGGAGTAGCCCACCGCGTGCAGCAAGCGCTGCCGCAGGGTGTCCAGTCCCAGGCCCGAGCGGGCGGAGACCGCCACACCCTCCGCCCCGGGGGACAGGGGGGCCACGTCGGCCTTGTTCCAGACGTGGAGTACAGGCACACGGGCAGGCAGGCGCGCGGCGATGGCGGCATCGGCCTGTGCATACGCAGGGTCGGTGGCCCGGGTCAGGTCGTGCACGAACAGCACCGCGTCGGCGCGCTCGATCCGATTCCACGCGCGCGCAATGCCGATACGCTCCACATCGTCCACCGCGTCGCCCTCGCGCAGGCCGGCGGTGTCGATCACGTGCAGCGGCACGCCCTCGATCTGGATCGCTTGTTGCAAGACGTCACGCGTGGTGCCGGCGATAGGGGTGACGATGGCCACCTCGGCTTGCGCCAGCGCGTTGAGCAGTGAGCTTTTGCCCGCGTTGGGCTGGCCCGCGATGACCACGTGCAGTCCCTCGCGCAGCAGCGCGCCTTGCCGGGTGTGGGACAGCACGTCAGCCAGGCGTGCCTGCAGGCGTGCCAGTTGGCCTGCAACGTCGGCTTGCCGGATGAAATCGATATCCTCTTCCGGGAAGTCGAGTGTCGCTTCCACCCCCATGCGCAGGTGCACCAGGTCGTCGCGCAGTGCCTGCACCGCCCGCGAAAACGCTCCGTCCAGCGAGCGTGCGGCGCTGCGGGCCGCCGCCTCCGTGCTGGCGTCGATCAGGTCGGCCACCGCCTCGGCCTGGGCCAGGTCGAGCTTGCCATTGAGGAAGGCGCGCTCCGTAAATTCACCCGGTTGCGCCACGCGCAGGCCCGGCAAGCGAGCGGCACCATGCGCGGGGTCGGCTTCGGCGGCGGCTTGCAAGCAGCGCTGTAGCAGCAGCTGCAGCAGCACGGGGCCACCGTGGGCCTGCAGCTCCAACACATCCTCGCCGGTGTAGGAGTGGGGAGCCGGAAACCACAGCGCGATGCCGTGGTCCAGCGCTTGGCCGTCGGCATCCAAAAACGGCCCGTAATGGGCATGGCGCGGCTTCAAGGGGCGGCCACACAAGGGCTGGTGCAGCGCCTGCAAACCGCGCCCGGACAGCCGCACGATGCCCACCGCGCCGCGCCCCGGTGCGGTGGCGACGGCGACGATGGGCTCGTGGTGCCGCGGCAGCATGACAGCGCGCCCGCGCTCAACTGAATTTGGGCAGGTTGAACCGCAGCGGCACGCCCATGCGGTGGTTGATGTACGCCTGTTGCGCGATGGTCAGCACGTTGTTGACGATCCAGTACAGCACCAGACCGGCAGGAAAGAAGAAAAACATCACGCTAAACACCAACGGCATGAGCCACATCAGCTTGGCCTGCAGCGGATCCGGCGGCAGTGGGTTGAGCGCGGTTTGGATCACGGTGGTCAGCGTCATCACCAGCGGCAGCACGTAGTACGGGTCGGGCGAAGACAAGTCGACGATCCAGCCCACCCAGGGCGCGTTGCGCATCTCCACGCTGGCCAGCAGCACCCAGTACAGCGCGATGAAGACGGGGATCTGCACCAGGATGGGCAGGCAGCCGCCCAGCGGGTTGACCTTTTCCTCGCGGTACAGCCGCATCATCTCTTGCTGCATAAGCTGCGGGTTATCCTTGAGGCGCTCGCGCATCTCCATGATGCGCGGGTTGATGGCCTTCATCTTGGCCATGCTGCGGTAGGCGCTGGCGTTGAGCCAATAAAACGCCGCCTTGATCAGTACCACCAGCAGCACGATGGCCCAGCCCCAGTTGCCGACCAGGCCGTGGATTTTTTCCAGCAGCCAGTACAGCGGCTTGGCCAGTATGGTGAGCCAACCGTAGTCTTTCACCAGCTCCAGGCCAGGCGCGATGCGCTCGAGCACTTTCTCCTCTTGCGGACCGACGTAGAGTTGCGCCGGGAGGGTTTGCGCCGCGCCAGGGGGCACCGTCAGCGTGGGCCCGATCTGGCCCACGGCGTACAGGGCGTCGACTTTGCGCACGAAGTTTTCGCGCTCGGTGCCCGCAGGCAGCAGCCATGCGCTGAAAAAGTAGTGTTGCACCATGGCCACGTAACCGTCGCTGGCCTGGCGCTGGATGTCGATTCT
>Ga0326763_1000112_pt1 | contig 29971 bp, 29 predicted proteins | sample NORPS_P_FD_207671 | JGI IMG/M metagenome (GOLD analysis project Ga0326763, IMG submission 207671) | Hot spring water microbial communities from Norris Geyser Basin, Yellowstone National Park, WY, United States - NOR.PS_P | ecosystem: Environmental > Aquatic > Thermal springs > Unclassified...
AAGTGGGGAGCGCGTGCACGCGCGCCAAGCGGGTGACGAAGCCTTCATGTGGACGCGCTGCGCCCTACAGCGCGGCGGCGATCGCGTGGGCCGCGGCGGCCGGGTCGGGCGCGGCGGTGATCGGGCGGCCGATGACGAGGACGTCGGCGCCCGCTGCCAGCGCCTCGCGCGGGGTCATCGCGCGCTTCTGATCGCCCGGCGCCTCGCCCGCGGGCCGGATACCGGGCACGACGGCAAAGGCATCGGGCCAAGCAGCCTTCAGCTCGCGCACCTCGGCGGCCGAAGACACGAACCCGTCCAGCCCCGCTGCGCGTGCGGCGGCTGCGTAGCGCGCCGCCAGCTGCGCCGTCGTGAAGCTGCCCAGCCCCAGCTCGGCAAGATCGTGCGAGTCCATCGAGGTCAGCACCGTCACCGCCACCACGCGCGTTCCCGCCGGAGCGCTGGTCTTTGCGGCGCGCATCATCGCGTGGCCGCCCGCGGCGTGGACCGTCACGATGTCGGGCTGCAGCCGCGCGAGCGCGCGCATGGCGCCCGCGACGGTGTTCGGGATGTCGTGCAGCTTCAGATCAAGGAACAGCGGCGCATCAAGCGCGGCGATACGCTCGACCCCGGCGCGGCCATTGGCCGAGAAGAACTCCAGCCCCAGCTTCACGCCGCCGCTGTGCGGGGCCACCGCGCGCGCCAACGCCTCCGCTGCGCCAAGCTCCGGCGTGTCGAGCGCGACCCAAATCGGGTTCACTGCTTCGATGTCCCGCCATCCTTCCGGTCCCCGACGACGAAGCGTCCGCTCACCCGCCCGCGGCCGCCGCCCGGCGCTGCGCCGGGATCGAGTGTCGACTGGCCGCTCGACAGGTTGACCACCAGCCGCTGGCCCTTCAGCACCGACTGACCCTGATAGAGCACGACGTCGTCGACCATCGTGATAAGCTTGGCTTCGACGTCGTAGATCGCGGTCCGCGCGGTCGCACGCTCGTCGGGCGAGGTGAGCGTGACGTTGCCCAGTGCATCGAGCCGCGTGATCTTGACCTTGTCGCCCAGCGGCTTGGTCGCCACGCGCATCGCGGCCGACGTCATCGTGAGGTCGCCCTGCTTGGCGACGACATTACCGGTAAATGTCGCCTGGCGGTCTCGATTGCGCCACTCGACCCGGTCGGCATCGACGTCGACCGGCGCGTTCGTGTCATGCTTGCGCAGGCCCTGAGCGGCCACGGGAAACGCTGCGGCAGCAAGGCAGGCGGCGAGGACGGCGGTACGGCGCATGGCCGTCAATTGGCCGCCCCGTTCTCCACATGCAAGCGCACGTGGTTGGTGAGCACCAGCGTCTCGGCCTTCACGTCGGCCTGCATCCCGCCCGCGCGGAACGGCCCGAGCGGCATCCGCCCAGCAACCGGCCGGTCGCTCGTCAGCGTGCCTTCGCGCAGGTTCAGTGCCACCGGCCCGCCGGTCACCACATAGCCCGCCTTGTCGGCGCGGACCGGGCCGTTTGCAACCAGCACGTCACGGTCGATCAGCATCCGCCCCGATGGCGCGGTCACCTCGGCGGTGCCGCCCGTCAGCTGCATCGTCGCGCTGATGCGATCAAGGTCAATCGCTGGCACCGCCGCCGAACGCTGGATCGCCGAGTCGGCGCGCACCATGAAGGCGCGGCCCTGCTGATCGAGACCGCGATAGACCGACCCGACCGACTTCGACCGCTCGTTTGCGGGCTGCACGCGCTCACGCGAGACCGTGAAGCTCAGCTCGTTCGATTGACTGAACGTCAGGATGATGATCGCGAGCAGCACGCCGATCGCTGCGGCCGGGAACAGCTTCTTCGCGAGCCCGACACGGCGGTCGTGCTCGGTGCCGGGCAGCATCGCGAGCTGCCGGGGCGTCAGCGCCGGGGCGGCTGCAACCATCAGATGTGCGCGAACAGATCGACTTCGGGCCAACCGATCAGATCGAGCTCGGCGCGCGCTGGCAGGAAATCGAAGCACGCCTGCGCGACCGCGGTGCGCCCCTCGCGCTCCAGCCGCACGGTCAGCGCGTCGCGCAGCCGGTGCAGATAGCGCACGTCGTTCGCTGCATATTCGCGCTGCGCGTCGGACAGCTCGGCTGCGCCCCAGTCCGAGGACTGCTGCGCCTTGGACAGCTCGATGCCCAGCATTTCCCGCACCAGATCCTTCAATCCGTGGCGGTCGGTATAGGTGCGCGTCAGCCGCGAGGCGATCTTGGTGCAGAAGACCGGCGCCGCGACGACACCCAGATACTGCTTGATGACCGCGATATCGAAGCGGCCGAAATGGTAGATCTTGATCCGGTCGGGATCGCCGAGCACGCGCTTCAGCTCGGGCGCGTCATACTGGCCGGGCGCGAAGCGGACGAGATGCTCGTCGCCGCGGCCGTCGGTCAGCTGCACGAGGCACAGCCGGTCGCGGTGGGGATTGAGGCCAAGCGTTTCGGTATCGACGGCGATCGGCCCCGGGGCGAGCAGCCCCGCGGGCAGGTCGCCCTCGTGCAGATGGACGGACATTGGCGGTGGTTAGACGACGAGGGCCAAAGGGGAAAGTGCTAGGCGCACGTTGCTGGATCGGCTATGAATAATGCACCCGGTCCTCGGGCTTCGCACGCGCGGGCGCCTGGAACGGACGTAGAAGCGCGCGTGGATACTGAAGAAAGACTGAATTCCCAATGAGTTTTGAAAGAGGGCGCCGGGGCGGCGGGCGCGGGTTCGACGACGATTTCGGTGGCGGCGGCGACTTCGGGCGCGATGATCGGGGCCGGGGCCGCGGACGGGATCGTGGCTTTGGCGGCGGGCCCGAGTTCGGTGGCGGTTTCGCCAGCCCCCCGCCCGGCGGCGGCTTCGGCGGCCCACCCCGGAGTGGCGGCTTCGGCGGTCCGGGCGGTGGCGGCGCTCCCGGTGGTGGTGGCGGGTTCGGCGGCGCGCGGCGCCCCTTCACACCGGCCAACAACCTCGGCCCCGGCAGTGGCATCGTCAAATTCTTCAACGGCCAGAAAGGCTTCGGCTTCATCGTGCGCGATGACGGCGGCGAAGATGTGTTCGTGCACATCTCTGCGGTCGAGCGCGCGGGGCTGACCGGCCTCGCCGAAGGCCAGCCGCTGAAATTCACCCTGTCCGAGCGCAATGGCCGCATTTCCGCGATCGACCTCGTGATCGAGGGCGAGCCGATGGAGGTGAAGTCACCGTCCGGCGGTGGCGGCATGGGGCCGCGTGGCGGCGCGGCGGGCGGCGGCGGCCGTGCCGCACCCAGCGACGAGCGCTATCAGGGCACGGTCAAGTTCTTCAACAGCCAGAAGGGCTTCGGCTTCATCGCGCGCGAGGACGGCGGCCAGGATGCTTTCGTCCATATCTCCGCGGTCGAGCGCGCCGGCATGGCGACGTTGAACGAAGGCCAGAAGCTCAGCTTCCAGCTGGAGACCGACCGCCGCGGCAAGCAGGCCGCGGTCAACCTGCAAGGCGCCTGACGGCGCTGCCTGGCTGGGGGGCGGCTGCGGCTGCCCCCGCCGATGTTCGCGGTGATTGTCCGATCGCGCGTATTTACGCCGCGCTTGCCCACTCTCCGCCGCAATTATTCCGTTATGCGGCGGCAATGGAGAGGCTGACGGCACAAATGGCACGGTCTTCTGACGACCCGGCGACGCCCACCGGCGCTTGGACCGGCGGGCGCTCGCGATGAGCGAGCCGCTCGTCGTTGGTGTCGAGCTGGGCGGCACCAAGACCGTCGCGGTGCTGGGCCGCGGGCGCGAAATCTTCGCGCGCGCACGGTGGCCGACCGAAGACCCTGCCTCCACGCTGCGCCACGCCGCGCACCAGGTCGCTGCGTGGGCATCGGACCACCAGCCCGTGGGGCTCGGCATCGCGAGCTTCGGCCCAGTTGGGCTCCACCCCGGCACGCCGGAGTTCGGCCGCATCCTTAACACGCCCAAGCCCGGCTGGGCGGGTGCGGACGTGGCGGGCGTGCTCGGCGCAGCGCTGCCGGGGCCGCTCGCGATCCACACCGACGTCACCGCAGCCGCGCTCGCCGAGGGCGCGTGGGGCGCGGCCCGTGGCTGCCGCTCGTGGGTCTATGTGACGGTCGGCACCGGCATCGGCTTCGGGATCGTCGCCGACGGCCGGCCGCTGACCGGACGGCTGCACCCCGAAGCCGGGCACCTCGCGGCACCCCGCCTGACCGGCGACAGCTGGCCGGGCATCTGCCCCTATCACGGCGCCTGCCTGGAGGGTCTGGCGAGCGGCCCTGCCATCGCTGCGCGCGCTGGGCGCCCCGCGTCCGAACTCGCGCCCGGCGATCCGGCGTGGGATCCGGTCGCCCACGCGCTCGCGCACGGCCTCTACGCCGCCGCGCTCACCGTGTCGCCCGAGCGCATCATCGTGGGCGGCGGTGTCGCGCTCGGCGCGGGCGCGCACCTGCTCCCGCTCGTGGAGACGCAGCTGATCGCACTCGACCGCGGTTATCTCGGGCTTGGCGCCGGATTCTTGCAGCCCGCAGCGCTCGCCGCCGACGCGGGGCCGCTCGGCGCGCTGCTGCTCGGCGCGCAGGCGGCGTCAGCCTGAGCCAATCCTTGCCGCGCCCGGCGACCGCCCGCTAAGCCGCGCCCCATGCCAAGCGTCGTCCTCATCCGTCACGGCCAGTCGGCCTGGAACCTGGAAAACCGCTTCACCGGATGGTGGGACGTGCCCGTCACTGAAGTCGGCAACGCCGAAGCCGCCGCCGCTGGCCAGCTGCTGGCGGGCAAGGGCTTCGCGTTCGATATCGCGTTCACCAGTCTGCTGACCCGTGCCAACCAGACGCTCAACATCGTGCTCGGCGAGATGGGCGCGCTGTGGCTGCCGGTGGAGAAAGACTGGCACCTGAACGAGCGCCACTATGGCGCGCTGACCGGGCTCAACAAGGCTGAGACGGCCGCGAAGCATGGTGAGGCGCAGGTCCATATCTGGCGGCGCAGCTTCGACGTGCCGCCGCCGCAGATGGAGCCCGGCTCACCCTTTGACGTCGCTGGCGACCGGCGCTATGCGGGAATCGCGGTGCCGCAGGCCGAGAGCCTGAAGGACACGATCGCGCGCGTGCTGCCCTATTGGGAGAAACGCATCGCGCCCGAGCTCCGCGCGGGCCGCCGCGTGCTGGTCGTCGCCCACGGTAACTCGTTGCGCGCGCTGGTGAAGCACCTCTCCGGCATATCCGACGAGGAGATTGCGGGGCTGGAAATCCCCACCGGCAAGCCGATCGCCTACCGCCTGGACTCGGACCTTCGCGCCGTCTCGTGGGCCTATGTGGGCGAGGCCGCGTGAGCAGCGGTTGCCGAAGCCATTATTAAGGCGACCGTCGTCGTCAGTCTTGCTAGAGCGGTGCGGCCCTAACAGGAGGCACCGGATGACCTACGTCGAAACGCACGACGGCACGCGGATCTTCTACAAGGATTGGGGCAGCGGCCCGATCATCGCCTTCTCGCACGGCTGGCCGCTCGGCGCCGATGCGTGGGAGGGGCAGATGCTGTTCTTCGCACAGCACGGCTTTCGCGTCATCGCGCATGACCGGCGCGGGCACCAGCGCTCCGATCAGGCGGCGCGCGGCAACGACGTCGATTGCTGGGCCGACGACCTTGAAGCCGTGTTCGCGGACGCCGACGTCAGCGATGCGACGCTCGTCGCGCACTCGACCGGCGGCGGCGAGATCGCGCGCTATGTCGGCCGCCACGGCACCGGCCGAGTGGCGCGGATGGTGCTCGCCTCGGCGATCGTGCCGCAGCTGGCGGCCGGGCCGAAAAACCCGACGGCGCCTCCACCGAGGCGCTCGATGCTTTGGGAGCCGGCCTGATCGCCAACCGCGCGCAGCTCTACCGCGATGTCGGCGACGGCCCGTTTTTCGGCAATAACCGCCCGGGCGCGAATCTCAGCCAGGGCGCGCGCGACGATTTCTGGCGGATGAGCATGATGGGCGGCGCGCTCGCGGATTTCGAGACGGTTGCCAGCTGGTCGGTCGATTACAGCGACGACCTGCGGAAGATCGACAAACCCGTTCTCGCCATCCACGGCAGCGACGACCAGATCGTGCCGGTCAAGGCCGCAGCCGGGCGGATCCGCGAGGTTGTGCCGCACGCCGAGGTCATCATTTACGACGGCGCCCCGCACGGACTGCCGGTAACGCACGCCGAGCGCTTCAACGCCGACGTGCTGAGATTTGCGCAGGCGTGAGCGCGGCGGCGCTGCTGATGACGACCGCTCCGGCCGGCGAAGCTGAACGGCTGGCGACGATGCTGGTGGAGCAGCGGCTGGCAGCGTGCGTGCAGGCGCTGCCGGTCGTGTCGACCTATCGCTGGCAGGGTGCGGTCGAGCGCGCCGATGAACTGCTACTACTGGTGAAGACCGCGCCCGACCGCGCCGACGCCGCGACCGACGCGATCGCTGCGGCGCACAGCTACGAGGTTCCCGAGATTCTGCGCTTCGATGCGGGCGGTGGCTTGCCAGCCTATCTCACGTGGATCGCTGCGGCAACGCGCGAGATTGAGCGCCCGCCGCCGCCGGCCACGGCCTCCCCGGCGCCCGGCCCCGCATGGATCGAATAGCGCCGGGCGCCGAGGAGGGTTGGCGCGATCGCTTCCAGCCGCTCGGTCACGGTGTTGGGGTCGGCGCGTCGGGCTGGCGCTCGGGCTCGGCGGCAATGAAGGCGGGCAGCGCGCGCAGCGCTGCGTCGGCTGCGGCGAGCGCGGGGAAGGGAGCCATGTCGGCGCCGAAGCGCCGGGCGCCGTAGCATTGCGGCACCAGGCAGATGTCTGCGAGCGTCGGCGTTGCGCCGAACAGATACGGCCCGGGCGAGGCGGCGGCGACTGGCTCGAGGGCAGCAAAGCCCTCCTCGATCCAGTGCGCGGCCCAGGCGTTGGCGGCGGCCTCGTCCGCTCCGAACTCACGCGCCAGGTAGCGCAAGGGGCCGATATTGCCGAGCGGCTGGATATCGCACGCAATCACCTGCGCCGCGGCGCGCACGCGCGCGCGCGGGATCGGATCGGAGGGGAGGAACGGCGGGTTCGGGTGCGTCTCGTCAAGCCATTCGATGATCGCGAGGCTCTGCGCGACGGCCGCGTGGCCATCGCTCAGCAGCGGCACGCGGCCCTGTGGGTTGAGCCTCAAATAGCTCGCGTCACGCTGCGCCCCCGCGCGGAGGTCGACCGACATGGTATCGTAGGCCAGCCCTTTCAGGTTCAGCGCGATGCGGACACGATAACTCCCGCCAGATCGCCAGTAGCCGTGGAGCGTGTAGGCCATGTTGAACCCGCCATGTGTCAGCCCGGCCGCGAGCCGGGCGAGGGCTTGCGAGGCTGGTCCGCGCAGCGTGGGCACGGAGCGCGGACAGCCCCAACCCGGGCGAGGCCCGGGACGACGAAGCTAGGCACTCAGCCCCGCGCGATTTCGTACCACAGGTTAATGTGGCTCATCGCGCCCTCTTCTAGGCCCGCGACCTTGGGATTGGCGCTTTCGACGACAAAATATTCGTCCGGCGCGTGGGCGCCCGATCCGTGTCCGAGCCCGTACTGGCCCGCTGGCAGGCTGACAGGCTCGCCGGTGAAGACCACGCCGGGCCACGATCCGGCGATGCGCGCATTGAGCGTCGCCGCCGCGCCCATCGCGCGATAGGTCGCGAGCTCGGCCCTGACGAGGCGCGAATTTTCGTCGGTCTGCGTCGGGCCATAGCCGCCCGTCACCTTGACCTCGATATCGCCGTAGCCGCCGTCCGCGAGGTGCTTCTTCAACTTGGCGACACAGTCCTCGGGGGTCATGTCGGGCACCAGGCGCAGATCGATCTTCGCGGTCGCGCGGCCCGGCAGCACGGTCTTGCCGCCCGGACCCATATAGCCTCCGGTCAAACCCTCGATATTGATTGTCGGCTGGCTGACCAGGCGCAGATTGGCGTCCTCCCAGCTCAGATCGTCGATGAACCGCTCCACGCCGAACGCCTGCTTGAACTCGGCCGCGCTGTTGGCGCGCGCGTTCATCAGCGTGATCTCGCGCTCGCGCGGCGTCAGCGGCCGCACGCGGTCGAACCAGCCGGGGACGGCGGGGTGTGTGCCGCCCTTGTCGGTGAGCGTGTTGAGCGCGTTGACCAGATGCCACGCCGGGCTGTCGACCATCGCCGCAAGGCTGGAATGGATGTCCTTCGCCGGGCCGCGTCCGCGGGCGGTGCCGGTCGAGATCAGCTCCAGTTCCACCGCCCCCTTCGCACCGAGATTGACGTCGACGGCGCCGTTGCGGCCCTGCGCCGCGAACGGGATATAAACGCCCTCGCAGCGCCGCAGCGCGGCGAGCACCTGCGGCCGGGTGGTGATGTCGCGGAAGTGCGGGGAGGCGATCTCCTCCTCGCCCTCGGCCACGAGCACGAGGTTGACCGGCGGCCGCAGCCCGGCGGCCTTGAACGCAGCCAGTGCCGAGAGAACATTGTTTTGCGGCCCTTTCTGGTTCACCGCACCGCGCCCGACGACGCACTTGCCGAGACCTGGCCGGTCAACGACGCGCGCTTCGAGCGGCGGGCTCGACCATTCGGCCGGATCGAACTGCTTCACGTCGTACATGAAATAGAGCGCGAGCGTCCGGCGTGCGCCGTTGTCCATCGTCGCGAACACGCCCGGCGCGCCGCGCGTCTCGACCACGGTTGCCTGCCCGAAGCCCGCATTGCGCGCGAGATCGGCCATGTAGGCGGCGCCTTCGGCCATGTTGCGGTTTTCCGCCGCGATCGAGGGATTGGCGATCCACTGCTGCAGGCGGCGGATGTTTGCGTCGTGCGCGGTTTCGATCGCGCCGCGCAGCCGGTTGCCATTGCCGCTCTGCGCCAGCGCAGGCCCAGCGAGCGACAGGGCCGTCACCGCCGCCGCCCCACCCACGATCTCCCGCCGCGTCAGTTCGTTCATCGCTGTCCCCTCCGTGATCTTGTCTCGGTTTCCGCCAGTGTAGCGCTCCGGTGGGCGAGGGGAAGTCGCGACTGGCCTTGGTGCGCGCGAGAGCCGTCCAAGATGCTGCGCGAGACGGAGAGCCACAGGGGTCCGCTGTAACAGTGGCGAAGCGGTGCGGAGCCTAGGGGCTTGGGCCGCGGGCGGCGGGCCGCTATCCGGGAGATCGATGCTCACCGCGCTCACCGTCCGCGACGTCGTGCTGATCGAGTCCGCGGCGCTGGAGCTCGGGCCGGGCCTGACCGCGCTGACCGGCGAGACCGGCGCGGGCAAGTCGATTCTGCTCGATGCACTGGGGCTGGCGCTGGGCGCGCGCGCCGACAGCGGGCTGGTGCGCTCAGGCTCGACGCAGGCGCAGGTGTCCGCCGAATTCGATCTACCTGAAGATCATGCGGCACGCGCGGTGCTCGCCGACCAGGGCCTCGACTCCACCGGCCCGGTCCGCGTGCGGCGGCAGCTGAAGGCCGATGGCGGCGGGCGGGCGTGGGTGCAGGACGAGAGCGTCGGCATCGGCGTGCTGCGCGCGCTCGGCATCGCGCTGGTCGAAGTGCACGGCCAGCATGACGAGCGCGGCCTGCTCGCGCCGGCTGGCCACCGCGCGCTGCTCGATGGCTTCGGCGGACTCGACTCGCTGGCGGCGGAGGTCTTGCAGGCGCACGCCGCCTGGCGCGCCGCAGCCGCAGCCGAAGCCGCAGCAGCCAGCGCCGCCGCTGCGGCCGAGACCGAGCGCGAGGAGCTTAAGCATGCCGCAGCCGAGCTCGCGCTGCTGAAGCCGCAGCCGGGAGAGGAGGCCGATCTCGCCACTGCGCGCGCCGCGATGCAGAAGGGCGCGCGCCTGGCTGGCGACCTCGCCGCGGTCGACGCGCTGCTCGGCGGATCGGACGGCGCGTTATCCGCGCTGCGGCAGGCGGCGCGGCGGCTGGAGCGGATGGCGGGCGAGCACGAGACGCTTGCGGCAGCGCTCGAATCGCTCGACCGCGCGGTCATCGAAAGCGCCGAGGCCGAGGATAAGCTGGCCGCCGCGGCCGACGCGCTTGCTTTTGATCCGGCGCGGCTGGAGGCGGCGGAGGCACGGCTGTTCGATTTGCGCGCAGCTGCGCGCAAGCACCGCGTCGCGGTCGACGCTCTGCCCGAGCTCGCCCTCACGCTCTCCGCACGGCTGGAGGCGCTGGATGGCGGCGGAGCGCACGCCGCGCGCTTGGCGCACGAGACTGCTGCGGCGCGTGCAGCCTACGATGCGGCGGCCGGGCGGCTGTCGGCCGCGCGCGCTGCAACGGGCGAGCGGCTGGCGGCGGCGGTGATGGCCGAACTGGCTCCGCTGAAGCTCGACGCCGCGCGCTTCCGCGTCGCGCTCGCCCCGCTCGCGGAGCCGGGTGCGAGCGGACTTGAGGCGGTGGCGTTTGAGGTTTCGACCAACCCCGGCGCGCCGTTCGGACCGCTGCAGCGCATCGCCAGCGGCGGCGAGCTCAGCCGTTTCGCGCTGGCGCTGAAGGTGGCGCTCGCGGGCACGCGCTCCGCCGCGACGCTGATCTTCGACGAGATCGACCGCGGCGTCGGCGGCGGCACCGCAGCAGCGATCGGAGCGCGGCTGGCTCGGCTGGGCCTGGAGGCACAGGTGCTCGTCGTGACGCACAGTCCGCAGGTCGCCGCCGCCGCCGTGCGCCAGCTGCGCATCAGCAAGGCCGGCGGCCGTACCGAGATCGAGCCGCTTTCCCCCGAAAACCGCATCGCCGAGATCGCCCGCATGTTGAGCGGCGCGGAGGTGACGCCCGAAGCCCGCGCGCAGGCGGAACGCCTGTTGGGCCAACGCTGATGCGCTCGATCGCGCGCGCACGGACCGCCCGCTCCACCCCGCGCCGCGCTTGCCCGGCGGATCGCGGAGGCCGGGTGGCGAGCCGAAGGCCGCCATCGGCGCAGCCAGTCTGCCGCTGCCAGCATAGGTCCGAGCCGCCATGTTCATCGCTTTCCTGAATGCGCTGCGCGCCGCCGGCTTGGGCGCGACGCTTCACGAACATCTGACGCTGCTGTCTGCGCTGAAGGCCGGAGTGGTTCCGCCGTCGGTCGATGACTTCTACGTGCTCGCGCGCGCCACCTACGTGAAGGACGAGGGCGAGCTCGACCGGTTTGATCGCGTGTTCGGGCAGGTGTTTTCGGGCATCGACTCCTCGCTCGCCGCGCCGGAAGCTCAGGCGTTGCCTGAGGAGTGGCTGAGGACGCTCGCCGAACTGCACCTCAGCCCCGAAGAGCGCGCGAAGATCGACAGCCTCGGCTCGTGGGACGCGATCATGGCTGCGCTGAGGGAGCGGCTGGGCGAGCAGCAGGAGCGGCACCAGGGCGGCAACCGGTGGATCGGCACCGGCGGCACCTCGCCGTTCGGCGCCTATGGCTACAATCCCGAAGGCGTGCGGATCGGCCAGGCGGAGAGCCGCCACCGGCGCGCCGTGAAGGTGTGGGACAAGCGCGAGTTCCGCAATCTCGACCGCGACGGAGCAATCGGCCCGCGCACCATGCAGGTGGCGCTGCGGCGGCTGCGCCGCTTCGCGCGCGAGGGCGCGGCGGACGAGCTGGATCTGGAGGGCACGATCACGGGCACCGCGAAGCAAGGCTGGCTCGACGTCAGGATGCGGCCCGAGCGGCACAACGCGGTCAAGGTCCTGCTGCTGCTGGATGTCGGCGGTTCGATGGACGATCACGTCCGGGTTGCCGAACAGCTGTTCGCCGCTGCGCGCTCGGAGTTCAAGCATCTGGAATACTGGTACTTTCACAACTGCGTTTACGAGCATGTGTGGAAGGACAATCGCCGCCGCATGACCGAGCGCACGCCGACCAGCGACTTGATCCAGCGCTTCGGGCGCGACTGGAAGTTGGTGTTTGTCGGCGATGCGTCGATGAGCCCCTACGAGCTGACCATGCCCGGCGGCAGCGTCGAGCATATGAACCCCGAGCCGGGGCTCGCCTGGTTGAGGCGTCTGACCGATCATTTCGGTGCAGCGGCGTGGCTGAACCCGGTCGACGAAGAGCAGTGGGGCTGGACATCGTCGATCGGCATGGTGCGCGACGCGATGGCGGGACGCATGCACCCGCTGACGCTTGCGGGGCTCGACGCAGCGGCGGCCGAGCTGACCCGGCGGCACTGATCCGGTCGTCCCGGACGTGATCCGGGACGGGGGTTCTCTGCGGCAAGCTTTGGCAACCCGGCCCCGGCCCGGATCACGTCCGAGCCGACGGACGCGCTGCTAAGCGGAAAGCGCTTCTCTAAAGCCGTCGGGGCCGAGCACCACGCCGAACACGCGCGCCAGCACCGCGCCGCCCAGCACCTCGCGCGCCGCGCCGTGCGCCACCAGCGCGCCGTTCGAGAGTACCAGCGCCTCGTCGGCGTGCGCGCGGGCCAGCGCCAAGTCGTGGCTGGCGAACAGCACGATCGCGCCGCGCGCTGCCTCCTCGCGCAGCAGCCGCGCGACGAGCAGCGCGTGCGCGGGATCGAGGTTGGCGGTGGGCTCATCGAGCAGCAACAGCGGCGGCGCGCCGACCAGCGCGCGGGCGAGCAGCACGCGAGCGCGCTCGCCGGTGGAGAGGCGGGTGAGCGGGCGCCCGGCGAGATCGGCTGCGTCGACGCGGGCGAGCGCGCGGGCGACGGCGTGCGCGTCGGGGCGCGACAGGCCCATCGCGACCACGTCGCGGCTGGCGATGGCGAAGGGCGCCTCGCGTGATGGCGGCAGATAGGCGAAGCGGTCGGGCGTCGGCCGACGGCCGCCGAGCGTCACCGTTCCCGGCCCGGCACCGAGGCCAGCGAGCCCGCGCAGCAGCGTCGATTTGCCCGCTCCGTTGGGACCGGCCAGAGCCGCGAGTGTCCCGGGCGCGAGCGTGAAGCCGAGCGCTGCGAGCGCAGGCGGCCGCGCGAGGCCGTCAACGTGGAGCATCGGCCCGCCCGCGCAGCACCAGCGCGACGAGGAACGGCGCGCCGACGAGCGTCGTCAGCACGCCCAGCTTCAGCTCTGGCCCCGGCGGCGCGGCGCGGGTCAGCAGGTCGGCTGCGAGCACCAGCGCCGCTCCTGCCAGCGCCGACGGGAGCACCGCGCGGCCGGGTAGGTGACCAGTCAGCGGGCGGACGAGGTGCGGCACGATCAGCCCGACGAAACCGATCGCCCCCGCGACCGCGACTCCGCCGCCGACGGCGAGCGTCGAGCCGATCAGGACGCGGGTAGGGGCCGCGCGCGGTCGGTGGCCGAGCGTCGCTGCGACGTCCTCGCCGAGCGCAAGCGCGTCGAGCGCAGCGGGCCTAGAGCAGAGGAGCGCGGTGCCGACGATGATCAGCGGCGCAGCGACGGCGAGGTGGACGAGGCTGCGGTCGGCGAGGCTGCCGAACAGCCAGGTGAGCGCGTCGTAGAGCGCATAGGGAGAGGGCGCGAGGCTGAGCGCGAGCGAGGTGAGCGCGCCGAGCAGCGCCGACACGCCCGCTCCCGCCAGCACCAGAGTCGCCGCTGATGCGCCGCGCCCCGCCAGCGCCAGCAGCAGGGCCAGAGCGAGCGCCGCGCCGCCGAGCGCACCGGCGGCGGTGGCGACCGTCGAGGAGCCGGGGAGGTAATAGGCCGCGAGCACCGCTCCGAGCGCTGCGCCCGCGCTGACGCCGGTGACGTCGGGCGAGGCGAGCGGGTTGCGCGTCAGGCCCTGCACCGCAGCGCCGCTGGCGCCGAGGCCGGCGCCGATCAGCAGCGCGAGGCACGCGCGCGGGAGGCGCAGTTCGACGAGGATCGTGCGCGCGACGTCGGGCGCGATATGTGTGAGCGCCACCGGCCCGATGGCGAGCGAGGCTGCGAATAGTGCCGCCGTCAGCAGCGCGAGACCGCCCAAAATCCCTGCCGGAACGCGGAAGCTGGCTGCGCGCTGCGCGGTGGATGGAGCGCGGCGGCTCGCACTCGCCGATGCGGCGTCGAGCGCGGTCACGGCGGCTGCGCGGTCGCCCCCGCCACCATGCGGCGCAGGGTCTTTCTCCGCAACGCCGGACTTGATCCGGGGTTGGGGAGGAAGCGCGTTACCGCCCCAGCGCATCGCGCAACGCGGGGATGGAGCGGGCGGCTTCGGGGCCAAGGCAGCTCCAGCCGCGGCCGTCCAGCGCCATGCGGCGCGAGGGCAGGCGGGCGAGCGCCGGGTGCTCCAGCCAGCGTCGGCCAAGGCTGGCCTGCCCGGCGCGATAGGTCGACAAGATCAGCACCGTTGGCGGGCTGGCGACGAGCCGCTCCATCGCGACCGGCCCACCCGCGCCTGCCAGCTCGGCGCCAGCATGCGCGAAATAGGTTGCCGCCAGCCCGCGCGGCCGCGCCGCGCTGCCGCCCTGGCCGAGATAGAGCGCCCGCACGCGCCGCTCCGGCAGCGCGCCGAGGTCGGCGTCGTAGCGCGCGATCAGTGCGCGGCCCGCGTCCTCTCGGCCCAGCGCTGCCGCCACCCGTGCGATGCCATCGCGCACCTCGGCGGGAGTATCGGCCCACGGGACCTCCACAACATGCGAGCCCATGCGGCGGGCGAGTTCGGCGGCATAGCGGTTGGCGGGGCCCGAGGTCAGCACGAGATCGGGCTTCAGGTCCGCGACCGAGTCCAGTCGGCCGTTGTTCAGCCGCAGCCCGCGCGCCCGCGGCGCCAGGCGGGTTTCGTCAGGATCGGCGGCAAGCCACGTGACGCTCACCAGCTGGCGCGGCGCGGCGAGTTCGAGCGCGAGCTCGTCGGTGCAGAGATTGAGGCTGGCGACGCGCTGAGGCGGGGCGCGGCTCGATCCCGTCTGCGGCAGGCCGACCGCCGGGGAGGCAAGCGCCATCAGCAGCGCGACCAAGCCCCTCGCCGGTACGGAGAGATGTCGCGCAGCCGCGGCGGGGTTGCCGCGGTCGGCCGCACGACCCCACCGGCCGCCGCTGGCGCGGCGTGCAGTTCCCCGTGCCGGGGAGGCACTTTGCGCCGCGCCGGTCACAAGCGCACGCGGACGCCGCCATAGGCCGCCAGCCCCGGCGTGCGGTAGCCCAGCACGTCCTGGTAGCGCGCGTCGAAGGCGTTCTCGATGCGGCCGGTCAGGTCGGCGCGCTCTGCCAGCCGCCAGCGCGCCGACACGCTCGCCAGCGCATATTGCCCCATCGTCACGCTCCGCGCGGGAAAGGTCGCGAAGTCGCTGTCCAGCCGGTCGCCGACGACCGCGGCGGTGAAGGCTAGCTGGCCGCGTCCGCGCTCGGCGATCACCGAGACCGATCCGCTATGCTCGGGCCGCCGCACCTCGCGCGGCCGCACACCGCCCGCCAGCGCGGGCGAGAGACTGTCGGTATAGGCGTAGGTCGCGGCAACGGTCAGCCAATCCGCGGGCTTCGCGCTCGCCTGCACTTCCAGCCCGCTGCGGCGGCTCGTGCCGACGCCGTTCGCCACGCTCGACAGGAACTGGCCGTTCACGAACTGGAACGTGGTCGTGATCTCGCGCTCGAGGTCGGTCTGATACCAGGTCACGTCCAGCGATAGGCGCTTTGCCGTCCAGCCCAGCCCCACGTCGTAGCCGCGGCTCCGCTCGGGTTTCAGCGCGGGGTTGCCGATGAAGCTGCCGGGGAAGAATCCGAACTGCTCGATGAAGGTGGGATTGGCGACGCCCTCGCCGTAGCTCGCATGGCCGGTGAAGCCCGCGCCGAACTTCAGCGCTCCGGCCGCGCGCACCGTCGTCGCGTCAGCGAAATCCTGGTTGCCGTCCTGCCGCACGCTGATGCTCGCGGCAGCGCGGTCGGCCCAGTCCACGCGATATTCGCCGACGCCCGAGATCTGGTCGCGGCTGCGCCGCTGGTTCGATCCTGCCAGCCCGCTGCCCACGGTCGCGTTCGCTCGGAAGAACTCGCGCCGGTACTCCGCCGCTCCGGTCAAGCGATGCTTCAGCGCGCCCGTCTCGAACACGTAGCTCGTCTGGCCGATGGCGGTGACGCGCTGGCCGATCGTCAGGTTCTGGAACACGCCGCCAGCGCGATTGCGGTTCTCCGCATCGAACCACGTCACGTCGGCGCGTGCGGTCCAGCCCGGCAGCAGCGTCGCCTCGGCATAGCCGCGCGCCGAGACGGCGGTGTTGGTAGTGGCGCCGGTGCCGTCGACCGGGCGACCGTTCGAGCCGAAGTCATCGAAACGGCTGGTGCTGTCGGTCCAGCGCACCACTGCGCCGACCCGCGCCCAGCTCGCCGGCTCAGCCACCGCCTTGGCCGAAAGCAGCAGGTTGTCGAACCCGTTCCTGCGACCGCCGGGCGTGCCGCTGATGTCGATGCCGTCGGTCGCCTGGTATGCCGCCAACGCGCTCACGCCGGCATGGGCGTCGCCCACCGATCCGGCCGCGCCGAAGCGGTAGGTGCCGAACGATCCGCCCTCTGCGCGCGCGGACAGGCGTGGCCCCTCGCCGGGCGCCAGCGTCGTCACGCTCACCACGCCGCCGATCGCTTCCGATCCCCACAGCGCCGACTGCGGCCCGCGCAGCACCTCGATGCGGCTGAGACCCTCGGCGGGCAGCGTCTGGAACAGGAACTCCGACGACGATCCGGGATCGTTCGATTGGATGCCGTCGACGAAGACCAGCGTGTGGTTCGCCTCCGCGCCGCGCAGCCGCACCTGCGTCTGCTGGCCGATGCCGCCGCTGACCGCCACCGCGGCCGACGGGGTGAGGCGCAGATAATCGGTCGCTTGGGGCAGTTGCAGCGCCTGGATCTGGCCGAGATCAATGACCGACGCGGACACGCCGGACAGCAGCGCTGGCTCGGGCTCGCGCGCGGCGGACACGATGACGGTATCGGGAGCGGGAGTGACCGGTAGCAATGGCATGGGCGCACCTCGCCTGAGGGGGTTGACGACTCGGGTGGTCGTCGCAGGCGGGCACGCCCCGCTTCGCGCAGGGCTTGCTCGACACGCATCCGCTGGTCCCGGCAGCGCGTGGACGATCCGTGCGGCGGCAGGTCTCCTGGCTCGCGGGTCACCGCCGGGGTCGCCGCCTTCCCAACCCGAAGGCCAGTGGCTTTGGCGACACGGCTATCCGCTTACAGTTGCGGGCACAGCGCCGGACTAGGGGGCGAACCCCCGCACCGGTTTCCCTATTCTCCCCCGTCCCCGGGGGCACCGTCGCGAGGTCCGCATACCGCCCGCCTTCGCGGTTGCGCAAGCCCGGCTGCGCAGCTAATGGGCGGCGCTTGGAGCGCTGCGGTCGGTAACCGCGGCGCGATACTGTATTTCAGGAACGACGCGCCATGAAGAAGGGCATCCACCCCGACTACCACACGATCAAGGTGCAGATGACCGATGGCACCGTGTTCGAGACGCGATCGGTGTGGGGGAATGAGGGCGATACGCTCGCGCTCGATATCGATCCGCGCGTGCACCCGGCGTGGACGGGCCAGACGTCGCGCATGCTCGATCAGGGCGGCCAGGTGGCGAAGTTCACCAAGAAGTTCGGCGCGGGCCTCAGCCTCGGCAAGAAGTAGGCGCTAAGCCGCGCCCCGGGGGCTTCCGCGCCTCGCTCCACGCCTGCTATGGCGGGCGCCAGAGGGGTGGAACGGAGACCACATGCGCGTGACATTGATGGCAGCCGCGGCCTCGCTGGCGTTGGCCGGCGTGGCCTATGCCGCGGCGGACCCGGCGATTGAAAAGGCGGTGACGACCCGCCAGGCCAACTTCAAGACGATGGGCAAGTCGTTCAAGGCGCTGTCCGAAGCGCTCGCGGCGAGCCCCGCCGACCTGAACGCGGTGAGGCAAAACGCGCAGACACTCGCCAACACCGCCGCGGTGCAGCCCGGACTGTTCCCCAAGGGGTCCGGCCCCGAGAGCGGGCTGAAGATGGAGGCAAAGGCCGACATCTGGAGCGATAACGCCAACTTCGTGCGGCTGCAGCGGGACAACATCGCCGCCGCGCAGGCGCTGGCGAGCGCTGCGCAGGGCGGCGACGTGGCAGCCATCCAAAAGGCGCGCGGCGCGTTGGGGAGCACGTGCAAGGCGTGCCACGAGAAATTCAAATCCAGCTGACGAGCACCCGCGTGCCCGTTTGGGACGCGGGCGTGCGGATCGTCCACTGGGCGCTGGTGCTCTTGATCCCGGCTGCGTGGTGGACGATCGAGAACCACCAGCTGGGGCGGCACAAGCTCATCGGCTACACGATCGCCGGGCTGCTGATCTTCCGGCTGTTGTGGGGGCTGTTCGGCAGCCCCTCGGCACGCTTTGCCACGTTCGTGCGCGGGCCGCGGACGGTGCTGGCCTATCTGCGCGGCCAGGGCGCCGAGGCACCGCCGGGGCACACGCCGCTGGGCGCGCTATCGGTGGTGGCGATCCTGGCGCTGCTGATCGGCCATGTGTCGACTGGACTGTTCGCGGTCGACACCGACGGGCTGGAGAGCGGGCCGTTCGCACATTTCGTCTCGTTCGACCAGGGCCGCTGGGCGGCGCGCGCCCACGGCGTCACATTCAACCTGATCGTTGCGATGACCGCGCTCCACGTCGGCGCGATCCTGTTCTATGCGCTGCGCGGCCGCCCGTTGGTGGGCGCGATGCTCCGCGGCTGGCGCAGCTGGGGCGACCCGGCCGCGGCTGCCAGGTTCGCGCCGTGGTGGCGGGGGGTGATGCTGGCGGTGCTGAGCGCGGTGCTGGTGTGGGGCGCGCTGCGGCTGTGGGGGCAGGACGTCTGACGCCAGACGGGAGATTTGCCGAGTTGCTCCCGACCGACCGGCCGCTACGCCTGGCTCGGGCCGCGCGGACCGGATGATCGAGCTGCCGACGCGCTGGCCCACGGGGGAGCCTCTTCCGAACAGCGCCGGTCGCCGGCGCCGGTCAGCAGCCCGCCGCGTGGGGATGGCCGGGCGGATCGGCAGCTTTACGCGGAAGCGCCGCGGGTTGAGCATCTCGACCGGCGCATCGCGCGGCACGGCCGTCAATGCCTCCGGAGCGGCGGCAGGCGCGGGAGTGCCGCTCGCACGGCAGAGCGCTGCGGTGCGCGCCAGACGCCTGAAGATCGAGCCCGCTGGCGGGTGACGGAGCGGGTCCGCGCCCTGCGGCGTCGGTCCGGCTCAGAGCGGTCCAAACTGGTGCGGTCGAGAAGACTCGAACTTCCACGGCCTTTCGGCCACAGCGACCTCAACGCTGCGCGTCTACCAATTCCGCCACGACCGCACGCCACAGGGTAGACCCCGGCGCAATCCGCCGGAGCGCGCGCCGATAGCAGCGGGGCACCGCTCGCGCAACCAGCCCGTCTCTCACCCATAGCGCGGAGCAACGGGCCTTCCGCCGCCGTGCGCCGCGGGCTACCTGCCGCCCCGCCATGACCCGCCGCGAAATCCTCGATGAAGCGCGGCGCCTGCTCGCGCTCGCCTGGCCGGTGGCGCTGACGAGCTTGCAGTGGATCCTGATGAACCTGACGGACACTGCGCTGGTCGGGCGTTATTCCACAGCCGAGCTCGGATCGATGGGGGCGGGGCGGGCGATCGTTTGGGTGCCGGTCGTCATGGGCGTCGGCGGGCTGTCGGGCGTGCTGGTGTTCGCGGGCCGCGCCGACGGCGCGGGCGAGCGCCACAAGGCCGGCGACGCGCTGCGGCAGGGCATGATGACGGGCTTCGTGTTCGGCGTCGTCGCCTCGGCGCTGATCCTCGCGGGCGCGGGCGCGGCGGTGGACCAGATGGATGTCGCGCCCGAACTGCGCGGCTCTGCGACCGCCTACACCCGGCTGCTGGTCGTTGGCCTGCCGCTGCAGATGCTGTTCTCGGCGGCGAGCTTCTTCATGGAGGGGATCAGCCGACCGCGAGTCGCGATGACGGTCAACCTCGCGTCGATCCCGATCAACGCACTGCTCGCGTGGGTGCTCATCAACGGCCGGCTGGGCCTGCCGCCGATGGGCGCGGCGGGAGCGGCGCTCGGGACGGCGCTGACGCAGCTTGGATCAACGGCAACGCTGATCTGGCTGGTTCACCGGATGCCCGACGCGCGCGAATATGGCGTGATCACGCCCGAGCCACTCGTTAACCGCTGGCGCCGCGCGTGGAGGCAAGGCGGCGAGCTGCGGCGCTTCGCGGTCGCGCCCGCGCTGGCGCAGGGGTTCGAGCTGCTGGGCTTCTCGCTGCTGATGACGGCGGCGGCGCAGCAGTCGGCTGCGGTATCGGGAGCGTTTCAGGCGGCGATCTCGCTCCACATCGCGGCGATGACCGCGGCGGCGGGCCTGGGCAGCGCGGCTGGGGTGCGGGTCGCGAATGCGGTGGGAGAGGGGCGCGGCGCGGACGCACGTCCACGCACGCTGATCGCGACCGCGATGGTCATTGCGTTCACGCTGATCTTTACGGTCCTCTATCTGTTCGCAGCGCCGACGCTGCTTGCGCCCTTCTCTGACGACTCCGACGTGGTCGCGCTGGGCGCTGCGATGCTGCGGCTGATCGCGCCGGTCACCGCGCTCGATGGCGCGCAATATGTGTTCCTCTATTCGCTGAGAAGCATTGGCGATCAGCGCGCAGCGGGCTGGATTTCCACCGCATCGTTCGCGGGCGTGATGGGGCTCGGCGGCTGGTGGGCGGCGGGGCCGGGCGGCTTCGGGCCGCTGGGGCTGATGGGTGGCGTGGCTGTCGGCGTGATCGTCGCCGCCGTTGCGCTGGGCGCACGCTTCTGGTGGCGCTCGGCGCGGCCCGTCGCGGCCTGAATTGCATCGGGGCCGTGCGCCGCCTATCTCCCCTCCAGTTTTTGCCGGGCCGCATCGCTGCGCTGGGACCGGCTGTTTGGGATAGGTAGACGCTCCGGATGCTCGGCTTCAACGCGCTCGCCAAGCGCATTTTCGGCTCCTCGAACGACCGCGTGGTGCGCGCGCTGCAGCCGCTCGTCGGCCGCGTGAACGCGCTTGAGACCAAGTTTGAGGCGATGAGCGATGACGAACTGCGCGGCATGACCGCGGTGTTCCGCCAGCGGCTGGCCGACGGCGAGAAGCTCGACACGCTCCAGGCCGAGGCATTCGCGACGGTGCGCGAGGCTTCGAAGCGCACCCTCGGCCAGCGCCATTATGATGTGCAGCTCATCGGCGGCGCGGTGCTGCATCGCGGCGAGATCGCCGAGATGAAGACCGGCGAGGGCAAGACGCTCGTCGCAACGCTGGCGGTTTATCTGAATGCGCTGACCGGCAAGGGCGTCCACGTCGTCACGGTGAACGACTATCTCGCCCGCCGCGATGCCGGCTGGATGGGCCAGATTTACGGTTTCCTCGGCATGACGACGGGCGTGATCGTCCCCGGGCTCGACGACTTCGAGCGCCGCGAGGCGTATGCCTGCGACATCACCTACGGCACGAACAACGAGTTCGGCTTCGATTATCTGCGTGATAATATGAAGTACAGCCGCGACCAGATGGTGCAGCGGCCGTTCAACTTCGCGATCGTCGACGAGGTCGATTCGATCCTGATCGACGAAGCACGCACGCCGTTGATTATCAGCGGCCCGACCGAGGACAAGTCCGAGCTGTACGTCGGTGTCGACAAGGCGGTGAAGAGGCTACGGCCCGAGCATTATGAGATCGACGAGAAGCAGAAATCGGTCGTACTGACCGAGGACGGTACCGAATATATCGAGCAGGTGCTGGCAGGCGACGGTCTGCTCGCGGTGCCAAATCTCTATGACATTGAGAATACTTCTGTCGTGCATCACCTTAATCAAGCGATGCGCGCGAACCTGATCTGGCGGCGCGATACGGATTACATCGTTCGCAACGACAAGATTATCATTATAGACGAGTTTACCGGCCGTATGATGGACGGCCGCCGCTGGTCCGATGGCCTGCACCAGGCGGTGGAGGCGAAGGAGGGGGTGGAGATCCAGCCCGAGAACCAGACGCTCGCATCGATCACCTTCCAGAATTATTTCCGCCTCTACCCCAAGTTGAGCGGCATGACCGGCACGGCTTCGACCGAAGCGGGCGAGTTCTACGATATCTACAAGCTCGGCGTCGTCGAAATCCCGACGAATGTGCCCGTCCAGCGCAAGGACGTGGATGACGAGTTCTACAAGAACGCCGAGGACAAGTTCGGCGCGATCGCGAAAACGATCCGCGAGGCGAGCGAGCGCGGGCAGCCGGTGCTTGTCGGCACGGTCTCCATCGAAAAGTCCGAGCTCTTGAGCGAGTTCCTGAAGAAGGACGGCGTCCCCCACAAGGTGCTGAATGCGCGCTTCCACGAGCAGGAGGCGCATATCGTGGCGCAGGCCGGCCGCCAGGGCGCGGTGACGATCGCCACCAACATGGCGGGCCGCGGCACCGACATCCAGCTGGGCGGCAATTTTGAGTTCCGCGTCAATGACGAGCTGAGCCAGATGCCCGAAGGCGAGCTGAAGGACGCCGCGAAGGCTCGCATCCGGCAGGAAATCGCCGACGAGAAGGCTCGCGTGCTCGCAGCCGGCGGGCTGTTCGTGCTGGGCACCGAGCGCCACGAGAGCCGCCGCATCGACAATCAGCTACGCGGGCGGAGCGGCCGCCAGGGTGACCCGGGTTTCAGCCGGTTTTACCTGAGCTTGGACGACGACCTGCTGCGCATCTTCGGCCAGCAGTCGATGCTGCACCGCATGATGAACAGCTCGCTGGAACAGGGCGAGGCGATCGTCCATCCGTGGATCAGCAAGGCCATCGAGACTGCGCAGAAAAAGGTCGAGGCGCGCAATTACGAAGTGCGAAAGCAGCTGCTCCAGTATGACGACGTGATGAACGATCAGCGCAAGGTCGTCTACGAACAGCGCCAGGACATCATGGATTCGGATAATGTCGGCGATATCGTCGCCGAGATGCGCCGCGAGGTTGTCGGTGGTCTGGTGCGCGGAACCTGCCCTGAGGGCAGCTATCCGGAGACGTGGCAGGCCGAGGAGCTGTCGGCTGCGGCGATCGAGATTCTGGGCGTTGATGCGCCCATCGCCGACTGGGCCAGGGAAGAGGGGATCGATCCCGAGACGGTGCAGGAAAGGCTAGAGAAGCTCGCCGACGAGAAGATCGAGGCCAAGTGCGCTGAAGCAGAGGCGAGCGAGGCCGGGCTGTGGACTCGCGTTGAGAAGCACCTGCTCCTGCAAGCTATCGACCATCATTGGAAGGAGCATCTGGCGACGCTCGACAGCTTGCGCAACGTCATTCACCTGCGCGCCTATGCGCAGAAGACGCCGCTCAACGAGTATAAGCAGGAAGCCTTCGCGCTGTTCGAGCGGATGCTTGGCGCGGTGCGCGAGGAAGTGACCAAGAACGCCGCCTTCGCCGAGTTCCGCGTGCCGCAGCTCGACCAACTGCCAATGCCCGACATGAGCCTGTTCCACCAGGACCCCTTCACCGGCGAGAACGACGCGATGCCGAGCTTCGGCGCGTTCGGCACAGGGCCGCTGCCGGGCCTGGCGCTTGCCGAACGCCCGCGCACCGAGGGGTTGAGCGACGATCCGGCGACGTGGGCGGGACAGGTCGGCCGCAACGAACCGTGCCCCTGCGGATCGGGCAAGAAGTTCAAGCACTGCCACGGCGCGCTGGCCTAAGCGGCGGTCAACCAGGGAGCTTCGTCGTCCCGCGGCGGACCGGCGACCCGCATTTGACCCCGCCAGCAGCGCTCATCCGCCGCGCCCGCCCGCCCCGCTTAGCGCGCCAGGAACGCCGTCAGTTCGCTGCGGAAGCGGTCCGGCGCGTCGGCCATGATAAAATGCGCGCTGCCGGGAACAAGGATCGTCCGAACGTTCGGCACCCCCGCGTAGATCGCTTTGTAGAGGCCGGCGATCTGCTCGTCGCTCACGCTCAGCTGCGTGGGTTTGGCGTAGAGCACGGTCATCGGAGCGGCGATCCGCGGCAGCTCGGGGCGCAGATCGGTCAGCATCAGTTCGTAATAGGCCTCGTCCACCACCGCCTTGTCGCTGTCCCGCGAATCCTTCAGCGCGGCGGCTCGCTCGCTGGCGGTGTTGACCATCCCGGCGATCGACTGCTCCTCGAAAGCGGCGCGCTGCTCGGGGGTTGCTTTCGCCTGCATCGCGCGGAACTGGTCGGCGATTCCCTTCACCTGTTCAGGGGTGGCGCCCGGCCCGGCGAAGAACACGCCCATCCACGGCACCATGTCGACGACCATCAGCCGTCCGACCAGCTCGGGATGGCGCGCAGCGATCATCATGCCCAGCGTGCCGCCCATCGAGTGGCCAACAATCGCGGGGCGCTTCAAGCCAGCCTCGCGGATGTAGCGCGCGATCTCTTCGGCAACGGGCGCGACGACGTCGCCCTTGGCGTTGGCGCCCGCCGGGAGGCCGGCGAAGCCGCGCACGTGGACCAGATGGTAGCGGTAGCCCGGCACCGCCTTCACGGTCGATTGCCACACGCGCGGCTGGCTGGTTAGGCCAGGGATCAGCACGACGTCGGGCCCGCTGCCCTCAACGCGCACCGCGATGCGGTTCGAGCTGAACTCGGCCTGCGCGGCGGCGGGGGCGATGATGGCTGCGGCGGCGAGCAGGGCAGGGGTGAAACGCATCGGCACCTCGGTCTCGTGTGGTGTTGCGGCATAACTTGCTCGGGCCGCGCCACCAAGCCTTCACCCCGCCGCTTCGGCCATCTCCATCAGCTCCAGCCAGCGCTCCTCGGCGGCTGCCAGCGCGGCGCGCGTCGCGTCAAGCGCCGCGGTCAGCTCGGCGAAGCGCCTGGGGTTGCGCGCGTACAGGTCCGCGTCGGCAAGCGCCGCTTCGTGCGCGGCGATCGTGGCTTCGAGCGCGGCAATCTCGCCTGGCAGCAAGTCAAGCGCGCGCTGATCCTTGTAGCTCAGCTTGCGCCGTGCGGCTCCGCCGGAGGCGGTTCCTCCACCATGCTGCGCCCGGTCCCCCTCCTCCGCAGGGGCAGGGGCTGGGCCGGCACCGGCGGAACAGCCCTCCCCGGATCGGGGAGCTGGCCGCCGCGCCGGCGGCGGACGCCGGGGTTCGTGCCGCTTGGCTTCCCAGTCCGAATAGCCACCCGCGACCACGTCGACTCGCCCCGAACCGTCCAACCCCAGCACCAGCGTGACGGTGCGATCGAGGAAATCACGATCGTGGCTGACCAGCAGCACGGTGCCTTCATAGTCGGCGATCACCTCCTGCAGCAGGTCGAGCGTCTCCAGGTCAAGGTCGTTGGTCGGCTCATCGAGCACGAGCAGGTTCGATTCGCGCGCAAACTCGCGGGCCAGCAGCAGGCGGCTGCGCTCGCCCCCCGACAGCGTGCCGACCATCGCGTCGGCGAGCTCGGGCTCGAACAGGAACTCCTTCAGATAGCCCGCGACATGCTTCTTGACTCCGCGCACGACGATCCAGTCGCCGCCATCGGCCAGCACGTCGCGCACGCGCTTGGCTGGCTCCAGCAGGCGGCGCTGCTGGTCGATCAGGATGCCCGTGACGGTCTTGGCGATGCGCACGCTGCCTTCGTCGGGCCGGGTTTCGCCGGTCAGCAGCCGCAAGAGCGTCGTCTTGCCCGCACCATTCGCCCCGACGATGCCGATGCGGTCGCCGCGCTGCACGCGCAGCGTGAAATCGCGGATGATCGTACGCTCCCCCGCGCCGGCTGCCGCCGGGAAGCGCTTGGTCACGTGCTCGGCGTCGATGACGGTCTTCGTCTTCGCGTCATCGGTTGCCAGCGCGAGCTTCGCGGTGCCAGCCTCGCCCAACATCGCGCGACGCTGGGCGCGCATGGCGTGCAGCCGCTCCATCCGCCCCTGGTTGCGCCGTCGCCGCGCCGTCACCCCGCGCGCCAGCCAGTGCAGCTCCTGCCGCAGCTTGGAATCGAGCTTCTCGGCCATGCGCGCTTCCTCCTCGCGCGCACGCTCCATCCACGCCTCGAATCCGCCGAACCCAACCTCGGCGCGCCGCAGGTTGCCGCGATCCAGCCACAGCGTGTTGCGCGTAAGGCGCGACAGGAACATGCGGTCGTGGCTGATCGCAATGAAGGCTCCAGTAAAGCGCTGCAGCCAGCGTTCCAGCCAGTCGATCGCTGCGACGTCGAGGTGGTTGGTCGGCTCGTCCAGCAACAGCACGTCGGGTTTCGATCCCAGCGCGCGTGCGATGGCCGCGCGCCGCCGCTCGCCGCCGCTCGCCGTCTGAGCGGGTCGGGCGAGGTCGACGCCCAATTGGTCGGCGATCGCGTCCACCTCGTGCGGCTCGGGCGCCTCGGGCCCGGCCAGCGCGAAGTCGCGCAGCGTGGCGAACCCTTCGATTGATGGCTCCTGCGGCAGCATGATGACGCGCACGCTCGGCCGCACGGTGCGGCGGCCGCGGTCCATCTCCAGCGCGCCCGCGATTACGCGCAGCAGCGTCGTCTTGCCCGCGCCGTTGCGGCCGATCAGCGCGAGCCGGTCGCGCTCGTCGAGGCTGAGGCTCACGCCCGCAAACAGCGTCCGCCCGCCCTGCGCGAGCGTCGCGTCCTCCAACCCCAACACAATCGCCATCGATGCTCGCCAGCCTTGCAGCGCAGCAGAGGTTAACCATAGCCGCCGCGCCATTCAGAGGGTATTCAAAGCCGCCGACTTATGCGCTTTCCGATGTTCCGCCCAGCCCTTCTTGCGCTCGCGGCGCTGTGGGCGCTGCCTGCTGCCGCCCAGCGCGACATGCGGCCGCCGATCGAGGCGGCCGATGGCCAGATGCTGCCCTTTCCGCGTATTGCACAGATCGCGCGCGCAGCGGCCGGGGGCGGCTCGCTGATCGCCAGCGACTTCGATGAACGAGAGCGCGTTTATCAGCTTAAGTTCATCAGGGATGGTGTTGTGACGCTCGTCTATGTCGACGCCAAAACGGGGCGCGTCGTCGGCCTTGAAGGAGGGTGACCGAATTGCGTGTTTTGGTTGTTGAAGACGAGCCTCGCCTGAACCGCCAGCTGAAGTCCACGCTGGAGGGTGCGGGCTATGCTGTCGACGTCGCCTCCGATGGCGAGGAGGGCCACTATCTCGGCTCGAACGAAAGCTATGACGCGATCCTGCTCGATCTTGGCCTGCCGGAGATCGACGGCCTGACCGTGCTCGATCGCTGGCGCAAGGAAGGCAAGACCACGCCCGTCCTGGTGCTGACCGCGCGCGACAGCTGGAGCGACAAGGTGAGCGGCCTCGACGCGGGCGCCGACGACTATCTGGCGAAGCCCTTCCAGAGCGAGGAGCTGATCGCCCGCCTGCGCGCGCTGATCCGCCGGGCTTCGGGCAACGCCTCGTCCGAGCTGACCGCCGGGCCGGTTCGCCTCGACACGCGCAGCGGCCGCGTCACGCGCGACGGTGAGCCGGTGAAGCTGACCGCGCAAGAGTTCAAACTGCTGAGTTACCTGATGCACCACAAGGGCAAGGTCGTCAGCCGCACCGAGCTGATCGAGCATATTTACGATCAGGACTTTGATCGCGATTCGAACACGATCGAGGTGTTCATTACGCGCATCCGCAAGAAGCTTGGTGCGGACATCATCACGACCATGCGCGGCCTTGGCTATTCCATCGACGACCGCGCCTGACCTTCCCACCGGCCCGGCGCCGCCGCGATCGCTGTCGCGGCGACTCCTGCTGGTGGCGCTTATCGGAATTTCGGTGCTGCTGGGCGCGGGCGGCTTCGCGCTCGATCGCGCGCTCACCAGCTATCTCCGCGCACAGTTCGACGAGGGGCTTGGCGCGACGCTGACCGCTTTGGTCGGCAATGCCGAGGTTGGGCCCGACGGCCGCGTGCGCTTCACGCGCGCGCTGGCGGACCAGCGCTATTTCGAGCCGTATTCGGGTTTCTACTGGCAGGTGCTGACACCGGGTGACGACCCATTCCCGTCTCGATCGCTGTGGGACCGGCGGTTGGGGCCGGGCCTACCCGAACCTGCGATCGAGCCGCGGGCCTATGACTATGCCGAGGGGCCATACCGCGCCGACCCGGTTCGCGTAATGGAGCGCGATGCGGTGCTGCCGGGCAGCGGCAAGGCGTTCCGCTTCCAGGTGGCGCAATCGACACGCGCGCTTGAGGCGCAAATCGCGAAGCTGCGGCGCATCCTTGCCTGGTCGCTGGGCGGGCTGGGGCTGGGGCTGTTCCTGATCGCGATGGGGCAGTCGAGTTTCGGCCTGAGGCCTTTGAAGCGCCTGCGCCAATCGATTGCGGCGATCCGCGGTGGCACGCTGGCGCGCGTCCCCGCCGACGTGCCGCCCGAGGTCGTGCCGCTGGTCGACGAACTGAACGAACTCCTCGCGCACAACGCGAGCCAGGCCGAGGAAGCCCGCACCCACGCTGGCAATCTGGCGCACGCGCTGAAGACGCCGATGAGCATTTTGCTGAACGAAGCGCGGGCGGAAGACAGCGATTTCGCGCGCACGGTGGAAGCGCAGGTGGCGGTGATGCACCGCTTCGTCGACCATCATCTGGCGCGCGCGCGCGCGGTGGGGCGGCGGGCGGCGTCGACCGCGCGCACGCCGCTGTGGCCCGCGCTCGACGCGGTGGCGCGCACGGTGGAGCGGATGCACGCCGCGCGCGAGCCGGTCATCGATCTGGCGGGCGACAAGACGCTGGAGTTCCGGGGCGAGCGGCAGGACCTCGAGGAGATGCTGGGCAACCTGCTGGAGAACGCCGCGAAATATGGCGGGGGCCGTGTGTTTGTGACGGTTGAGAAGGCCGAGGGCGCCGCGCGGCTGCTGATCGAGGATGACGGGCCGGGCATCCCCGCCTCGCGCCGGGCCGAGCTGTTCCAGCGCGGCGCCCGGCTGGATACCGAGAAGCCGGGCACGGGGCTTGGGCTGGCGATCAGCCGCGACATTGCGGAAATCTATGGCGGTAGCGTCGAGCTGGGCGAGAGCGAGGACCTGGGAGGCCTGCTGGTGACGCTGACGCTCCCCATCGCCGAGCAGACCGCCGCGGCACCGTCACGCAGCGCCGCGCTGCCGCGCGCGGCGGCGTGAGGGCGTGACCCGGGATAAAGCTCAAAGCCGGGACGACGGTGATGGCCGGAGTGGCGCCGGTGAGGGTCGCGAACGTCGCGCTTGCGCCTGCCCGGCACCCCGCGAACAACGCATATCCAACGTTGAATCGAGCTCCACTTCCCTTGAAACCCGGCAAGCTTTCGCCGATATTCGCCACTGAGGATGCCGATCCCGGCGTCCCGGAAGATTGAGGAAAACGCATGGTCGACCGTACCGACGCTCGCACCGGCTTCGGGTCCGTCGATGTCGCTGGCCGCAGCGGCGTCGCCTATGACGCGGGCCTGCGCGCCTATATGCTTTCGATTTACAACTACATGGCTTCAGGCGTGCTGCTGACGGGCATGATCGCGCTCGTCGTCGGCACAACCCCGGCACTGCTGAGCATCTTCTTTCATCAGAACGCTCGCGGTGGATTGTCACCGACGATCCCGGGCTACATCGTCACCTTCGCGCCGCTGGCGATGATCCTGTTCGGCACCTTCCGCTTCGAGCGCATGTCGGTCAATGCGCTACGGCTGTTCTTCTTCGGATTTGCCGCACTGATCGGCGTTTCGATGGCGAACATCTTCTTCTATTTCACCGGTGCCTCGATCGCGCAAACTTTCTTCGTGACTGCGGGCGCGTTCGCGGGCCTGTCGCTCTACGGCTACACGACCAAGCGCGACCTTTCAGGCTTGGGCAAGTTTCTGCTGATCGGCCTGTTCGGCCTCATCCTGTCGATGCTGGCGAACATGTTCATCGGCTCGGGGCCGTTCCAGCTGGCGATCAACATGATCGGTGTGCTGATCTTTGCTGGCCTCACCGTCTATGACACTCAGATGCTGAAAAGCGTGTATTTCCAGGTCGGCACCGTAGACGGCCGCGCCAAGGCAGCGATCTGGGGCGCGCTGCAGCTCTATCTCGATTTCATCAACATGTTCCGCTTCCTGCTGAGCTTCATGGGCGACCGCCGCTAAGCCTTCGCAAACGGGACGGGAGAAAAGCCCGGCGGGGGAGACCTCGCCGGGCTTTTCGCTGCCGCTGGGCAGTGAGTGGGGCAGGGCCGGGGCTTTCCGGCCAGCCCGCCCGGGCCTAAGCAGCCGAGCCATGAGCAAGATCGCCTTTATCGGGCTGGGCGCGATGGGTTCGGGCATGGCCGCGAACCTCGTCCG
>Ga0326763_1000113_pt1 | contig 29844 bp, 37 predicted proteins | sample NORPS_P_FD_207671 | JGI IMG/M metagenome (GOLD analysis project Ga0326763, IMG submission 207671) | Hot spring water microbial communities from Norris Geyser Basin, Yellowstone National Park, WY, United States - NOR.PS_P | ecosystem: Environmental > Aquatic > Thermal springs > Unclassified...
GAGGAGGGGCATCACCTCGCGCGACATCTACAAGGGGATAGACGGCGTCCCGCGGGCGGGCGGCTTGATCGCCTTGGTGGCCGCGGCTGTGGGCTACTGCATCATCTCGGCGTCTGTGTGGGCGGCTGTGCCGCTTCTGGTCGTGGCGCTCGCCGTTGGGCTGCTTGGTCTCGTGGACGACCTGCGGGGGGTACACGAATACGCCAGGGTCCTCTTCCCCGTGCTTCTTGCGTTTGTGCTTGCCAGGGCTGTGGACGTCAGGCTCACGATACCTGCGGTGGGCCTCTTCTACGGGGCCACCGGGTGGCTCGCCGTGTTGGCCATACCGGTTATGACAAACGCCTTCAACATGCTGGACCCAGTCAACGGCTTCCTTCCGGCGGCTAACGTGGCGGTGGCCGCCTCGCTCGCCGCCGTGGCGGCCGTGAGGGGGCAGGTAGACGCCGTCTACCTGCTGATGATACACATAGCTGCCTCGCTTGCCCTCTACCTCTACAACAGGTACCCGGCGAAGGCCTTCAACGGAAATGTGGGGAGCTACTTCCTAGGGGCAAGCCTCTCGACGCTGGCCGTGTTGTATGACCTAGTGCCGTATCTCATCCTGGCCGGACTCCCCTTTGTGGTCAACGGCGCGTTGATAATCTTCTCCTCCGGCGGCATAAAGGCTAGGGAGAAGATCGCGAGGCCGACATATCTCAGAGACGGCGTCGTGCATCAAGACTGCTCCTCGCCCATCATCTCGCTTGTGAGAGTCGCGGTTTCGGACAGGCCCATGGGGGAATACGACGTATTCAAGACGTTGACTGTAGCGGTGGCGGCGTCTTCGGCCCTCACGGCGGCCCTAGCGTTTTTCCTAGGACTGCTGGATATGCCCATATGAAGAGGGTCCTCCTACTCCTGTTTTCCTCCTACGCCGTCTTGACAGCGCTTTTTGTGATCGCGTCGGCGCTTCTGCCCATCCTAAGGAAGAGGATTGCGGCCGGCTTCGCCGTGGGCGACGTGGCGATTGTCGTTGCGGTTTTTCTCTACGGGCTGTTTATATATATTACAGGTCTCTTACTGATACGTGCCAGTTGCAAAGATAGACGTTGAGACCTTGCGGTGCATAGCCGGCGTGTCCCGCTGGGAGCTCTGCATAAGGCTGAAAAACGCGAGGCGGGATCTCGCGGAGCTGGAGGCGAGAGTTGAAAAACTGCTCCAGGCGGCGCCGTGAGGCGGTACTCGGTGGCGGTCCTGGGGGTGGGGGGCGTGGGGAAAACCACCTACGTGTTTAGACTGCTGGGCCTCTCCCTCAAGCCCAGGGCCACGCTGAGGCCCGGCATATACCGCCTCTACCTGAGGGACAAGGAGGTGGACTTCATAGACGTGCCGGGCCAGGTGGCCACAGAGGTTGCCAGAAACTTCGCCAAGGCCTGGACCTTCTATGTGGACCTCATGATATATATGTACGATCTTACGGATCAGTCGTCGCTTTATGCGATTGCGGAGCTACACAGCGCCCTGCTTGACAGAGGCATCACCCCCTACAGGAGGGTGGTGCTGATAGGCAACAAGCGGGACCTCGCGGAGGAGCTGGGGCTCTTCGTCGAGGGGGATGAGATAGCAAACGCCGTCGGCGCCGCCAAGATCTACTACATGTCGGCGCTTAAAGACAATATAGATATTTTATATAAACCCCTTGAGGAAAATGTATGATACCCCGCGACGACATCGTCGCAGGCATCGCCAACACGCCCCTGGTGGCCCTCCTCTCGGAGCTGGAAGAGGTGAAGCCAAGCCCCAGGCTGAGACCCCTCCTCGACTTCCTCACGGACATAGGCCTCCTACAGAGAAAAGGCGACAAGTACAAAAAGGCCCAGCACCCCCCCAGGCCGTACGACGTATCACCCCTCGCCGAGGTCGTCTCGGATCTTTTCCAACAGGTGGTGTTCCCGTACCTCGTCTCGGGGAGACGCGTCGCCAGGCTCGCCACGGAGCTTCAGAGGGCGCTCTACACATACACGACGGCGTTTCAAAACATGCGCGTCGTGGTGGCGCAGGAGCTGATGCGCTACGGCGGGTTGACGCTGGTCGCGGGGTGGTTCCCCTGCGGCTTCTCCTCGGAGCTCATGTCCATCGCGGGGAGAGACGTGGTCATCGTGGAGGAGCGGGAGGAGCTGGTGGCTCTGGAGATGGACAGGCTCTCCCTCATACCCCTCGCCCCGGCGCCGCTGGGGCAGGAGCTAGCCGCCGCCAGCTTCTACGCCTTCGAAAACCTGCCGCTGAATGAGATAAAGGCAGCGGCGGAGAAATACGGAAAGTTCAACCTAGCCGTGGCCTGCCAGAGAGGCGCCGACTTAAACGCCCTGAGAGAGGTGGCCGAGGAGGTGTTCTACATAAAGCCGAGGGACTCCGTTGTGTCCTTCCTAAACGCAACCCTCCTAGACGCCCTAGGCCTAACCCGCCCCCTAGACGAGGAGAAGGCACTTAAGAAGGCAGAGAAGGAGGAGGTGGGGCCCTTCGACGTCTACATCCTACGGGGAGCAGGCCCCGCCTGAGAGGATTAAGTCCACCGCCTCTCTGAACCCCACCCCGCTCGGCCCCTCCACCACCACGCGGGCCGCCTTCTTAGCCGCCCCAGTGGCGTTCCCCACCGCAATCCCCCAGGCGGTTTTCAACATGCCCACATCCACGTCGCTGTCTCCCACCGCGGCCACCTGGAAGCAGGGAACGCCGAGCCTCTCGCAGAGCCACCTGACGGCCGTCCCCTTGTCCACCCCCGCCGGCCTCACATGTATCGCGTAGCCGCTTGACTCCACCACGTAGTTGCTGCCGACTGCCGCCGCAATTCTCCCCACGGCGTCCTCCGCCAGGGGGATATAGGCCAGGTCGTACTTCCGGCATTTATTCTGGGGGCTCGGCGCCGCGGCGCCCGTGGCCAGCACCGCCTTGTCCACAGCCGCCATATCGCCGCTACACAGCTCGTGGGTCTCGCCGTCGAGGTATATAAGGCAGCCGTTTTCAGCAACCACGTCCCTTATGCCCAGGTACCTGGCTATGGTCAGGGCGAAGTCCAGCCCGTTCGCCGTGGCGAGGACAACGCGCAGACCCGCGTCGCGCGCCCTCCTAAGCGCCAGAAGCGCCTCCGCAGACAGCTCATACGTGTTGCGGCTCAGAGTCAAAGTCCCGTCTAGATCCACCACCAAAACCCTACAGTTCACAAACAGCCAGAAAAACCACGTTTAAATCCTATCAGGCAGGAAATGCTCCACCAGCGGCAAGGCATCCTCCACAGACTCGCCACACCTCACCGGAGCATACCTACTCCGCACAAGGCATCTGGCCAGCTCGGGGTCGCCCAGCACCCTCAAGGCCTCGGGGCCCGCCGCGCGGTCCGCGGGCCTCCACCTCCCCTCCTCCCTCTGCACCTCCACAAAGCCGTAGGCCACCTCGGCGACGCCCGCGGGATACGCCACGACATACAGCGGAGACAAGTCGCACCTCTCAGCCCAGCAGTTTAGCATCGCCAGATGCGGCTCACCGTTGAAAACACCGTAGACTTCAGAAAGCGGGACGAGCTGGACTTCATACGTCGAGTTCCTGGCCTTAATTATGAGCTTTGGAGGCATCAAGGTATCCCGGGCCAAAGTCACGTGGGTCACCACCGCCCTCCCGCCGCGCCGCCCAACGAGCACCGGCATCTTAGCCCTAGGCACAGGAACAGGCGGCCACAACGTAGCCACATACCCAGGGCCGAGCACAGCCCACCCATCCCTAGTAACAATCCGGCTCCAAACCATACCCCACCCATACAGACAATATAAAAATAGTGCCATAACAAGAAGAAGGCGTGGACGCCGCCGCCGGGATTTTTAGGCGGCCTCTAGCCTGAACCCGGGACCTACGGGTTAACAGCCCGCCGCTCTAACCGGGCTGAGCTACGGCGGCCGCTCTCCACATTGGGTAGACTTTATAAAGTTTTTGCGTATTGTGTTTTATACTTAGCTTTCTTTAGGATTTCACGGGCTGGTTCTGCGTCTTGGAAGTAGTGCTCGGCGAAGGCCTGTGTGCATTATATACCTGTGTTCTTGCCCAGATGAACCGGCCGTAGAACTTAGTTTTCATCTTCCGGGGCTAGTAGTATCTTTGCGTATTCTGCGAGGGAGTTTCGTAGGTTTGTGTCTTCGGTTTGGAGGGCTGTGGCGAGTAGCACCTGTGCTAGCACTATTTTCCGGTCTTCTTGTGGTAGTGCGTTTAGGAGGTTGGCTGTGGCGGTGGATATGAGACCTACGGCTTCGTCTACTTTCAGCTCCATGTCGGAAAGTATGTCGATGACCTTCTCCTCGGTTTTATACAGCGTATATATGGTGGTCAGCATCAGGAAGTCTGTGTCTGAAATCTGCAGCCGCTCGGCCCATTCCTGTATTTTTTCAGGTTTTTCCATCATATACATGACGAATTTCTCGAGCTCGTGCCGCGGTAGTTGGAACATCTGCTCAGCGTCTGCGATGAATTTGTCGACCCAGCTCATGGCATTACAGTACTGTATTTAAATAAGATGTGTATTGAATTGGTGTTTTCTAGGGTGGGGGTTGGGTGGATATACGAAGGTTTTTTCGGCGTCGACTTGCCGGAAGGTGTTGAGGCGGATGTGGTGCTGGTGACGCACCACCACGAGAGACACGTGTCGGGGGCCAGGGAGGCGAGGAAGGTGGTGATAAACCCCTTGGAGTACGGCATGGCGACGGATCTAGAGAGGGCTTTGAAATATGCCGAGGTCGTTCTGAGGCGCGCGGGCGCGCCAAGAGACGCGAAGCCTAGGGTGTCCGTAGGCCCCTTCAAGGGGTCCGTCTACAGGTTCACCGCCGGGTGGGTGGACCTTGGCGATTTGTCCGTGCGGGTGATACCGTGCGGTTCCCATACCTGGGGCCACACGTGTTTCGGCGTGGAGAACGCCATATTCGTGGGGGATCTCGACAGCTGGATTGTCAGCGTTCACACCTTTATCAACGTGGTTGCGTCGCTGAAGGGGCTGAAGGGCTACGTGGCGTATACGGGCAACGGCGAGAGGGTGCCCATGGAGGAGTACGCAGAGTCCCTCGAGTCGCGGTTTAAGAAGCTGGCGGAGAGATACCTGGAGTGCGTGGGCGAGAAGACGCCGTATGGAATCGCCCTCTGCGCCCGGGGGCCTGGCGATGTGCTTAGGCTGTCGGAGGAGGGCATCGCCTTCGTGAAGTACATGGCTGAGGGGGGACACGTGAAGATAGTCAGCTCGTCGCCCTACGTGGTCAAGCCAATATAGCTAAGGGCCTCCGCGACGCCGCACCGGAAGAGGTGGCTCGGCGCCTCCGGGTCGTCCGTGGAGCCGAACCCCGGCACGTGGCGGCACCTCCCGGCGAGGAGCTTCGCAACTTCCACCTCTTCGAGAGGTGTCACCACGGCGTACAGCCCCTCGCATCTTAAATAATCCACGTGCCACCTCCTCGCCGCGGGCCTCCTCAGATGCCTATCTACCCGCTTGAGACACGAGGCGCCGCAGGACCCCACGTAGGCGTAGATGCCCTCCCCTATCTTAAACGTCGCCGCGCCGGTGCGAACCACGTGGCTGGGGCATTGGAAGAAGACGAGGTACGCCATTTAAACCCCCGCGCCTGCGCCTTCGACGAGCCGACGGCTGGCGCGGCTCATGGCGTCAGCTTCGGCGGGTGCCGAGGCTCCTCTTGACCTCCTCCACAAGCCGCGGAAGCACCTCCCCCGATCTGCCCCTGAGGAAGAAATCGGCTATGGGAGTGATGGCGGACTCCTCCACGTTTACCTCCACCAAGACGGCGCCGTGGTCCTTGGCGATGCGGGGGATATACGCGGCGGGGTACACAACGCCCGATGTGCCCACCACCAACACCACGTCTGACCTAGACGCGAGCTCCACAGCTCTTTCCCACGCGTCCCGCGGCAGAGGCTCGCCGAACCACACCACGTCGGGCCGAAGCAGTCCGCCGCACCTGGGACACCTGGGCGGCGCCTCCTCCACGGGCTTGTCTAGCCTATACACGGCGCCGCATTCCACGCACCTAGCCCTCCACAGGGAGCCGTGGAGCTCCACCACGTTTCTGCTACCTGCCCTCTGGTGGAGGCCGTCCACGTTTTGCGTAATGACGGCCTTGACAACGCCGATGGCCTCCAGCTCGGCGATGGCGCGGTGCCCCGGGTTCGGCCCCGCCCTGTACACCAGCTCCTGCCTCCACCGGTACCAGCGCCACACCAGCTCGGGATCCCTTGCGAAGGCCTCGGGAGTCGCCAGCTCCTCCGGCCTGTACCTCTCCCACAGCCCGCCCGCCCCCCGGAAGGTGGGGACCCCGCTCTCGGCAGATATGCCGGCGCCTGTGAAGACTATGCAGTATCTAGCCGCCGCGACGAGGTCGGCGACATCCATATAAACACCTACGTGGGAGGTTTTAAAGTGATGACCCAGGCGAGGCCGATCTGTGACGCGGCACGACCTCCTCTGAGGGTGAGTTACCTTTTTATAGTGAGCCCGGGGGTGGGGCCATGAGGAAGATCCTGCTGATACTGGCGGCGTTGGCCGCCGTGGTGCTTGCGGCGGCTTGGCAGACGTACACGGTGAAGCTGGCGTCTACCGAGATAAACGCCTTGGCGGTGGGGCCCACGGGCGGGGCGGTCCTCCCCATAAAGGTGACGCTCCTTACGCCGGGAGACGGCAGGGCGTACGTCGCCGGGGTCCCCGAGGCGGGCCAGGGCTTCGGCCCGTCGGCGCAGATAGCCCTCTACGTGGCGGCGCGGTACTCCGGCCGCCCCTACACCAACTACACAGCCTTGCTGAGGGTTTTGGCCAGCGACACCCAGGTCGGAGGCCCCTCAGCCAGCGGCTACATCACGGTGGCGTTGTTCGCCCTCATGAACAACCTCACGCTTAGAGGCGACATGGCCATGACCGGCATCATCCTGCCCGACGGCCTCGTCGGGCCGGTCGGCGGCGTGTCGCAGAAAGTGAGCGCGGCTGCTGAGAAGGGCATAAAGACGGTGCTTGTCCCCATAGGCGAGGCCCCCGGCGGCGTCTCCGGCGTGAGGGTTGTGGAGATCGGGACGTTGGAAGACGCAATATACTACCTAACCGGCTACAGGGTGCAGACGCCTCCGCCGGGCGCCGTGGACGACTCCGCGTTTAGAGACGTGTCGCGCAACCTCTTCAACGCGATATACAGCTACTACAACCAGACCGTCGGCAAGGGGTACGTAAACGCTGCGGTTATTGAGCGGCTGAAGGCCGAGGGCAAGTACTACACGGCGGCGTCTCTGATCTACCAGGGCATTGTGCAGTACTACAAGGAACGGGCGGCGGCGTCTCGGAGTACCTCCAGAACTCTGTATGACCAGGCCTTGCAGATGGCGAGGGAGGCCGAGGCGCAACTGGCCCAGACGCCGGTTACCATAAACAACGTGGATCTGGTGGTGGCCAGCTACACGCGGATATACGAGGTGTATCTGCAGGCTAACTCCACGTCGCCGGACGCCGGCGCCATGTATGCGCGGGCCGTGACCCTTAGGTCTTGGATTGACGAGACGCGTAAGAGGGCCTACGGCCCTGTCTTAAACGAAAGCGCGCTGGCCGAGGTGGCGCGGATGTACCTCGACTACGCCAAGGCCATGTACGCATATCTGGAGACCACCTACGGGATGACGCTCGGGGACTACGCCACTGCCGTGCAGCTGGCGGAGGACCTCTACGGCAAAGGCCTCTACCTGGCCTCCATGGCAAACTCCATTGAGATAATCGCCGAATCCGCCTCGGCCCTCATGGCCTCGGCGCCTGACAAATACCTCGAAGTTGCCAGAAACAGAGCGCTCATCAACATGGGGCGTGCAGCTCAGTGCGGCTACACCAACACGCTCCCGCTGAGCTACCTGCAGTTCGGCGACTACTTCAGCGGCCAGCAGGCAGGCAAGCCGCAGGCGCTTACCTACTACATAATGGCCTCCATATACTCCACAGCCATGGGAGACGCGGCGTGTACCGCCAAGGGAGGAGTCGTGTATCAAAAACCCAGCCTCTCCCCAGAGACGCCCCCGCCTGCGGGGCACGGAGCCGCCACCCCGTCGCCAACCAATCCGACGGGGGGAGAGGAAAAAAGCATTTGGATCCCGGTTCTAATCGCCTTGCTTGCCGTGGTGGCTCTGGTTTACGCCTCTAGACGGTGACGACCTCGCGCCTTACGTAACGACTCCTCTTTTTCCTCTTCCCTCTTCCGTTTGGGAGGAGCGCCAGGGCAAAGAAGGCCACGGGCACCAGGTATTCCCAATACGGGGCGTACATATACACCGCGGCGATCAGCCTCTCCGCGGCGTCTCCGTTTACAAGGACGGCGGGTATGGAAAGCAACACAAGCCCAGCGACGGCCAATGCGGTCAGCACCCTGTCTCTCACCCTCCTCAGAGCCAGCGCGGTTATCACAGCCACCACGGTCAAGGCCACGAGCCCGATCATAGGCACGCCGACTGCGCCGGTTTTATGTCTAACAGTTATTATGGGGCATGTCAATATATTGGCCGACGCCGGGCGCCACGGCGCGGGGGCGGGGAGGCGCCGGGCCGGTGTATTGCTTAAATATGTGCATATTTGCGGTGCTGTGTGGTTCCTACCACTTAACAGGGATGAGGCGGTTGAGGCCATAAAGAAGGCGTACCACACGGCGCAGGAACACGCCAGGAAGATCGGCGGCAGGCTGGAGCCCATACAGCCCAGGCATATATACGGCGATGCCGCCGACAAATTCGGCTACACCCTCCAGCTGGGGAGAATTACCGTGAACCTCCCGCCGGCCTCTGTGGTGGTGCTGTGGGGGTTCTACAACGCAGATGAGTACCTCGACTTCGTCAGGTTTATACAAGACAGCCGCGTCTACGAGTGGTTCGTGGAGCCCATAGCGTACTACCCGGAGCGGGTCGGCGTGTGGCTCGAGGAGCCCCTCATATTTAGAAACGTGATTTATATCGACGTCCACACCACCTCCACCGAGGAGGTAGATAGGGCCTACGGCTGGCCCCTGGGCTACTTCATATCGCCGCTCCAGCCGCCGCAGGAGGTGAAGCCGCCGAGGCGGCCCAGAGGCGGGGGCGGACCCAGGAGGGAGGGCGGACGTAGGTCTTGATACCGGCAGTCACCTACATCCGCGTCTCTACCGAGGACCAGGACCCGGAAAACCAGAGGGTCTTCCTGGAGAAGTGGGCGTGGGAGCGGGGCATCGAGATCGTCCGCCACTACGTTGACGTCGGCGTCTCCGGCGCCGTGGCGCCCTGGGAGAGGCCGGCTTTTAAACAATTGATGTCGGAGGCGCCGAAGCTGACGCCTCAGCCCAAGGTGCTCCTCGTCTACGAGATATCGAGACTTGTGAGGTCCTTCCAGGAGCTCTTCGCCCTGCTGGACCTAGTGGAGAACAAGCTCGGCCTCGTGGTGGTCTCCGCCTCGGAGCGGGAGCAGGCCCTGCAGAGCCTCGACGGGGTGTACCGCCAGTTCCTCCGCGCCGTGTTGGCCTTCGTCGCCACCATGGAGCGGGAGTTCATACGGCAGCGGACGCGGACTGCGCTGGAGCGGGCGAGGGCGGTGGGCAAGATCTGGAACGTGGCCGAGAAGAAGAGCGACATTGCCCAAGCCGTTGTGGAGATGTACAAGTCGGGCGCCTCCCTGAGGGAAACGGCGCGCGCCTTCGGCCTCTCGCTGTATGAAGTTAGGCGGATACTGTCGGCGGCTGGGGCGTACAGGCCGGGGCCCTACACCTGCCCCCGCTGCTTCTCCCGGCTCAGAGTGGTGGAGAGGACAGCCAAGGTGACCAACGGGAAGTACTCAGTGGTGGAGAGGCTCTACTGCCAAAACTGCGGCTACGAGGAGATAAAAGAAGGAGCTAGATAAAAACGCCAAAAAAACCATAGCCAAAAACGAAGTAGAAAGAAAGGAGCCAGAAGGCTAATCAGCATTTAAAGGATTCCTCACGTATCAGCGAGGTGAAGCCTCCTCACCCTTTTTCCATCTTCTTCCTATTATAAAAGTCTTCGTGTCGCGTGGCCCCTAGTGGCGAGTTCTGCCTAAGCCGCCGCGGTTTCGAGACGGCGGCCCACCAGCTCTGCATTGCGCCACGGGGCGCCTCTGGCCCAGAGCGTATATAGGGGCGCGCATAGGCGGTGCACACAGCGGCGCCACGCGCCTGGCGTTAAGCAAGCGTCAAAGAAGCTGAAAGCCGCTGGCGTCGTCTTGAGCCGCCTGCAAGCCGAAGGGGAGGCTAGGCTTCTTGTACATCCCTTCTTTCCGCCTAGTGTCGGGGGTTGTGGCGAGGTTTGGCTGTGAAGTCAGCAGATCTTGTCTATGTATTTGGATATGTCGTGTCCTCTCTTTTCGAACTCTCTCAAGTCTTCGTATCGGCTCCATGGGTAGGAGATCCAGACCCACTCCTCTATCTTCTCAGCGTAGTAATCTGGGGTGTATTTGCTGGTGGTTTTGAGATGCACGACGGCGGTTTTCACCTCAGCAGCTCCTATGAGGTCGAGGAGGCTTCTTGTCAGCATCAGGGTGTGTCCTGTGTCTGCCACCTCGTCTACTACCAGCGTTTTTCGGCCGCGTATGACGCCGGGCTCCACCCCGTGGTAGAGCACCGGCCTCTCTGCACGTCTCTGGGCGAGGCCCCAGTACTTGACGCCGACGGTTACCACGTCGTCTACCTCCAGCACGTCGCTTAAGATGCGGGCGGGCACCAGCCCCCCTCTCGATATGGCCACGATTACGTCCGGCTTAAAACCGCTGTCTTGGATCCTCCGCGCGAGGGTCTCGCTGAGCGCGATGCCCTCTGCCCATGAGATAAACCGCACTTTTACGCCACCCACCTCCACTATGGGCATGTGGAGGGGAGAGCCGGTGTATAAAAACGTGTCAGCGCCCGCCACTGCTGGGCAGGCTCTCGCCACCTTTGCCGCGTGGGTTCAACTCGTCACCGCCTCTTTTCCACCCATCAGTTTTTATATTTACCTCCAGCCGCAATACTGCTTGTTGGGCGTTTTGTTTTTAAAGGAGTAGGTTTGGTAGTTGGTGCCGAAGCTTGTGGTTGTCACCGGCGGCGTGATGTCCGGCGTTGGGAAGGGGGTTGTGGTGGCGTCGTTAGGCCGGATCTTAAGGGCCCGCGGCGTCACGGTAAACGCTGTCAAGATAGACCCCTATCTAAACGTCGATGCTGGTACTATGAATCCATATGCGCATGGGGAGGTGTTTGTGACTTTTGACGGCGGCGAGACCGACTTGGATCTGGGACATTACGAGAGGTTTCTCGACGTGGAGCTGCCCAGGAGGAACAACGTCACCTCGGGCCAGGTGTATCTGTCTGTGATTGAGAAGGAGAGGAGGGGGGATTTCCTGGGGCAGACTGTCCAGTTGATTCCTCACGTGACTGATGAGATCAAGCGGAGGATAGTTGAGGCGGCGGGGGGCTACGACGTGACGCTTGTGGAGATAGGGGGCACCGTGGGGGATTACGAACAGTTGCCGTTTCTGGAGGCTGCGAGGCAGCTCCGGCTGGAGCTGGGCGACGACGTGGTGTTTATACATGTGGCGTGGGTCCCCTTCTTGTCCACGACGGGGGAGTTCAAGACTAAGCCGCTTCAACACAGCGTGGCGGAGCTGAGGCGGTACGGCATACAGCCAGATGCGGTGGTGGTGCGCTCGGAGCGCCCCGTAGACGCCGGCTCGGTGAGGAAGATCGCCCTCTTCGCCCACGTGCCTCAGTGGGCCATATTCAACTCCTACAACGTAGACACGATCTACAAGGTGCCTCTGTTGTTGGAGCAACAGGGCGTGGGGGATTTCTTGGTGAAGCGTCTGAGGCTTGTGTCGCGGGCGCCGGACTACAGAGATTGGGAGGAGTTCGTGTCGCGGCTGACGGCGCCTAGGCACAGAGTCGCGGTGGGCATGTGCGGCAAATACGTGGAGCTTCCCGACGCGTATCTCAGCATCATAGAGGCGCTTAGGCATGCAGGCGCGGCGCTTGACGCGAAGCCGGAGCTGGTGTGGATAAACTCGGTGGAGGTGGAGAAGGACCCGGACATGTTGCGGAGGCTTGGCCTAGACGCCGTGGTGGTTCTGCCGGGTTTCGGGAAGAGGGGGACAGAGGGCATGATCGAGTGTATTAGGTATGCCAGGACTGAGAAGATTCCTTTCCTCGGCATCTGCTTCGGCATGCAGCTTGCGGTGGTGGAGTTCGCGCGAAATGTGGTAGGGCTGAGGGGCGCCAACTCCACGGAGCTGGACCCGGAGACCCCCCATCCCGTTGTCCACCTGGCGCCGGAGCAGAGGGAGGTGGACGTGCTGGGGGGTAGCATGATACTGGGCAACAGGGAGGTAGAGATCGTCCCCAACACCCTGGCGGCGTCTCTCTACGGCGCCGCGGCGACTGTGGAGAGGCATAGGCACCGGTACGAGGTCAACCTGTCTTACCTGCCTAAGTTAGCCGAGGCGGGGCTTGTGGTGTCTGGCTGGAGGCGCGACATAAAACGGGTGGAGATAATAGAACTGCCGAGCCACCCATACTTCATAGCTACGCAGTTCCATCCCGAGTTCCGCTCCCGGCCGACGAAACCAAGGCCTGTTTTTGTCGGCTTGCTGAAGGCGGCGCTTAGCTGAGGCGCCAAAGCTCTATCTTTTTGGCGTATCTGTAGGCGTAGGTCGATGCGGCCAGCGCCACGGCGCCGCCTATCACGGCTGTGAGCACCGTGAGCAGCAGGTCGCCTGTGAACATGTAGACGGCGATTGGTATCGCCGCGGCTGGCTCCAGCGTGACCAGCATCAGGATGTAACCCAAATACTGCATGGCTAAAGGCGCCTTGGCGGGCCCCGTCTCGGGGTTGCCCGCCTCGTATCTCATAAGTTTATAGGGGGTGGGCCGGCGGGGCGCTATCAGCATCACTAGGTACACTGTCCCTACCATTAAAAAGAAGAGGACTCCGAAAACTAGGGCCACAGCTGTGGCGTCGTCCATAGGAGTTGGTGTGTCCAGTTATATAACAGTTGTTGTTGGGTTGTGATCTCCCTCGTGCTGGCTGGCTTGTCGGCCGTGGCGTATGGCTTGGCGCCGGTGATTTACAGGCCTGCCTTGGCCTGCACGTCGCAGTACAGAGCTGTGAATGTTTTTTCTCTCTTCTCCATTGCGGCGGGTTTCCTCCTGCCGTGGAGGGCGGTTGAGCCGTTCGGCGTCGCGGCGGTGGCGTCTGCGGCGTTGTTGGGAGGGGTGGTTGGGTCGTGGCTTTACATATCTGCTGTGAAGGTTGGAGGGGCGTCGGTGGGCAACATCAGCAGTTCGCTGTATATAGTGCTGTTGCCGCTTTTTGCCTGGAAGATACATCTAGTGCCAGCCGCCGCGCTGGTTCTGCTGGGGCTTGCCGTGGCGTCGTGGGGCGACGAGGGGTCTAGGCGAGGCGCCCTCTTCGGCGTCTTGGCGGCGTTTGTTTGGGCTGTTTCGATAAATTTCTACGCGGCGGCTGTGGAGTCGTTGGGCCCCGGCGGCGCGTTGTTTATGAGGGGTGCGGTGGTGTTTCTGGCGAGCCTCCCCCTGAGCCGGGGCGCTCCCATATGTAAGATCCGCCGCCTACTCGCCGGCGGCTTCGTGGATACGTTCGTGGGGTTTGTCTCCTACACCTTGGCTGTCTCCCTCGGCGATTATGTCGTGGTGACTCTGGTGATGTCTACGTATCCGCTCATAACTGCGCTTACGGAGCGGCCGCTCCGCTGGAGGAGGGCGCTGGGCGCCTTGTTGGCTGTGGCGGGGCTGGCGGCGGCTACTAGGTTAAATATGTAGTGTTGTGGGGGGCTGTGAAGATCGTGGTTACAAACGACGACGGTCCCCACAGCCCGTGGCTTGGGCCTTTGGTGGAGGCGCTGGAGGAGGCGGGCCACGAGGTGGTTGTGGTGGTGCCAGAGAGGCCTAGGTCCGCCGCCGGCTTGGCTAGGACTTATCACAAGCCTCTTAGGGTGAGGCGCCTGGGGGACTACTACGTTGTTAACGGCTTCCCGGCGGACGCGGTGTTTCTCGCGCTTAAGCTTGTGTCGCCAGACGCCGAGTTGGTCTTGTCGGGGGTGAACGTGGGTGAGAACATAGGGGTTGAGGCGACGTATGGAAGCGGGACTGTGGGAGCGGCCATACAAGGTGGTGTGCTGGGGGCGCGGTCTCTCGCGTTGTCTATGGAGGCGGGCGGGGAGGTGGGGTTTATGCGCCGCGTCGCGGTGGCCGCCGTGGAGGCCGCCGCTTTTTTAGACGGGTTTTTGACCGTCAGCGTGAACATTCCGGCGCGCTGGGGCGGCGGCGTTTACTGCGCCAGGAGGCTGGCGAAGGCTGTGTATAGGGAGAGGCTGTACGAGGGGGTTGACCCCCGCGGCGATAAGTACTACTGGCGCTGGGGGCCCCGCGCCGAGGGGTTTGAGCCCGGCACAGACGCGTATTACTTCTACGTGGAGAGGGGAATCACGGTGCTGGGGCTTTCTGAGGCCGGGGTGGTGTCGGTGGAGGGGTTCGGGAGGGGGTTAGGGACAAGGCTTGGGGTAAAACAAATAAACTGCTAAATGAGACCCGCCGTGGATGTGGTAACCACTCTGCGGTACAGGTTCGTGCGGTACTGCGTAAACAAGGCGTATGCGGAGATGGAGTTGCAGGGAGTGCCCGCGGAGGTGGTCAACGTATTTGACGACGTCGTGAGCCAGATTAGGGATTTGGAGAAATACTTCACCTCTCTGGACTCCGTGGCGAGGACGCTGAGGGTCGACCTGCCCGAGAGGCTGAAGGTTTTGAAGGAGCGGGACCCCGCCTTGGCCGGGGCGTTTGTTAAGAAGCTGGTGGAGCACTGTCTCGAGCTGGAGGAGGTCGCCAATTCGAGGGTTAAGGACTACCTCCGGGAGCTGTTAAGCGGCTTTTAAAGGCCCTATTTTAAGTGAGGGTAGTACTATACGCGCCGCCGGGCACCGGCAAGTCTAGACATGTGGCAGAGGCGGCGGCTCGGAGCAGACGCTCTTTGATATTTACCAGGAGCCACCTGGAGGGTCTGCAGATGGCTAGGTACGTGGCTGAGTTCGGCGGGGAGGCGGGTTTGCTCTTCGGTAGGAAGTCGCTGTGTCCCCTAGGCGCCGAGAACTCCCTGCGGTGTCTAGAGCTGAGGGAGCGGGGGGTCTGTAAGGCGATGTCCCGCCGGCCTCTGAAGCTCGTCTTTGACGTGGAAGAGCTGTATAGACAGGGAGTGTGTCCCTACGAGGCTCTCCACGTCGCTGGCCGGCGGAGTAACGTGGTTGTGCTCCCGTTGGCGTATCTGTCGAAGGTGTCAAACATATCGGCGGTGGCGGACCTCTTCGAGGAGGTGGATTTCGTAGCGTTGGACGAGGCGCATAACCTGCTGGCTGTGGTGGAGGTGCGCGACGACGAGCTGTACTCCAGGCGCTACTGCGTAGACGCCGGGGGGCGGGTGATGTGTCTAGCCCTGCCGCTGGTGGGCGAGCTGGTGGGCAGGTCGAGGCGGCTAGTCGCGGCAAGTGCCTCCATTCTGCGGCATTTCTCCGAGGTTTTTACATACTTCCTCAGGGCGGAGTATGTAGAGGTCCCCACGCTCCCCGGCGCGGAGAACCTCGAGGTTGACCTCATCCCGCTTGAGGTGCGGTACCGGACTAGGATGCGGAGTAGATACGTGGAGGCCGTCGCGGAGGCCGTCCGGCACGTCTTCGAGGAGTATAGGCGGGTGGTTGTCTTCCTTCCAAATAAAGAACTCGCCGCTTTTTACCTGTCTAAGCTGGGAGGCCTCCCGGTGTCTGAACGCCCCCTCGGCGACATAGACCACGTGGTCGTCACGTACTACGGTAGCCCCGTCTCGGAGGGCGTTAACCTAGACGTGAAGGCCGGCGTCTTGGTGGGCTTCCCCATACCAGACGTGAAGTCGAGGGAGCTGTGGCTGAAGAGACGTATACTCAACGGGCTTGGGTTCGATGGTTACAAATACGCGGTGTTGTTCACAGCGGTGAACCACGTGGTCCAAGCCGCCGGCAGAGTGATGAGGAATCTAGCCAGAGAGAAAAAGCTCCTACTACTCATCGACGACAGATTTACGCAGTATAGACACCTACTCCCCCCGTATCTCAGGCCCTGAAGTAGGTTAAAAACGGGGACATATGGTGTGGGAGCTTGTCCTCCTAGCGGTCCTTTTCGCCGCTTCTCTAAAAAACGGCATATTCATAGGCATCGGGAAGAGGGGGCCTGTATTTCTTCCGCTTGATAGACATGTAATAATCACAGGCCCCACCCGCAGCGGCAAGACCAGCCTCGCCAAGAAGATAATAAAGCGAGCTCGCCTACCTGCCTTGGTCCTGGACTGGCACGGGGAATACGGCGGGTTGCGGGTGGACGCCAGGTTGCTTAAGATCTCCCTTGAGAACTTCGACAAGAAGCTTCTGGCCGAGATCCTCGGCCTCGCCTTGAACCTCAACGAGCCCAGCGTCTACTTCCTCTACCGCGCCATTAGGCAACGACGCCTAGCCGCGTTGAGAGACATTGTGGCGGCGCTGGAGGACTTCCTAGTCACGACGAGGAGCGAGGTGGAGATGAAAGCCGCCATCGCGAGGCGGCTTGAGTATATACTCGACGTGTTTGAAGGCGGGAGGATCCCTCTCGAGAAGCTGTTTACCACGAAGAAGACGGTAGCTGTGGACCTATCACGGCTGAGGCTATACGAGGAGAAGGTCTTGATAGCCCTTTTCGTCTTGGCGTCGCTTTACAACCATCTTTTTGAGAAGGGGGTGGCGAAGAGGCCCGAGAGGCTGCTGGTGGTAGATGAGGCGCAGAACATCATGAAGCGGGGCGACGTGGTGAGGTATCTGGTGTTTGAAAGCGCCAAGTACGGCCTCAGGGTGGTCCTCGTCAGCAACGAGATGCCGCCGCAGGATCTACTGGTACATGGGACGCACATAATCACCCAGCCGCACTACACCTACAACCTTAAGGTTAAGCGGTCTGCAGTGTTGAGGAACAACGAAGTGGAGGAGCTATGGACGATGTAGAGAAGGTGGTGAGGCTTTTAGGTTTGGAAATAGATGAGTTAAATCCATGTGACATATATATTAACTACTTTATGCAGTATATCGCAAGTATTGAGAGAGAAATCCACGCAATAAAAAGTAAAATCAGATATCTTGAGGATAGATGCTTTAAAAATGTCAAAGAAATAAATAAATAGGAGGACTTTCTTTAAATATATGGCCGATATACGAACCCTCTCGCGTACTTACGCCGACAAAACCGACTCCTTCCGCATCAAGCTCATCACTATTAAATTTCTCCAGGGCCAGGTCCAGAACGCCAAGGGCAACCTCATAACCTTCAGACCGTCTAAAGTGGCCCAAGACCTCCACCTATACGGCCGCCAGGACCTAAGGGCGAAGACCGTCTTGATAAGGGCGTTCCTCGACGACTTGGTGCAGAGAGGCTACATCACAATAATTAAACGAAGCGCCAGAGGCAAGGTCTACGGCCTATACAAAAACAACAAGTTCTGGGACATCCTCACCATACACGAGCCGGAAAAAGTCCTCGAGCTGCTGGAGGCGGAGAAAATAGGCACCTAGCCTGAGCATTGGCGTTAAATACCTAAACACCCCTCCTTAGGTGGACGCCGTAGAGCTTTTACAGTTTTTACGCAGAAAATACAAGAAAGACAGCTACAAGGCGGCGCTTGTGGGGACCTACAAAGACGGACGATACGTGGAACCCCCGCCTCTCCAGACAAGCATGTATCTGTTCCTCGCGCCTCTGGTGCTGTCGGCGGTTCCCGTGTTTCTAGTAAAAAACATGTGGCTCCAGTGGGCCGCCGGCGTCGCGGTGATACTCGGGGCCTACATGGCCCTGTATCTATACCTCAGGAAAAACTGCCTAATTCCAGACGAGGTCAGAGTTGTGCGGACAAACCACGGAGATGTGGAGAGCCTCAGGCGGAACAAGCTTAAGATCCTCGAAAACCCCTCAACGCTCCCCGACGACTACGAGCTCTACTACGCGCCGCCCGGCGTGTGCGTGGCGCGGGACAAGAGAGCAAACGCCTTCACCCTAGACGGGCCCCTCGGACCCGTGATATACTTCACCACCGGGCTCTTCGCTAGGCTTGGGCCCGAGGAGCTCCAGGCGGTGTTGGAACACGAGAGGGGCCACATCAAGTATAAACACACCCACAAACTCCTCGCCTTCCTCATCGCCGAATACACGTTGCGCCTCCCGCTGGTCCACCTAGTATACGCAAAATACTCCATCACGCTCCTCGCCTTCCACCTAATAGGCGTAGCCTTCCTCTTCACCGCGGTGTTGCAAGCCTTCGAGTTCGAGGCGGATAGATACGCCGCCGCGAGACACAGAGACCGCCTCGTCTCTGCGCTCGTCAAGCTGGACTGGAACGGCATAGTGGAATCCGTCATAAGCCCCCTCGCCGCCAGACTCACCCTACTAGCCAGGACGCACCCCCTGACCATTGACCGGATAAGGAAGCTCGATGCAGTTCCTCACTAGGCTGGCACGAACTGTAGAGCAACTGGAAAGAGTCGCGCAGAAGTACGAAGACGAAGACCTAAAAGCCCTGGTGGCCGAGCTTTACAAACAACTCACCGTGGTGATAAACATCCTGGAGAAGATATACTCCATATACACCGAACTGGACATACTCGTCAGAACCGACCTCAAAATAGAGCCAGGCCTCTACCTAGACGCGGAAACCCCCCAGCAACCAGAAAAACTGGCGGAATACGTAGAGAAGCTGAAAAACGCAGGTCACGACCCCAACAAAGTCGTGGCGTATCTACTCGGGACAGGCGTAGCCCACGTAGAAAACAGAAACGGGGAACTATACATAGTACCACGCGCCAAAAAGCGCTGAGACGTCAACCCACCGGATCAGCGCTATTAACCCTGATCATCTATCACCCAGCCTGGTCTCGTCACCACTGAGGACGGGGCGGGGGATTAATATTTTTGCAAGTAGTCGAGATACCTCCTCAACACGCCAGCCACGTCTACCCCGGTCCGGAACTTCCTCCTGTAGTCACCCGCCACGACCCTCGCCGTGCCTCCGCTTAGCACAACCTCGGCGGTGGAGGTGGGGGATACGTAGGGCCGATACCTAACGGCGTTGTCCAACACCTCCACGGGGCCTGTGTAGGTGTAGTACCTAGACCTCACCGCTGCGCCCAGCCGGTCCATGAGCCGGGTCAGGAGCCACGCCGCGTGTTTAAGCTCCTCGTCGTTGATGACGCGCTCCACGCCGCGGGCCACGGCTGCCATATACGCCGTCTTTGCATACAGGTGGACTGCCAGGATCCTGTCGTTAAAAGTCAAGGTGAGGGCCCTGACGCCGGGGCTGGCTGTAACCGAAAGAAGCACCCTAGACAAGTTCCAGCGGCGTAACTCCGTCGGGGCACTTGTATTGAAGCTTCCTGGCGCATACATCGCAGAAGACGTAGTTCATCTTCTTGCAGATGTACCTATCCTCATACATGTAGAGCCTCCTCCCACATCGCGAACACCTCCCCACCGTTAACGTCTTCGGCGGATACACCATTGCGTCGAAAAATTAAACTAGGTTAAAAATATTTCACGTGTTAATCGGCGTTCTCCACCTGCTCCCCACGGGGGACCCCGACTACCTCGACCACGCGGTGAGAAACGCCAAGAAACTGGAGGAGGCCGGCGTCGACGCCATAATCGTGGAGAACTTCTACGACGCCCCCTTCAAGCCCAAGGCAGACTTCCGCACAGCGGTGGCGGTGGCCGTGGCGGCGAGAGACGTGGTGAAGACGGTGTCTGTGCCCGTCGGCGTGAACCTGCTCAGAAACGCCTGCCGAGCCGCCGCCGTGATCTCTCAATACGCAGGCGGCCGGTTTATTCGCTGCAACGCCTACACAGACATAGTCCTTTCGGAGTCCGGCCTGCTGAAGCCCCAGGCGCCGTACCTCCGCGGAGTAAAGGTGCTGGCGGACGTCCACGTCAAACATGGGCTTACCCTCTACCCACCAACGCTGGCGGAGGCCGTGGAGACCGCAACCACGAGGGCCAACCCAGCCGCCATAGTCGTCACCGGTGGAAAAACAGGCGAGGCCCCCGACCCGGTGGAGGTCGCCACCGCAAGGGCCTACACGCACCTCCCCGTCCTAGTGGGCAGCGGCATCTGCTTCAACACGTTGACTCTGCTGAAGATCGCAGACGGCGCCATAGTGGGGACTTGCCTAAAGGAGGGGAGAGAGGTTGATTTAGAGAAGGCCAGAAGACTCGTGAGAGAGGCCAAGTCTATGCTCAACCCCCAAAGGCCCCTCCTCCTCTAGGGCAGTATCTCGCCGTCTTTTACGTCTTGCTCAACCTCCCTATTGGGCCCAACGGCGGCCCCCCTCCCAACGTAGATTTCGTCCTTTACGTAGACGCCGTCGGCCACCACCGCCTCCACCAACCGGGTCCATCTGCCCAAGACGACGCCTTCGCCCACGATGGAGCGGCTGAGGTACGCCCCGGCCTCTATCACGACGCCGTCCATCACCACGCTTTCCCTAATACGCACGTGGGGCCCCACCTTGCTCCTATTCCCAACGACCGCATATGGCCCAATCACGCTCCCAGACGCCACAGAGACCCCCTCGCCTATGTACACAGGCGGGATGATCCTCACCCCAGGCAACTCCGGCCTACACGTGTTGCAACTCTCAAGCGCGGCGAAGTTGGCCCTAAGGTAGTCGACATGCGTCCCGATGTCGAACCACAGCCCCCTGTGCACGTAGCCGTAGACGTCGAACTTCTCCATAAGCCTAGGGATGATTTGTTTAGCTATCTTCACCTCGCCGGAGTTCAACTCGGGGAACTCCGCCACAGCCTCAGGCTCGAAGATGTAAAACCCTGCGTTGGCCAAGTTGCTCCCCACGGGCTCCTTCGGCTTCTCCACAAACTTCTTAATCCTCCCCCCCTCGTCTATCAGCGCTATGCCGAACCGCCCCACCTCCTCCGGCGGCACCTCTATAAGCGCCATGGAGACCGCGGCGCCGCTCCTCTTGTGGAACTCCCAAAACGCCTTCACCGAGAGGTCGGTGAAGACGTCGCCGTTGGCCACAACGATAGGCCCCCTCAGCCCGAGGCTCCTCACCACGTTTATGACGGCGCCCCCATCTCCCAGCGGCCTGTCCTCCTCAACAAGCCTAACCCTGCCGCCCCACTTCGTGTTTATATAGCTCCTAATCACAGAGGAGAGGTATCTGGCAGACACCACCGGCTCAGCCACCTCAGCCACCCGCTCCACGACCCAGTCTAAAACCGGCCGCCCCAACACGGGGAAAAGCGGCTTAGGCTTGGTGTAGCTAAGCGGCCTAAGCCTCGTGGCAAACCCACCTGCGAGGATAATCCCACACTCCGCCACATCTAAAACTCAAAAACTCATATAAAACCGTTGCGAACCGGGACAAGACCCCGTTCTCCTCGGCGACAACTGCTACGCCTGTAGCGGCGGGAAACGCCGACTCTGAATCCGGCCGAAAAAACGTAAGCGCCAACGCGGTCGATGGAGGCGCTGCCTCATAGCGATTCTATGTACTTAAGGAGCTCGTAGGCGGCTACCTCCGCCTCTGCCGTATCCACCTCTCTCCGCTGAAGCACGTTGCCCGCCTCGCCCACTATGAAGAAGACCTTTCTGCTACGGGGCGAGGAGGCGTTTAAGTAGAACTTCGCCACTACGTACCGGTTGCCTCTAACTGCGGTGACCTCAACCGGCATGAGTCCGAGGCGGCAGGTGCAGTTCAACGTGAGGGCGCCCCCCTTCTGCAACACCCCCGCCACGGCCCATACCTTCTTTGCCAGCTCCACATCGGAGGGAACCGCGTTTATGTGAAGAAGCGCGCCGGCCCTCGACGCCCCCACAGCCACCGTTGGGTTTTTGTCAGATAAGAAGATGGGCACGTTCCACACCTGCTCCCAGGCGCCGAATTCTCTACCTTTTACGCTTCTGGTGGGCACCGCCTTCCTCAGAAGCGGCCTAAGTCCCCCTAGATCCAACACATATGCAGGGTGCCCCAACGCCACCGCCTTCACGATGGTAGTGCCAAACGAGGTAAGCGCCACGTGTCCAGAGAGAAACTCTCTATCTACTCTAGGCTCTGCCGACTCTACGTCAACCCCCACGGGCTCCTCCACCCTCTTGCCGCTGTCCACCTCTAGATACACCACCTTCTGCGAGACGACTCCCACCACCACTGTGCAGGGCGTAGTGAAGCTGGCCACGGAAAAAACACTAGTTATATTTAGATATCCACGCCACCTTTGCGGAGTGAGGGGGCATATTAGACGTTGGGTAGATAAACAGGAATGCTACCTACTCCGTGGATCTACGCGTAGTGGCTAAGTTAGTCACCGCCAGGATAGGCGAAGAGCCTGCGGACTTGGACAAACTCCTCGAGTCTATCGGAGTCGAGCTGACTTGGCTAGACAAAATTAAGCTTGTGCAGCATCTCGAGGGCGTGGAGGCCGTGTACCACGCCGTGTCGGGAAAGATACTGCTGAGGAGAGTCAACGCGGCAGGAGTCAGCACGTAAGCGCGGGCACATATCGCCGCGGTTTGACGCACGCCACCCCGCCCCGCATCGCCGCCACGTACTCCCCCGGCGTCCACAGCAGAAAAACCGCGCCGGTCAAGAACCCGAGCAACCCGGCCGGGAAGCCGGCCGCAGCTCCCACCGCCAAAGCCGCCGCCGCTAGCCCCCACTTCTTCGCCCGCCCACGCCACAAGGCGCCGCGCGCCGCCTTTCGTGTAGGCAGAGGCTCAGAGATAAACCGCTCCACCAGCCGCCTAGACTCCACATAGGCGAAACACAAAGCCTCGGCGGCTTTATTAGAACGCCGTGCCGTAACGCCGAGGCAGAGGTCAGGAAGCGCATCTACGAGCCTCTCCATTTCTTGCTCCACTTCGTCATGTACGTTAAACAGCAGCCACCTCCTGGTCTTCACAGCACCGTCGTGGATGTAATGCAGCGCCCGGCCAAGGGCTCTCCCCGCCGCGTGGAGATCCCCCCTCGCCCGGTAGAAACATGCGAGGTTGAAGTAGTACTCCACCAGACCCCGCGGAACCCCCGCGTGGTGACGCATGTAGACGGCGCGGCAACGCCCACCTCTGCACCGCACCTCCAGGTCCGGCACCGCGTCCGGCTCCACGACGCCCGCCAGAAGCCCCCTCGCGGCGTCCCTAGGCAGGCCTGCTGAGACCAGCGACGCCAAGGCTCTGTGGACGCGCCAGCTCGGCACGGCCGCTCTTTAACATTAATAATTTATATGGCTTGTATTAGCTGTGGACTTCCGCGTGGTTTACGCCCCTTGGCGTTATACCTACATCAAAAACATCAACCGCGAGGAGGGGTGCTTCCTCTGCAGAGCCGCCGCCGAGGCTGGGCGAGACGACGAGAACCTCATCCCCCTCAGAGGCAGGCATGTGTTTGCCATATTGAACAAGTACCCCTATACGTGGGGCCACGTCATGGTGGCGCCCTACCGCCACATCTCGCAGTTTGAGGAGCTTACCGAGGCGGAGTGGGTGGAGATGGTGAAGATGGCCAAGCAACTTATGGAGGCGGTGGGGAAGGTCGCGGGGGCGCGGGACTTCATCGTTGGCCTAAACATAGGACGCGCCGCGGGGGCGGGGCTCGAGGGCCATCTGCACCTACACATCATTCCCAAAGACACCGAGGTGAAAAACTCCGACGACCTGCAGGAGGCCTTGGTGAAGCTGACGAGGGAGCTGAGGCAGGCCCTATGATAGGCAGGATCTGCCTAGACCACTTCAGAGGTGTGGAGAACAGATGCGTGAAGCTGAGCCGCGCCACGCTCCTATTCGGCCCGCCCAACTCGGGCAAGACCACCTTCATGGAGGGGGCGGCGCTGTTGATGCAGAGCCGCGGGGAGCAGTGGCTAGCACTGGAGGGGCCTCTCCTCATCATCCACGAGCCGGAGGACATACACTTCGGAGGCGACCTTGAGAAGCCCTTCGGCATAGAGCTCGCCGTGGAGCTGGAGGGATCGGCGGTGATTTACGGCTACAGATACGCCACGGCGACTAACTACGTGGAGCAGTGGGTGGCCAGAAACGGAGAACTGCTGGCGAAGATGGCGAAGAGGGGGGACAGGGGCGCCCTCCTCCACCCCGTGGAGGCCGAGCTCTGCGTCGCGCCGTATGCAGTCATGAACGAAGACGTGTTGATCACATGCGGCGCGGTGGAGGACGAGAAGGTCCGCGCCGCCGAGAGGGCCCTGCTGGACCTCAGGGTGGGGCTCAAGGACAAGTTCTACTTCATAAGCGGGAGGAGGCTGGCGGCGTGGAAATACACCTACGAAACCCACGTCGACTTGATGCCGGCCACCAGCGTGGGGTCCGAGGGGCAGTTCACGGCGCATCACCTCTCCAGGGTGCTTACACAAGCCGCATACGAGAGGGTGAGGGAGATGCTCTACGCCTTCCTCCCCCTAGCCGGCATAGAAGACGTTAGGGTGGGGCTCGTCAAGTCGGGCCGCATCGCCATGTACGTAAGAAGCGGCGGCCTGTGGACCAACGCCTACAACGCCGGGAGCTACACAAAGGCCGTGCTCCCCGTCTTGCTCCAGCTCCTCCTGGCCAACCCAGGCGCGGCGGTGTTTATCGACGACGTGGATCTAGCCGTGCCGGGGACGCAGGCGGAGAAGCTCCTCTCCGGCCTCCTCGAGATCGCCAGCGCCAGAGGCCTTCAGCTGGTCCTCTCCGCGAAGGAGCCCGCCTTCGCCGCGGCGGCCGAGAAGCTGGGGATACACGTGGCGAGTCTGTGAAGCTGGTCCTCGACACGTCGGCGCTTGTACACATCGTGGAGCGCCGCCTAGACGTCGGCCAACTCCTGGAGCACGAGGTCTACGTGCCGGCGGCCGTGTTGGAGGAGCTCCGCCTCCTGGCGGCACGCCAGAAGAAGGCACGGGTGGCGCTCGACGTGCTTCAGCTGCTCCGCCCCAAGATATACGAGAAGGGAGGCCCCGCCGACAAGGCAGTGCTTGAGTCGGCGAAGGAACTCGGCGCGGTTCTCGTGACCGGCGACGCCGCACTCGCCGAAAAAGCCAGGCGCCTCGGGATACCTGTGGCTAAGTTCCACAAGGGACAACTCGCCATCTACTGACAAACCCCGCCAAGCGGCTTCATCCACACGTCTGCAGTCCCCCCGCGGCGCAACCCATCGCGTGTGGACACCCGGCGGTACATGGACGGACAGAGCGATATAGGCTCGCAACCTAGTTCCTAAGTATTCCACTTAAGACCTCCTAGCCTCACGTATTCTCTCGCCACAGCGGTGTAGGCCAGCAAGCCCTTCGGCCTGTACACCTCTCTTATCTTCCCCTCGTATACTTCGTATCTGCTGAACGCCAGCTTCAGCCTTGTCTCCCTCGCCACGCCGTTTTGGGCACACAAAGCCTTCGGCGAGGTGAGCGAAAGACACACCTCAGAGCCATCCGCCGCCACATACACCTCCACTGTGTACGGGTGGAGGATGCCCACGGACCTCTGCCTCACCACCTCCACCATCCACGGGAACCTCCGCATAACCTTAGCTGTCTCCACCAGCCTCTCTCTGACATACGGCACCCACGCCCTAACCCAATCAACGCCGAATGCCTCCAGCTTCGGCCGCCCCCTCAAAAGCTCCTCAACGGTGTCGGGTGTCTTATCCGCCGGCTTAGGCGGCTTCCCATCTCCGCCGTGTCTTTGTGCCTTGAGATTTCTGTTTTTCTTGTGTAGTTGTTTTTAAACCGGCGCATAGAGGTGTGGCGTAGACGTAGAGAAGCCTCCTCAGCCCGGCTCTCGGCGGCGCTGTACTCCATGCATCATAAGCTGTATTCAGAGGCCGTGGTTTCCTCCATCGCCTCCGCCGTAGCGCTGGCGGAGACGGGTCGCTTCAAAGAAGCTGTTAAGCACGTGCAGAGGGCCGCCAAGGCGCTGTATGAGGCGGCTAAAGAAATATTTGAGCACGTAAAGGTCGCAGTTCAGCGCCTCGTGGAGCTGTTTGTGGAGGCTGTGACGCGGGTGCTGGCTTGGATCGACGAGCACAGAGCATACCTCTTCTTGAAAGCGGCTGGGGCGGTTGCGCTGGGCGTTGCGTTGAATCTGTGGGGCGCGATTGAGCTGGAGAAGCTGGCGTATGCGGCGTCTTTGACGCCGTTTTTCGTCGGGTTGGCTGATGTGGGGGAGAGGGCGGCTGAGAGGTTTAGGGCACTTGGCGAGAGGTATGAGAGGGGGAGGGTGGATGAGAGTCTAATCGACGGAGTGCTGGGGGGCCTTTGAGGGGTGAGAGGCCGTATGTGGCGCTTCTTAAACTGGCCGGGTCGGCGAATCTGCCCAAACCTCTCGCGGAGCTGAGGAGGGCGCTGACGCGCGTAGAAGGCGGGGCGGAGAAGGACGCCGCCGTAGTCGCCGCTCTTGTGCTCTACAAGACGCTGGTCAATAACGCCGAGGCCTACGGGAAGTGGGCCGGGTGGTACAAGTGGGCGAGGAGTCTGGTTAAGGAGCGCGAATTCACCGTAAAAGCCGAGGAGGTGAAGAGACTCCGCGAGGCGCAGAAAAGACTTGAGAACGCCGCTGAGGAAGCGAGGAGAGAGCTGAACAACGTGTTGGCATTATATGCGTCGCATAGCCGCGACCTATACGAAAAGCTCAAACCCCACCTGGAGGTGGACTTGGGTAAGGCGGAGGTGCTGGCGGAGGCAAGGCGCGGCGAGTTAAGCAAGTACTCAGACGCCGGCCTGGGGACTAGGGCCTACGCCGCCCTTCTCTCCGTGGCGAGGGGCGGGGCGTACGGACACGCGGCGATGTTGCTTATAGGCGAGGGGGCTCTGGCGGATATAGTGATTTCGACGCCGGAGGGCGCCTACGAAAAGGCCGGGAAGATCGCCAAGGGGCGCGGCGAGGTTGTGGACCCGTCCTACTCAGGGCGGCGCGAGAGATCTGTGGGTCAGCCCAGCTGGGAGGATAGGGCCGCTTCTGCGCTTCTGCGCTACCTCCTGGGCAGATCTGAGGGGGCGGATCTCAAGTTTAGACGCGCCGAGGGGAGATTCGAGGTGTTTAAGGCATACGGCGGAGTTGAGGCGCGTGTAGATGTGCTGATGGTGGAGGGACAGCCGCGCTCTAAGGCCGGCGAGGAGGAGTTGAGACGTTTCGTGGAGATGGCGAAGGAAACGGCGCCAGACCTTTCGGGGATTAGGAAGATATGGCAGACGCTGGAGTGGTTGAACACAGACGTGTCGTTCCTCAGAAAGCAGATAGTGGCAGGCACGGCCCATCCTTGGCAATTGAGGTGGTATATCGCCCTCCTCGGCGAGGGGAAGATAGGCGGAAGCGGGGCCAACGTCACTGAGGAGGGCGTCAAGCCCAACGTCGCTATGTACTGGCCGAGGGAGGCTCTCGACCGTATCATAGCCGCGGAGAGAGAGGAGCTGGAGTCTCTACTCGGCCGCCCGGTCAAGAGCTGGCGGGAGCTGGTAGACGCCATAGACTGGAGCTGGGTCCTGGAGAGGGTTGGAGAGCTGGCCGGCGCGTTGAAGTCTTGGATTGGCCCCGAGAAGATGAGCGACGCGGAGAGGGAGAGGCTGGTGAGGAGGATGCTTGGCGAGCTGGCTCTCCTCGTCCACTTCGCCGAGGCGAGGAGGGGCAAGGACGACAGCAGATGGCGCGAGGAGAGAGCCAAGAGGCTGGCGAAGGCGGTGGAGGCGCTAAGCGGCGGGAGGATAGCCGGCGAATACGCCGAGAGACTGGCCAAGCTGATCATCAGCTACGCCGAGAGCCATACGGAAAGGACGAAGAAGCGCATCGAAGACCTAGCTGGAAAGGTCGGCGTCTCTAGAGAGGAGGTGTGGGGCGTCGTCGAGCTCGTCCTGAGCGATATGTACTGCTTGGCTAGGGACTGCGCGAGGGATGAGGTGGTGAGGAAGTTCGTCGCTCCAGCCCTTGAGCTGGTCATGCTGGGCAAGGCGCTGAGGGGCGAGTTCAGCAGAGAGGAGGCCGTGCTCCGCTTCGGCGAGATGTACGCCACAGCGCTGGCGGGAGACGGCCACGTGGGGCATAGGCTGGTCGTGCTGGCCGTCGGTGGGGAGCTTGGCGGAGGAGCCGCACTACTGCGCCTCGCCGCGTTGCTGTTGCTCAACCAACTTCTCTCGGACAAGCTGAAGTTCGGCATACGGACGTACGTGGCGAGGGACAGATATTACTACATAGCCGCAACCGGCGAAGATGCGGCGAGGTTTAAGCGACTCCTCGCCGTCTCTGCGCCCTCAGCCGGCGGGGGGTATTTAAGCCCCAAGTTCGAGGAGTTTGTGAAGGAGGCCCGGGTAGAGGTGCGGCCCGGCAACATAAGGCTGACTAAGAAAGGCCGCGTCGCTACCGACTTGACCATTTCGGAGGCCGGCATTGCCGTCAAGTACAACGTATATCTGCGTGACGAGATCGAGCTCAAATCCATTTCGACGGATCGGAGCCGGGCCGAGCTTGCGGCCCGGCTATTGAAGCTGGCGGGCGTCAGCGCAGAGGTGAGGAAAGAGGGCGGCAGAGACGTGTGGTACGTCTACGCCTACACCGACAAGCTTGTAGCCGGGCGCGAGGAGCTCAGAAAAGCCATCGTCGAGATCGTTGAGACAGCCCTCGCGAGAGGCTGGGTGGACGAGAAGAAGGCGGAGCGCTGGCTTGATAAGCTGGAGAGGAGACGCATGTTGAGAGAGGGGTGGCCGAAGTATCTCGTGAAGCTGAAAGATGGCGCGCTGATGGTCAGATTCGGCTCCACTAACCCCGACAGCATAGAGCGGGAGGCGCAGAGGCTTAGGGAGGTGGGCCTCGTGGAGAGTCGCCACTTCACGGTTAAGATGCCGGAGGAGGGCCGCTACGGCTACGTCTCAATCTTAAAAGAGGGCTTGGGGCACGCCGCATGGCTCTCCGTCCACGGCTCCGACAAACAGCGGAGACTTGCGGCTGAGTTTGTAGAGTACGTACTCCGGAGGGCTAGGGAGGAGGGCAAAGAGGTCTACGAAAAGGCCGTAGAGATCGTGGAGGAGGGGAGGGCTAGGGGCTCCCTAAGGCTGGAGGGCTTTGAGGGGGTGGTCGAGGTGGGGGGCAGAGAGCACGTGGTGAAGGTGATAGACGGGGGTGCCGAGCTTGAGGAGAGTTGGAGCGGCAAGAAGTTGATGAGGATTAAGATCACGGCGGAGGTGGACGGCGTACGGCGCGAATACACTATTACCTACGGCAGATACGGCAGAAACAACGCGGCTGTGAGTTACGCCACAGCTAGGGCCGACGCCCCCGGCGGCAGGGAGGCAGACGCCGAGAGGTTCTCGGCGCTGATTAAGGCCCTGACGGGGAGGGAGCCGAGGATACGCCGGAGGAGCGACGGCACCATAGAGCTCGTGTGCGACAGGGAGCACCTAGAAGGCTTCAAGCGCTACGCCGAGCTTGCAGACGCCATAGAGAAGTGGCTAGAGGAGACGAGCCGGCGAGCCTAACGCGCCGTCTCTCTTTCTGAGGCTTGTGTTAAGGACGTCGGCGCTTATCTACATCGTGGAGCGGCGAATCGACATCAGCCAATACAATGAACACGAGATTTTTGTGCCGGCCGCCGTGGCAGAGGAAAACACCATTAAACTTTTAAGGACGTTGTATACGTTGCGTCGTGCCGTTTAGATTAGTTGAGGCTGAGGATTACGTGAGGATTCCCCCCAGCGAGTTTGGGAAGCCTCTTGAGGAGATTGCGCTGATGCAGCTCAGGGGGAGATACGAGGGGAGGGTCTT
>Ga0326763_1000116_pt1 | contig 29049 bp, 26 predicted proteins | sample NORPS_P_FD_207671 | JGI IMG/M metagenome (GOLD analysis project Ga0326763, IMG submission 207671) | Hot spring water microbial communities from Norris Geyser Basin, Yellowstone National Park, WY, United States - NOR.PS_P | ecosystem: Environmental > Aquatic > Thermal springs > Unclassified...
AGTGGGTAAAGATCAGACCCGCGGTGGTTTACAGTCGTCGACCCGGCTGACTTCCGGTGCCCCTCATGCTCACCTGCAACGTAGGGCGTAAAAACACCCGTCATTCCGGACTCGATCGCGGATTGTGCTTTCAAAAGAGCTTACGCCGAGGCAGCCAGCTCCTAAACACCGCGACCGACTTGTCATTTACAAAGGCGTGCAATCTGCCGCTGTTAAGCTCTGATGCGGGACCTAAATCAGATGACAGGCAACATCCAACCCAAGAGCTGACCGCCTCACCAACTCAACACAACCTTCCCCGATTGCCCGCCCGCCATTGTCTCGAACCCCCGCTGATACTCGCGATAAGGCAGGCGGTGCGTGATCAGAGGGGTCAGGTCCAGGCCGCCGCGGAGCAGACCGAGGCCCTTGCGCCAGGTCTCGAACATCTCGCGACCATAGACGCACTTGATCGTCAGCGCCTTGAAGATCACTGGCCCCCAGTTGAACTCCATCGGCTTGGCCGGGATGCCCAGCAGCGCCAGCCCGCCGCCCATTTTCAGCGCGTTAGCCGCCTGCACGATCGCCGACGGAGCGCCCGAAATCTCCAGCGCGACGCCGAACCCGTCCTCCACGCCCTCGGCCGCCATCGCGTCGCGCAGCTCCTCACGGGCGACATTTACCGGCCGCACGTTGGCCAGTTTCGCCGCAAGATCAAGGCGGTAGGGGTTGATATCGGTGATCACCACCGACCGCGCCCCGGCCCGGCGCGCCACCATCGCCGCCATGATGCCGATCGGCCCTGCCCCGGTAACCAGCACGTCCTCGCCCATCAAATCGAATTGCTGTGCGGTGTGCACGGCATTGCCGAACGGATCGAGCAGCGCACCCACCTCGCCCGGCACATCGTCGGGCAGCGGCACCGCGTTGAACGCCGGGATCGCCACATATTCCGCGAACGCACCCTGCCGGTTGACGCCGACGCCCTTCGTGCCGGGATCAAGGTGGAAGCGGCCAGCGCGCGCCGCCGCGCTGTTGAGGTCGATGACATGCCCCTCGCCGCTCACTCGCTGGCCGGGCTTCAGCGACCGGGTCACGTCGCGGCCGACTTCGACGATCTCGCCCGCATATTCGTGGCCGACGATCATCGGCACGGGCACGGTGCGCTGCGCCCAGTCGTCCCAAAGGTAGATATGGACGTCGGTGCCGCAGATCGCGGTATGCGTGACTCGAATGAGTACGTCTCCCGGCCCACAGACGGGCGTCTCGGCCTCGGTCAGCCAGATGCCCGGCTCGGGCTTCAGCTTGGCGAGCGCGTCCATCAGTTGAGCACCCCCGTTGCACGGCCCGCATCGCTGAAGGCGGCGATCGCCTCGTCGATCTGTTCGGCAGTCAGCGCCGCCGACATCTGCGTGCGGATGCGCGCCTGCCCGCGCGGCACCACCGGGAAGCTGAACGCGCGCACGTACACACCGCGCTCCAGCAGCGCCGCCGCAAGGGTCGACGCTGCACCCGCCTCGCCCAGCATCACCGGGATGATCGGGTGATCGCCCGGCAACAGCGTGAAGCCGGCCGTCTCCAGCCCCGTCCGGAAACGCTCGGCATTGGCGCGCAGCTGTACGCGCATCGCGTCGCCCTCGGGCCCCCGGCAGAGCTCAATCGCCTTCAGCGCGGCGCCGCACACCGCGGGCGCCAGCGCGTTCGAAAACAGGTAGGGCCGCGCCCGCTCGCGCAGCAGCCGCACCACGGGCGCCTTCGCGCAGATGAAGCCGCCCATCGCACCGCCCAGCGCCTTGCCGTAGGTGCCGGTCAGCAGGTCGACCCCGTCGCCCACGCCCAGCTGGTCGGCGGTGCCGCGCCCCTGCCGCCCGAGCACGCCGGTCGAGTGGCAATCGTCGACCATCACCAGCGCACCGTGCGCGCGTGCAAGCTCGACAATGCGCGGCAGCTTGGCGAGATAGCCGTCCATCGAGAACACGCCGTCGGTCGCCACCACGATGCGCCGGGCACCCTCGGCGCGGGCGGCCTGCAGCTGCCGGTCCAGATCGGCCATGTCGCCGTTCGCATAGCGATAGCGCTTGGCCTTCGAGAGCCGGATGCCATCGATGATCGACGCGTGGTTCAGCGCGTCGGAGATGATCGCGTCCCCGGCATGGAACAGCGGCTCGAACAGCGCGCCGTTGGCGTCGAAAGCGGCGGCGAAGGTGATGCAGTCCTCAAAGCCCAGGAAGTCGGCGGTCTCGCGCTCCAGCTCCTTGTGGAGCTCGCTGGTGCCGCAGATGAAGCGCACGCTGGCATAGCCCGCGCCCCACTGGCGCGTCGCCGCGATCGAGGCTTCGACAATGCGCGGGTCGTTGGCGAGGCCCAGATAATTGTTGGCGCAGAGGTTGAGCCGAGGGTCGGCGCCGACGCGGATGTCGGCGCCCTGCGGGGTGGATAGCACCAGCTCGCCCTTCAGCAGTCGCTCACGCTTCAGGCCGTCCAGCTCGGCTTCAATCTCGTCGTAGAAGGTCATGTTGCCGCTGCTACGCGCCGGCCGCGCCCGCGCCAAGCCGCGGTGCCCGCGCAGCTGCTATGCTCCGTCGGCGATCAGGATTTCGGCGATCCGGCGCTCGCCGTCTGCCAGCTCCAGCTGCACCACCACGTCGATGACCGATCGCGCATAAACGATCGTCTCCGCGCGGCTGAGGCCGAGACCGGTCTGCATCACCATCAGCGCCAGCTGGTCGAGCGCCTTGGTCGGGCTGTTGGCGTGGATCGTCGAGAAGCTGCCGGGGTGGCCGGTGTTGATCGCGCGCAGGAAGCTGACCGCCTCGCGCCCGCGCAGCTCGCCCAGAACGATGCGGTCGGGGCGCATCCGGAGGCTCGCCTGGAGGAGGTCGTCGGTGGTGACCCTGGCTTCGCCCAGTTCACCGCGCACGGCGACGAGACCGAGCGCATTGCGGTGGCTCAGCCGGATCTCGGGTGTGTCCTCCACCAGGATGATCCGCTCACGCCTTGGTACCTCGCGCATCAGCGCATTGAGGAACGTGGTCTTGCCCGAGGAGGTGCCGCCGCTGATGAGGATCGTCGCGCGAGCCGCCGCGGCCGCTTTCAGGAAGCCGACCGGATCGGCGTGCGGGCTTTGACGGCGCCAGGCGGGCGGCGGTGGCGGCGCGATCGGCCCGCGGTCGTAGGCGTCGAGTGGGACGTCGGCGACGCGGTGGCGGCGGATGGCGAGCGCCCAATGCTCGCGGGTCGCGGGCGGGGCCGCGACCTGCACGCGCGCGCCGTCGGGCAGTGTCGCGGCGAGCAGCGGCCGCTCGCGGTTGATGCCCTGGTGGCTGGCGCGCGCGATCTGCTGGGCGAGGCGCTCGAGCAGCCGATCGTCGACCGCGGGCGCGTCGACCCGCGCCATGCCGCCCGCTCCGTCGACCCACAGCTCGCCGGGTCGGTTGACCATCACTTCGCTCACGTCCTCGCGCGCCAGCCACGGCTGGAAGGGCGCGAGATGCGCCGACAGATAAACGCCTTCCGGCAGCGGCACGACCTCGGCGGCGGTAGTCATCAGGGAAGCGAGGCGGTCGAGAAATCGAGGTCGCGCGCAACGAAGATGCGGATCGGCGCGCCCTGCGCCACGCGCACCGTGGGCGGGATGCTGAGGTTCTGCGATGCGGCCGAGCCGACCGCCTGCTGCGGCCCGGCGAGCACGATCGAAGTGCCGCCGCCACCGATCGCCTGCCCTACGGCCGGGATCAGCGACAGCAGGATCGCGCCGCTGAAGCGTTTGACGAAGTGGCTGTCAACCTTGCCGGTCAGCCCGTTACGCCCGGCCGAATCGGTGGCGGGCGAGGCGAGGTCGATCGAAACGCCATCGGGCCTGATTAGTCGCGTCCACAGGATGAAGGCGCGCGTCTGCCCGACGGCAAGCCCGCTCTTATACTGGCCGATCACATGGCTGCCACGCGGCACTAGGACCGCAGAGCCGTCGAAGCCGCGCACGTCGCGGCTGATAACCGCGCGCACGAAGCCCGGCGTGTCGCTATCGAGCGCGGTTTCAAGCACCGCGCTCATCAGCGTGCCCTGCGCGACGGTGGTCGCGGGATTGTCGATGCGCGTGGCGCTCGCGGTCGCACCCTCGCCGCCGATGCGCCGCGCGAACAGCTCCTCGGCGGTGAGGTCGGTGGCTGGAGCCTTGGGCGGCGCGGCAGCGGCTCCGATCGGCGGCGCGGCGACGCCGGGAGCGGTGGCGGAGGCAACCGGTCCGGCGTTGTCGAACACGAGCACCGGCGCACGCTCGCTGCCGGCGGCGGGCTGCACCACGGTCACCACGCGCGCGGGCTGGGCGAGCGGCTGCGACTGAGGCTGCTGCACCGGCGGCGCGGGTTGGAGGAGGGCCGGGACGGGCTGCGGCGCAGGTGCATTGGCGGCGGGCGCGGGATTCGGCACCGGGGCGGGCTGGACGGCAGCGGTGCGCGGCTCCGGGACGCGCCGAAGCGAGTTGAAGGTGAGCGCACCAAGCAGCACCGCGATCACCCCGCCTGCAGCGAGCACGCCCCAGTCGCCCGCACCGCCGCGCGCCGCGACCTGCGGATAGCGTATCTCCTGCGCGGCTTCGAGCGCATCGAGCCCAAGCGCCGGACGCGGATCGGTGGCGACGCTTCCCCCTGGAAGTGCACCGCGCATCAGCCGCCTGCCTGGCCCGGGGCAGCAGCGGCGGCGGCGCGCGGCGGGCCGCCGTTGACCAGTGTCGCGACCGCCCTGCCGATCCGCAGCACATAGCGTGGGGCCACGCCCTCGATCACCAGCACGCCGTCGCGCATCGTTGCGTTGACCGGCCCCTCCTGCCCGTCGGCTCCAACCGCAAGCACCGCTGGCAGCTCGGCCGACGGAGCCCACGCCATGAACGTGCTATCCCCGTCGTCATAGACGCGTACAGGCAGCAGCTTGGCGTCGCCCTTCGCAATCCAGCGCTCGTTCAGCGTGGGTTGGGGCTTGGGTGCGGGTGGCGGAGGCGGTGGCGGCAGTTCGATCCTCTCCTGCGGGTAGGTGAAGCGGATCGCGTAGATCGGCAACGCGCGCGGCGGGGCGGTGCGCAGATCGAACAGATAGCGCCGCCGGTCGGTCACCACCGTCATGTTGGTGCGCGCACCCGGAGCGAGCGGCTTCAGGAACACGAGGTTGGCGCGCTTGTTGGGCGTGACCTGCCACATCGCGCTGTCCCCGACCGCGATATTCTCGATGCGCTCGTCGGGCGCGAACTCGATCATCGTCTGGATGCCGCGCGTGCCGCTGACCGTCACGATCTGGTCGGCGCCGTAGGCCAGCGTGCGGATGCGCCCCTCAGCGCGCGCCGCCGGCGGGTGACCGAGCGCCAGCGCGGCGATCACCGCGGCGGCGGCAACGGGCGCGCGGAAGCGACGGCCGAGCGGGCGCAGGCGCGGATCGCGGGCGCCGGGGTCGACCGGCGCGGGAGCGGGCGCGGCTGCGTCGGGCGCGGCGACGACCGTGCTGCGGCGACGGTCAATGACGCCCGGCCCGCCGTCGCCCGCCGCGCCGGCCGCCCCCCCGGCGATCGGTGCCAGCGAACGGACCAGCTGGCGCACGCGGGCCTCGTCGCTGCCGGCAGCCGCAGCCGCGGCGTCACCGGCCAGCAAGGCCGTCGCGCCCGGGCCGGTCGCGGCGTCATCCCGCCCGGCTCGATCACGCCCGCCGATGCGCCAGCCCGAGACGATCATCGCCGACGCCCGCAGCGCCAGCAGCATCAGCGCCAGATAGACAAACGCCGCCAGCGCGAAGCTCGCCGCAAGCTCAAGCGACACGCGCCCGCCCGAGACAGCGAGCGCCGCCACGAGCGGCGCCGACAGCGCCAGCGTGCCGCCGCCCAACAGCACCGCGAACAGCGGCGTCAGCGCCAGCATCACTGCGAGCTTCAGCCAGCCCGCGAACAGCCCCCGGGTTGCGCCGAACAGCCCGCAGACGATGAACACCGGCCCGATCGCCAGCACCGCCGCCAGCGCGATCCGCGCCGCGATCAGCACCCCCGCCGTGCCGAGCAGCAGCATCAGCGCCGACAGCCACAGCAGGTCCGCGGGCTTGGGGGCGCTGCCCATCACCGCGGGCGCGGCGGCCGCCCCCGCCACCGCCGGGGCGGCCGCCGACAGCTGCGCGGTCTGCGCGAGGATCGCGAACAGGGCGTCCAGCCGCGAGGCGAACAGCTCGGTCGCGCTGCCGCCCGATCCCAGGAGCGCGCGCGCCACCTCGTCGGGCGCTGCGGTCAAAAGCTGCCACACGACCGACTGATAGGCCGCCCAGCTGGTGACGAAGGTCAGCACCAGCCCGATCGTCAGCAGCCGCGGCGCCATCATGCGCGCGCTGAGCCCGGCGCGCCCCGATAGCAGCGCCAGCGCGAACAGCGCGACGTAGATGGTGAGCGCCACGGTCAGCGCCTGCGTCAGCGCGCCCGCCGGGCCGAACAGCCGCGCGAAGGCGAGCTCGACTGCGGCGCCAGTCTGGCAATCGATGACCTTCAGCGCTGCGGAGATCGCTCCGCCCCCGCTCGCCGACAGCGCCGGGCACGGCATTATTGGGCAGCCTCCGCCCACGCGGCGGGCGCGGCGCCGCCCACCCCGGCATCGGCCCCGCGCCACGGCGCACCCGTCAGCGCGGCATACCAGCGGGCGGGATCGTCACCGTGCGCGCGGCGCAGCGCATCGAGCTGGCGCACGGTCGCCTCGCGGCCCGACAGCACCGTCAGCAGTTCGGCCATGCCGCCGAGATCGAGCCGGATCACCACCGAATGGTTGGCGTGGCGCACCAGGAAGCAGCGGCTGTGCGCGGGCAGCGCGCGGATCAGCTCAAGCTCGTGCGCGCTGAGGCCGAAGCCGCCGCAATAATCCTCCTCGCGTGCGCGGCTGTTGGGCATGAAGATCTGCGTCGCGGTCTGCTCGACGATGGCGCTCGCGATCCGGCTGTCCAAGGCGTCGCGCGCCGACTGGGTGCCGAAGCCGACGATCGCGTTCCGCTTCCTCAGCGTTTTCAGCCAGTCACGGATGCGCGCGGCGAATACGGGGTCGTCCAGCGCCTTCCAGCCCTCGTCGATCAGGATCATCGCCGGGTCGCCGGTCAGCCGCTCGTCGATGCGGTGGAACAGATAGAGCAGCACCGGCGTGCGCAGCGCGGGGGTATCGAGCAGTTCGGTCAGGTCGAAGCCCACCACCCGCTCGGACAGGTCGAGCGCGTCGCTGGCGTTGTCGAAGGCCCAGGCGTTGGGGCCGCTGCCGATCCACGGTGCCAGACGGCTGGCGAGATCGCCCTCCTCGGGCCGCCGCGCGCCTGCCAGCAGCTCGCGCAGATAGCGCAGGCGGCGGAAGCGCGGATCGTGGTCGTAGGCCGTGTCGACCGCGGCCGCGATCAGCTTCTCCTCCTCCGGCCCCGTTGGCTGGAGCAGCGCACCAAGCCAGTCCGCCAGGAACGCGCGGTTGGCGGGCGTATCGGAGAGCGCGAGCGGGTTGAAGCCGGTCGGCTCGCCGGGCCGCAGCACTGCATAGTGGCCGCCGAGCGCGCGGACGAAAATCTCGCTCCCCCGGTCCTTGTCGAACAGGACGGTCTGCGGCGCGATCTTCTGCGCCTGCGCCGCGAGGAAGTTCAGCACCACGGTCTTCCCCGATCCGGACGGGCCGATGATCGTGAAGTGGCCGAGGTCGCCCGTGTGAAAGTTGAAGAAGTAGGGCGTCGCGCTGGTCGTTTCGAACAGCGTCACCGCCGGGCCCCAGTGGTTGCCCTCGGCGCGGCCGAGCGGGAAGCCGTGCAGCGACAGGAAGCCAGCGGCGTTGGCGGTGGAGACGAGCGCGCGGCGCACCGCATAGGCTTCGTTCCCCGGGAACTGCGCCCAGAAGGCAGGCTCCAGATTCACGTCCTCGCGCACCGCGACCGCGCCGATATCGGCCAGCACCGACGCGCCCTCGGCCATCGCGCGATCGAGCGTCGCGAGATCCGGCGCGCGGATCAGCAGCGACAGATGATGGTCGCCGAACGCGGTCTGGCCGCTCACCAGCGCGTCCTTCGCTGCCAGCATCTCGCGCCGCTCGGTCGCCAGCTCGTCGTCGGTCGCGCGCAGGCGGCGCAGCGCGAGATCGATCCGCTCGCGCGCGGTCTGGCGGTCGGCGGGGGCGAAGCTGCTCGTCAGCACGCACTCGGCCGACAGGCGCAGCACGCCATCGAGCACGCCCGGACGCGTCGCCGCGGGATAGTCCTTAAGGCTGAGCGCGCCCGCAAACTGCCGCCCTCCCGCTCCGTTGAGCTCGAGCGCGTCGAGCCCGAAACTGAGACGCCGGTAGGGGATGTGGTGCCCAAGTTCGGTGGCCGCTGGCGGCACCAGGACCGGGCGCATCTCGCCGTTGTAGAGTGCTGACAGCAGCTCGAGCGGCTCCGAACAGCGTCCCGCTGCGGTCTCGTAACAGCTCAAGCGCCGCGCCTCGTAGCCGCCGAGATTTGCGAGCAGCGCTCCGACCGCCGCGTCGAGCTCGCGCAGCGCGGTGGGATCGACCTCATCCCCGCCGCGCCGCCGCAGCAGACGACCCAGCCGCTCGGGCAGGCCCGTCTTGCCGCGCGGCGGGCGGCGGACGACGGTCACGAACTGCTCGTTCACGAACAGGCGGCGGCCGCCCAGCCGCGCGCGCCACTGCCGGTCGAGCTCGGCGGCGAACGGCTGATCGAACCCGCCCGCCGGAGCCACCGCGACGCGCCGCCGGATGATGTGGTGGTAGAGCACGAAGCGCGCATCGAGCGAGCCGCGCAGCATCACCTCGCGCACGCCGAGCATGTGGTTGAGCTGGTCGCTGTCCTCGGTCTCGAACGGCAGCCCGCCGACCATCAGCGACTGCATCAGCGCGCCGTCGCGCAGGCTGAGCGTGGAGTCGTCGGCGTGCGCGGCATAGGGCAGGCGCGCGCCTGCCCTGGCTTCCTTGCGCGCCCAGAGAGCGGGACGCGTCACGGCGCGTAGCTGTTGCAGCCCCAGCGCCGGAAGTTCGGCACGCGGGGGCACAGGCGCACTTTGGTCAGCCACAGATCGAACACGCGCGGCTCGCGCAGGCACGCGAGATAGCCAGCCGAATGCACCAGCAGGGCCACGGGCAGCGCCCAGAAATTGCGCGTGATGAGGAACGCCTCGGTCGTCACCGCGACGTTCAGGATGAAGAAGCTGTAGGTGACGCCGCCCAGCATCTGCGGGCGGGTCAGCGCGCGGAATACGGGCGAGCGCGCAAGCATCGTCACCCCGCCGCGCGCGCCGCGCCCTGGATGCCGGCAACGATCGAGGCTGCGCCGAACAGCACGAAGCAGCCGACGATGACCGTCGCGCCGAAGCGCCAGTTCATGCGGCCGGTCAGCATCATGAAGCCGACCATCGCCACCGCGATCACCGCGACCGTCGTCGCGACCTGGCCCATCAACGTGTCCTGGATCCACGTCAGCGCACCGACGATCGGGCCCGACCCCTGCGGATCGGCCCACGCCGCGCCCGGCATCGCTGCGATGAGGACGGCAACGCCGCCGGCCGCGCGGTTCCGCATCAACTCGCTCCCTCCGCCACGGTCCGCCGCGGCCCCCAACCCCTCTAGCGCGTTCGTCCGAGCGCCGGAACCTGATTAGCGAGCCGCGCAAGCACGGCTGCCACGTAGTTTTGCGTCTGCGCGATGGGCGGCACCCCGCCTGCCCGCTCGACCCGGCGCGGACCGGCATTGTAGGCCGCGAGCGCCTTCACGAGATCGCCGCCGAAGCGAGCGAGCATCTGGCGCAAATAGCGCGCGCCGCCATCGAGATTGGCTGCGGGGTCGCGCGCGTCGGCGACGCCCAAGTCGCGGGCGGTGCCGGGCATCAGCTGCGTAAGGCCGACTGCGCCCCTGCGCGAGACGGCCTGCGCGCGCCAGCGGCTCTCCTGCCACACGACGGCTTCCAAGAGCGCCGGGTCGACTCCGTGCCTGACCGACGACGCGGCGAGCGCGGGGCGGAAGGCGGCCGGAGCCGCTGCGGGCACCGCGACCGGGGCGGCGAGCGCGGTCCGGGCGGGCGTTGCGCCGGTTGGGACGGCGGCCGCCCGAGCGTCGCTCCAGCTGACCGCGCCCGCCCCGCTGCGGACGCTGAGCGAGCCGTCGTCGCCGACCTCATAGACCTGCGCCGCGGCTGGCGTGGCGGCTGCGATCGCCATCAGCGCCAGCACCGCCCGGCAGCGGCGCGTGGTCGTCGCGATCCCCGCAGTGCGGCGCATGGCTCACCTCCCCCGTCGATGCCGCCGGCTCCCGCCCGGGCGGCCGTCCCTCTCGACCGCGAGGAAACGCCAAAGCGCGGCGCTGCGCAAGCGCCGATGCAGCTATCCGACGGGCAGCACCCACTCGCGATCGCCGAGCCGGGCATCGAGGCCGTCGGCGCCGCCGAACTGGAAGCCGAGTTGGCTGGCATAGGCAGCGCAGGCCTTCAGCTTGCGCGCACGGTCGACGGCGTGGCCGGGGCCGACCGGGGGCGAGCGGTCGGCATAGGGCCAGTCGGCCCACGACTCCCACCGGTGGCCCAGCCGCTCCAGCGCGCGGCGGGTCAGCACGTGGTCGACGTGGCCGCCGATCGCCTGCGGGCCGAGGATGCGCTGCGGGCGAAGCGTTGCAACGAGGCGCACGACGAGCTGCGCGATCGGCGGGTCGTCGCCAGCGCGCACCGGGCCGAACAGCTCGGCGGCGCTGCCGTAGCGCCGGTGCGGGGCTTCGAGCAGCGGCAGGTGCGCCGGCTCGGCTCCGATGATCGCGCACGCCGCCCGGTCCTCGCCGCGGCGGAGCGCCATATAGTCCACGTCCGGCGGCAGGCCCTTGTCGAGCTGACAGGCGAGCGCGAAGCCATCCGGTTTCTGCACGTTTGCAGTAAACACCGTCGCCACCACCACGCGCCAGCCCGCATCGGCCAGCGCGGCGAGCGTGCCGCCAGCCGAAAACACGGCGTCATCGAGATGCGGGCTGACCGCGAGCGCGACGGGGCGCGTCACAGCAGATGCGGCTCCGCGCGGAACCTGCAGGGGGTGACGGGTAGATGCGGATCGAACGCGGCACCGGGCTTGCCGCCGCGGACGGAGGCGTAGACGCCGACGATGAGCGCTCCGACCGCGCTCCAGCTGTAGGTGCGGCGGCACTCCGCGAGCGCGGTGGAAGCGAGGCGCTCGCGGAGCTGAGGCTCGGCCAGCAGCCGGCGGAGCGCGGCCGCGAGCGCGGGCACGTCGCCGGGCGTGGCGAGGAGCGCGTTGTCGCCGTCGCGCAGGCAGTCGGACACGCCGACGGTGTCGCAGCTGACCACGGGCAGGCCCGAGGCCATCGCTTCTAGGACGGTGTTGCTGAAGCCCTCTGCATAGGTGGGCGATACGAACACGTCGTGCGCGCGGTAGATCGCGGGCGCGGCGGCGTAGTCGGCATAGCCGGTCATCGCCACGCGCCCGCCCAGCTGAAGCGCCGCGATCCGCTCGCGCGCGGAGTCGACGTCGGGCCCGATGCCCGAGATGATGGCGGTCCAGCCTTCTACGCCCCCGCAGCGAGAGGCAGACCGCGCCGCCTGATCTTCGTCGTGGAGGGGCTGACGCGCGCCGACCCGTCCGTCGTGCTGCTCGTGGTCCCCCTCCCCCGCACGCGGAGGACGGGAAGTTCCGTCCCGGAGAGGATCGATCGCTGCCAGCGCGTCCAGGAAATCCAGGACGCCTTTCCGCCGGTCGACACGCCCGTGATACAGCAGGCGCAGCGGTCCGGGCTCGCGCTCGCCCGCGCGCGGGTGGAAGCGCCTTGTGTCGACCGCGCCGGGGACGAGCGTGAAACACCGCGGCGCGACGCCCAGCCGTTCGACGACTTCGGCGCGGAAGCTCGAACCGCCGATCAAGACCGCGTTGGCCTGCTCGATCACGCGGACCATCGCTGTCCGGTGCGTCTCGCAGCATGAGCCGACCCAGTGGCCGTCGCCGCCCTGGATCGAGACGACCACGGGCAGCCCAAGCCGCGCGCCTGCGACAAGCGCCGCCCAGCCGGTGGGGTAGCCATATTGCGCGTGGAGCACGTCGAACGGAGCGGCCGCGTGCTCGGCGGCGATGGTCTCGGCGATGCGCTCGATGTCCGCCTCGAACTTGCCGCCGTCCTGCTCGCCCAGCGCCTCCAGCCCGATCACGCGAACGCCGGGCACCTCCGGCGGCGGCCCGCCGCCATAGACCGAGCGGAAGCGCGGCTCGCCGTAATATTGGCTGATCATCGTCACGTCGTGGCCCGCTGCGGCAAGCTCGCGCAGCAGGTTCTGGGCATAGATCGACATGCCCGAGATCGCCGGAAAGTAGCGGCGCGAGATGAAGCAGACCCTCATGCGCCCGGTCCTACCCCGCGCGCGGGGGAGGTGGCCCGCAGGGCCGGTGGCTGCATCGGTGCCGCCGCTGCACCCCCGCCGGCGTTGCCCTGCCCGGCAACCTCCCCGGGACGCGGGAGGGGACCGCGAGCGAGCGCCGCGCGGATCTGCTCGATCGCCTGCGGGATCGCGGCGTGGGCGCGTGGGGATTCGCGGCTGAGTTCGACGCAAACCAAGCCGCTGAACCCCACCTCGGCAAGCGCTCGCAGCACGGCGGGCAGGTCCATATCGCCCTCGTCGAGCGGCAGATGCGTATGGTCGCCGCGGCGCATGCCCTCGATCGCCACCGTGCCCAACCGACCCGCATAGGCGCGCACCGCGTCCTCAGGCTCGATGTCGCCCGTCACCAGGCAATGTCCGGTGTCCAGCGCCAGCATCAGCGCGGGGTGATGCTCGGCAAGCGCTGCATATTCGGCGACGGTCTCGATCAACATCCCCGGCTCGGGCTCGAACGCCATCGTCACGCCCAGACCGTCGGCATAGGCGAGCACGTCGGCCAGCCCCTCGTGGAGCCACCCCTCGGCGTCCCCGCGTGCCACGCCCGGCTGCGGCACACCCGCCCAGAAGCTCACCGCCTCGGCCTCCACCTGCGCTGCGATGTCGGCGGCGCGCTTCAGGAAGGCGCGGCGGCGGGCGCGCCCTTCGGGCGTCGGGTGGAGCAGTGTCGGCTCGTGCTTGTGGCGCGGATCTAGCAGGTAGCGCGCGCCGGTCTCGATCACCACGCCGAGGCCAAGCTCGCCAAGACGCCGGCGGAGGCGCGCGGCTGCGACGTTCCAGCCGGGCGCGAACGGATCGAGATGATGCCAGTCGAGAGTCAGCGCGACGCCGTCGAACCCCGCCTCGGCGATCAGCTCGAGCGCATCGTCCAGCCGGTGGTTGGAGCAGCCGTTGGTGTTGTAGGCGAAGCGGAGCCGGTTCACTCGGACCTCTCCCCGGCGCTGCGCACCTGTCGCTTTCCCGCAAGCGGGAAAGCGTGGTCACCCCCGGCCGGGCCGGAAAGAAACCGGGAGAGAGCGCTGCGCACGCTCACGCCCCCTGCGCCTGGCCGAGCACCCAGGCGACATGGTGCGCCTCGGGTTCGCGATAGAGCGGGTAGAGCGGGCCGACGATGCGATCTGCGAGCGCGGTGTCAAACAGCGGGTGACCGAGCCGCTCGGCGTCTTCGGGCGGCATGCGCACCGGCTTCAGCAAGGCCGACGGCGCGCCGAACCGGACGAGCGGGCTGTCCGCGTCGATCAGCCGCCGGGCGTTGCGCGGCCCAAGCCGGTGGTAGCTCATCGTCTCCACCTCCAGCCCCGGCACGATCACCTTGACGACCGCGATCGACCGGTCCGGCGGCGAGCAGTCAACATAGAGCAAGTCGAATCCCGCCGCCTCGATCGCCGCGCGCGCGATCGCGCCGCGGTCGCGGGCGGAGCGGGGTGGGAGAGGCGCCATGCCGTCTCGTTCCCCGCCCAGGCGGCCTGTCCCGCCCTCGCCCGCGGGAGATGGTGGAGCGCCAGCGAGGTCGGGAGAGGGCGGGTCAGCGAAGGGCCGCGACCGGCGCACCGCATGAACCGGCGCGAGGATGCGCTTCAGCTCGGCCGCGTCGCGGCGCGACCAGTCGATCATCGCCGACAAGGCGCGCGATTCGCCGCCGACGAGCGACGTGCGCGCGGCCGACAGGAAGCGCTCGGTATAGCCCGGCGGCGCGACGCGGTCGACCAGCGTCTGTGGGCCGTGGCTGAACGCCTTGCGCACACGCGCGGCGGCGAATTCCTGTGCCGCCTTCTCCAGCGCGGCTTGGCGGTCCGGGTGGCACGCCTCCCCGCAGGCCGACAGCGCGATCGGCGCGGGCGGGTGGTCGTCGAAGCCCACGACGTAGAGGTTCATCAGCCCGAACTCGTCGGTGGCGAACTTGGGGATCGCGGTGATGCCCTGCCCGGCGAAGCGGTCGAGCAACGTCGAGGACGCGCCCTTAAGCCCGACGCCCTGATCGAGCGCCCGGAATCTGAGGCCGTTGCCGTCGCGCTGGAGGATCTCCAGCAGCCCGTGCCCCACCGCCCAGTCGAGGTCCGGCCCCGCGCCTAGGCCGTTGGTGATGAGCGTCGTGAACGGCTGGTAGCCTCGAGGCAGCTCGAACCAGTCGCACGCGGCAATGTCGAGCGGCACCAGCACCGTCTCGCCGGTTGCCGCGCGCGTGGCTTCGGTCCACGCGAGGCGCGTGTCGCGGCCGACGGCCGATCCGGCTGGAAGGCCGAGCATCAACGGATCGGCAACCGCGCGCTGGCCGTGAGCGTCGACCAGCTCGTCGTAGCTGGCGAGCGTTGGCGCGCGGTCCTTCAGGGCGAGCGTCGGCCAGATCGCCTCGGCGATCTCGCCCAGCGCGCCGAGCACGGCATCGGCGTCGGTCGAGCCATAGCCGATGCCCGACGGCATCGCGCCCTGAAGCCCCAGCGCCGGATCGAGAAACAGCGCGACGATCCACACCGGCACGCCCGTTCGATCGAGCGCGGTGATCGGGAACGCGACCACCTCGCCGCGCGGGAAGGCGGCGAGGTAGGCGTGCGCGGCGGGCGGGAGGTCGGCGGGCAGGCCGTGCGCTGGGTTCATGAACGGGCGGCCTTGCCGACACGTCCCTGTCCGGCGCGGGGAGGCGTCGCCTCGCGCGGCGCGGCGGCAGCAGGGTCGTCGGTGTTTGCAACCCTGCCGGCGGTGAGGTCATACCGCCGGATCCCCGGTCCATCGGCCAGCCAGGCGTCCACCGCCGCGAGCGCCTGCGCGCGTCCGACATCCGGCGCATATTCGAACGGCGTCGCGATGCCATCGAACTCAAGCCCCGCGATGACGTCGCGGTAGCCGCGCAGCTGCGCCTGCGTCAGCGGGATGGCCTTGTGGAACGCCCAGTGCGCGCTGATCGCCGTCGAGCGCCCCCCGGCGGTCTGCTCAACCTTGAACATGTCTCCGCAGAACAGCAGCCGCCGCCGCGCGTCGTGCAGCGCCGCCTGCCCCTGATAATGCCCGCCAACCCGGTGCAGCGTCAGCGTGGGGGTCAGCCTCAGCGTCTCGTCATAGGGGTGGGTGACGCGGAAGGCCTTGGTCAGCTGCAGATCGTGCACGTTCACCGCCACCACCGCGGGCGCGAACGCCTCCTGCAGCTGCCACAGCGCGCCCATCCCGTGGACGTGAGAGCAGCTGAGGTGCGAGATGCCGCCCAGCCGCGCGATCTCGTCCAGCATCGCGGGCGAGTAAAACGGCGCGGCCTCGAAGGCGGTGTTGCCGTGCTCGGCGTCGAGCAGCAGCCAGCCCGTCCCGGCCAGCCCGAGCGCGGGTGTGGTCGCGAAGGCGAGCATGTCGTCGCGCACCCGGCGCCACCCGCCTGCGTGGGTCGCGCGGACGTCGGCTTCGGGCAGGAACCGCCAGCCGTCCTCGGGGAGGTCGTTCCGCACGTCCTCGCACACCGGGCACGCGGCGGGCGCGAAATGACGCTGCCAGAATCCGCAGTTGGCGCAGGCGAACATGCTCAGCGGCATCGCGCGCGCCCGTAGGCTTCGAACAGCAGCCGGGTCAGCGCGAGGTCGCGCTCGGCGGAGAAGGCGCGCTCACCCTCCTGAGGTTCGGCTCGGGGAGGGGGACCGCCGCGCTCGCCAACCGTGGTCAAGGGGCCGCACGCGCCACGGGCAGCGCCCGGCGCTCCGCCGCCAGTTTGCGCGCGGTCCAGCTCCGCGATCCGGGATCGGGGAGAAACGGACCGCATCGCCTTGTGGAACGCTTCGATCTGCACGGCGAAGGGCGAACGGTTTGGAACCGCAACCGTTTCGGCGGTGCCGGTGCGCCCGCATATCCGCGTCAACACGCCGCCGGGCGTCTGGCCCATTGAGTTCTCGGCGAAGAGCGCGCCCTCGGTGCCGACCACTTCCAGCCGCCGCCGCGGCAGCGCCTCCGGGCAGTTATAGGCGACATGCGCCTGGACCAGCACGCCCGACGCGGTCGCGCCCATGAGCAGCCCGCCATCCTCCACCGCGTAGGCGTGCACGCGCCGCTGCAGGCAGATGTCGAGCTCGGCGACCGGCTCGCCCAGCAGCGCGTGCACCAGATCGAGCCCGTGCGGCGCGAGGTCGATCACCGCTCCGCCGCCCGCCGCCTCCGGATCGGCGCGCCAGTTGTCCGGCCCCCAGTCCGGGCCGAGCCAGCAGCAATAGAGGATGCGGACAGCGGTCGCCCGGCCGATCGCACCCGCCGCGACGAGCGCGGCCATGCGCTGGTGCACTGGGTGCCAGCGCTGATCGAAGGCGGTGCCGTAGAGCGTGCCCGTGCGGCGCGCGGAGTCGGCGATCGCCCGCGCGTCGGCGGCCGACGCCGCCATCGGCTTTTCGCACAGCACCGGCACGCCGGCCTCGAGCGCGGCGACGACGGGCGCGCGGTGCAGGTGGTTGGGGGTGGCGACATAGAGCGCGTCGGCGTGCGCGATCGCGGCGCTTGGTTCGATGTGCGCCGCTGCCCCGAGCGCCTCGGCCGCCGCGCGCGCCGACCGGCTGGGATCGGCGACCGCAGCCAGCCGCCCGCCCGCTTCGGCCAGCGCGGGGGCAAAATAATCCCGCGCCACCCAGCCGAAGCCAGCGATGGCCCAGCGAACCGCCAGATCCTCCCGATGCGCGCGTTGGGGAGGGGGACCGGCCCGCGAAGCGGGGTGGTCGGCGGGCCCAACGCGTCGGCCTTGCCCGACGACTGCGCCTTGCGGGCGGTCCCCTTCGCCGATCGGCGATTCAGGACGAACTCGCCCGTCGCTCACCATCGCTCGGGCAAGTCCACCATGCGCCGCAGCCGCTCGGCGCCGGCGCCCTCGGGCAGCGCTGCGCCGGGCAGCGCCCACGGGCAGCGCTCGGCATATTCGGCAGCGTAGCGCGCGCTTGGCCAGGTGACGCCGCCGTCGGCTGCGAGCAGCGGGTTGAGCCGCAGCCGGGCTGCGGCGCGCGGCAGCGCCAGACCGCCGGTCAGCGCGTGCGGGGGGCCAGCGCCTTCGACCACGCTCCACGCCTCGACCGCCGGATCGGGCGACCACGGCGCGCTCGTCGGCACCCGCGCTTCGATCAGCGCCGCCAGCAGCTCGCTCTCGTCGTACACCGCTGCGTCCGGGAACAGCGCCGCCCAGTCCTCGGCCCCCAGCGCCGGGCCCTTCGCTCCGCCTTCCACGTCGATATTGTGCAGGTGGCTGATCGCCAGCCGACCGCCCGGCGCGACTCGCGCCCGCAGCTCGGCCGCGACGAAGCGCTGGTTTGGCAGGAAATAGAACGCGTCGTGGCACTGGACGAGGTCGAAGTGCGCCGTCTCGGACAGCGGCCAGCGATGGGCGGCGTCGAACACAACGTAGTCCGCCTCGGCACAGACCCAGTGCTTCGCCAGCCAGCATTTGGCGAACACCACATCGGCACCAACGCAGCGCAGGCCGCGCATCGTCAGCTCGCGCAGATAGTGGCCGATGCCGCACGCCAGTTCGAACGCGGTCCGCGGCCCGGCCCAGTGCGCTTCCAACAGCGCCAGCCCGGCCAGATAGGTGGGGTCGCTCCAGCGATAGGCGAAATAGTCCGCAACCGGCCCAAGCCGCAGCAGCGCCATCGCGCTGCGCAGGCTCAAGCATTCGCGCTCCGCCACCAATGCGCGCAGTTCGGAAAGGTCGGTCGCGGGGCCGCTCCACCAATCGTCCTGATTGGTGAGCAGCGCCACCAGCGCGTCGTCCCTGGCCCCCGCGTCGAGCGCTTCGAGCGCCACGGCAACCAGGCCCTCGCTCTCGACGCGCAGGAACGGAATGCCGTCGACCACCGGCCAGCGCTCACCCGCGCCGTCGCTCAGCGAGTGCGGCGTGTCGTAGACCAGCGGTCGGCCCGAGCCGGGCGAGCGGAGCCTCAGCAGAGCCCGACCTCCGACAGCACGCGGTCCTGGAACGGCTTGACCGGGCCGTCGTGCACCAGCGCATAGTCGCGCAGCACTGCATCCATCGTCAGTCCGCCGCGCGCCAGGTGGCTCTCGATCTCCAGCACGCGGTCGATCGAGTCGGCCGCGTGGAAGGCGCGCGCGAGCGGGGTCGCATCGTCGGCGATCTCCGTCTGCAACGCCTCGCACCGCTCGCGTAGCACGCCCGGCAGCTCGGCCGTAGCCTGCGCGCGCGCGGCGGCAACCACGTGGGGCAGCGCGTCGCCAAGCAGCACCTCGCCGGTATACCCGCTATCGGGCATCGCAGCCGAGTGCAGGTGGTGCTGGAGCGCAGCGGTGAACGCGCTGACCGGATCGGCGCCATAGGAGGGCGCCAGCAGCATCGCGTAAAGCGCGACCGCGAGGCTGTGATCGGCGTGGTTTTCGGGCGGCAGCAGCATCGCGCGGCGACGGCCCGGGCAGGTGACGCCAGCGCGCGGCTGGCGGGCGAGAGCCTGCGCGAAGGCGGGCGGACGGGCGTCGCGCAGCTTCAGCTGAAGCGCGTCGCGCGCCCGGCCGATCACGCCGGGATCGAACGGAGCCGCGACTTCGTCCAACGCTCGGTTGAGCACGGCGAGCGCCTCGGCCGCGTCCAGCCCCAGCGCGATCAGCGTCGCGCGATCGAGATCTCCAAGCCGTGCAGCCGCGAGGCCCGCCGAGAGCGTGCTCCAGGCGACGCCGCTCTCGTCCGCGCCGGCGGCGAGCGCGCCCCACGCGCGCAGGAACAGGCGCGTGGCGATCGATCCCTCGCGGCCCGCCGAGGTGATGCGCTTCAAGTCGCCGAGTTCGCGCAACGGGTCGAGAAGCGCGGGAGCCAACCGTGCCATCTCGACGTCCGCCGGCGCGCCCAGCCCCTCTCCTTCCAGCGGGACACGGGGGCCCGCGGTGCCGGGAGACGGAACGCCGAAGCTCACTGGTACAGCCAGCGCAGCAGCGCGTCGTGCTGGCGCTGAAAGGCGTGTTCGGGGCGGCGGCCGCCTTTGGTCTGCGGCGCCTTGAAGAACACGCCCAGCTGCTCCTGCACGCCGCCGTCGCCGCGCTTGGCAGCGAGCGCAAGGCAGCGCGCAATCTCGATGGCGAGCGGCGCCGCAAGGATCGAGTCCTTGCACAGGAAGTTCAGTTTCAGCTGCATCCGCTGGCCTAGGAAGCCGGCGACGTCGATATTGTCCCACGCCTCCTTGTCATCGCCGCGGGGCCGGTAATAGCGGATGTCGACGATGTGATCCTCGACCGCATAGCCGAGCATGTCATCGAGCACCGATCCCTTGGTATCGAGCTTCGATTTCAGGCTGTCGGGATCGTTCAGAGCCAGGCCGTCGCGGTTGCCGAGGATGTTGGTGCTGAACCACCCCTCCACATACAGCGCCCGCGCGCGCAGCGCCGGCGCGATCACCGTCTTCATGAAGGTCTGCCCGGTCTTGCCATCCTTGCCGGCCACCGGAACCCCGCGCGCCTTGGCGAGCGCGGCCAGCGCGGGCGCGTCCGCCGCCACCGACGGCGTGAAATTGCCGTAAGGCACGCCGTGCTCGATCGCGGCGTAGGCGTAGAGCATCGCCGGGCTGATCGCCGGGTCGTTCGCGTCCAAACCGCGCTCGAAGCCGTCGCGCGTCTGCAGCGCGTCGGAGCCCAGGTCGGCAGGCCGCTCGGTCGATGCGAGGTTCAGCATCACCGTCCGGCCGTTCAGCTTGGCGAGGTCGCTGCGGATCGCCTCCACGGCGGCGCGATGCGATCCCGTGACGAGCTTGTTCGCTCCATCGACCCCGCGGCAGAAATCGGTCGACCCAACCGCCGCCCACGGCCGCACCGCCCGCAGACCCGGCGCCGCCGCTTCCAGCTGATCGCGCCCCAGCACCCCGTGCTGCGCGGCCGCGGTCGCCAGATCGTCGGGGAACAGGTCCCAGCCCGCAAAGCTCAGCTTGCGATAGGGCGGCAACCCCGCAACATCGTGCTCGGCGAGCGGCAGCCCGGCGAGGTCGTTCGATCCCGACCGCAGCAGCTCGATCCCCGCCGCCGCCGTCGTTGCCACTGCGCCGCCCAATCCAACGACCGCGACGTTCAGCCCGCTTTCCATCACCTGAATCCTCCGGGCGCGGACATCACGCGCCGATCGGCACAACGTCCACGCTCGCAGCCCGGCGCAGCGGCCAAGCGCCGCACGGATGAACGGTCGTTCAACCGCTCAGGGACGGCAGGGGTTCCGGCCCGCGCCCGCCGCGCCTATGACGGGTTCCTCACTCACCCGTGGACCGCTGCCGATGTCGATCGCCCCGCTGATGCCAGTCTATGCCCGCTGCGAGGTCGCGCCGGTGCGCGGCGACGGGCCGTATCTGTTCGATGCCGACGGGCGGCGCTGGCTGGATTTCGCGAGCGGCATCGCGACCAACAGCCTGGGCCACGGCCACCCGCATCTGGTCGCCGCGATCGCGAAGCAGGCGGCGACGCTCATGCACACCTCGAACCTCTACAGCGTGCCCGCGCAGCAGCACCTCGCCGAGCGGCTGGTGGCGCTGACCTTTGCCGACACGGTGTTCTTCGGCAATTCGGGCGCCGAGGCGCTGGAGTGCGCGATCAAGACGTGCCGCCGCTTCCATCACTCAGGCGGCCAGCCCGAGCGCTACGAGATCCTGACGTTTTCGAACGCCTTCCACGGCCGCACGCTGGGCACGATCAGCGCCACCGACCAGGCGAAGCTGCGCGACGGCTTCGCGCCGCTGCTCGACGGATTCCGCGTGCTGCCCTTCGACGATCTCGACGCGGTCAAGGCGGCGATCGGCCCGCACACCGGCGGCATCCTTATCGAGCCCGTCCAGGGCGAAGGCGGCATCCGCCCGGGCAGCCATGACTTCATCCGCGGCCTGCGCGCGCTCTGCGACGAGCACGGCATGCTGCTGATTTTCGACGAGGTGCAGTGCGGAGTGGCGCGCACGGGCACGCTGTTCGCCTATGAGCAGTATGGCATCACGCCCGACATAATGGCGATCGCCAAGGGTATCGGCGGCGGCTTCCCGGTCGGCGCGTGCCTTGCGACGGAGCACGCGGCGCGCGGCATGGTCGTCGGCACCCACGGCTCCACCTTCGGTGGCAATCCGCTCGCGATGGCAGCGTGCGAGGCGGTGCTGGACGTCGTCTCCGAACCTGCGTTCCTAGACCACGTGCGCCAGACCGGCGACCGGCTGCGCCAGAGCCTTGAGCAGATGATCCCCAACCACGACTGGCTGTTCGAAAGCGTGCGCGGGCTGGGGCTGATGCTGGGCATCAGGTGCCGTGCTGGCACCGACAGCCGCGCGTTTGTCGGCTATGCCCGCAGCCACGGCATCCTGCTCGTCGCAGCGGGCGACAACGTCATCCGCGTGCTGCCGCCGCTGACGATCGAGGAAAACCACGTGCGCGAGGCGGTCGATCGGCTGTCGGCCGCCGCCCGCGGCTTCGCCGAACACCAGCGGGCGGCCGCTTAGGGCCCGGCTTCGCTCGGCGCAGCGCCGGAACGGTTCAACGCAAACATCCGGATAAGTTCCCGCAACTGTCGGCTCCGCTTACAGTTTTTCGAACCGTCGCCATCCGTCTGCGCAGCCAAGCGCCTAAACCGGCGGATTTCGGCCTTTTGGCACAATGCGTGCTTGCCTCTCAGCCAGGAGAGGAGATCCTATATCCATGTCTGCACGTTCCCAAAGCGTCGCGGTCCTATTCGGGGCTGCATTCCTGAGTTCGGTTGCCCACGCCGGCGCTCTGCCAACGCTCGTCCCCGAGACGGCGAGCCAGCCGGTTCGCGCCAGCCAGAGCGCGATCCTCGATAATCTCACCTACGAGGCCGCGCATCAGATCGTCGGCCAGGCGGGTACCGGAACGAGTGCTGCGGTCCCGCCGGGCGATCCGCGATATCTCGCCACGGCGCCGTTCTACAGCGGCGTCGCAGCGCTGCAGACGCAGTATTCGTTCGTCACGTCGGCTGGCGGCAGCGGGGTTGCGAACTTCGTCTGCACCGGCTCGCTGCTTCCCGATCGCGTATCGATCCTGACAGCGGCGCACTGCGTGAAGCCGCCGTCGCCAAGCACCTCGGGCGGCGTCACGACCACCTACACCGGTGTCGCCGGTATCACCGCCTGGTTCTACGGTGGCGGTCAGGATGTGGTCGTTTACAACAATCCAGCGGTCGCGACGGGTGTTGCTGCCGCAAGCTTCGCCGCCAATCCCCTTTATTCCGGCCGGGTGGTCGATTCGAACGACACGGCGGTCATCCGCCTGTCGCAAGCGGCGCCTTCTTTTGCCCGCAGCTACCAACTGAGCCCTGCCAAGAACCTGTCGAACCTTCCCTACAACGTGGCGGGCTACGGCCTGCGTTCGTTGACCGGCGGGAATGTCGGCACCTCTGGTGCGAACGCGCTCGGCACCGGCCGCCTGCGCCAGGGCATCAACCGCTACGATTTCAGCTACGGCGACGCGCTCTGGGGCGGCTTCTTCACCGATCCCGACGGCAGCGGCTCGTATTTCTTCGGCGGCAACCAGGATGTCAGCAACACCTGGATCTCGGGCTTTTATCAGGGCAATCCAGCCAACGATCAGGCTTGCCTGCTCGCGACGCGCGGTTTTGGCTACACGACCGCGCAGGTGCCTTGGTGCGGCAAATATGACAGCAACGAAGTCACCACCGCAGGCGGAGATTCGGGCGGTCCGCAGTTCGTCTATGGGCTCATCAGCTCGGTCACGTCCTTCGGGCAGACCTACGGCACCGACTTCGGCGACTTCCTCGCCGGGCTGAACAACAGCTGGGGTGAGTTGAACGGCTTCGCGCCGGTTTACTCGAACCTCGCGTTCATCCGCAGCCAGGTGCTCCCGGGAACCGCGCTGGTTCCGGCTCCGGGCACGGTGGCGGTGCTGGGCCTCGGCCTCGCTGGCCTCGCAGCGCTGCGTCGCCGCAAAGCCTAGTCGAGCGTCCTGAACCTCAATGGGGCGGTTCCGGCGCACGCCGGGGCCGCCCCTTTTCATGCGTCCCTGCCCCTGAGGACGATGCCGCTGCCCTAGCGGTAGCGGTTTTCCAGGAACCGGCTCTCGACGCGCAGCGCGTCGACCTTCGCCGCGGCGATCGTCTCGGTCAGCCGGCCCAACTCGCCACCGATCACCGCCAGCCCGCCGTTCAGCTCGCGCGCTGCCTCGGGCTGGCCGCGCTGCGCCGGGGGCAGCGCCAGCGATGCCCGCACCAGCCGCGGCAGATGCTCGCCGATCAGCCGCCTGGCCTCGATCGCCTCGGCGTCGCCCGGCGCACGGCCCGCGAGCAGCGGCTGCAACTCCACCAGCCGCGAGCGCACCCGGTCGGCCTCCTGCCAACTCGCGCGCGGCAGTTCGATCTTCACGCGGCCCAGCCACTCGTCCGCAGCGCCAGAGAGCCGGTCGAGCGGCGTCTGCGCCAGCTGCTCGGGCCGCTCGACCTTGCGCCGCGTCGGGATCATCAGCGCCGCCGCGCCGACGGCTGGCACCGCCAGCGCGCCGGCGATCATCAGGTCCAGCCCCACGATCCCCGTCGTCGCCAGCCCATAGCCGACCAGGCCGACGCCGGTGATGCCCATCGCGCCCACCGAACGCTGGATGCGCACCGAGATGTCGCGCGCGGTGCGCTTCAGCGAGCGCGCGGTTGCCTCGCGCGCCTCTCGCGTACCCGCCAGCCGCAGCATGACTTCCTCGGCGCGCTTCACGCGCGCGTCGATCAGCGCTGCGCGCGCGACCGCCTCGTCGGGACTCAACTCCCCCATGCGGTCAGCGTTGCGGCAAGGCTGCGAACGGTCCGTCCTGCGCCGGGCCGCTCACCGCCGCCTGCGCCTGGCCCTGTGCCCGGGCGATATAGCCACGGCTCTTCTCCACCTCGGCCGACAGCGTGTTGACCGTCGTCTTCATCGATTCGAGCGACTTCAGCTTGAACGTGTCGATCGCATCCATCGTCGCGTAGATATTCTGGAATGCGCGCTTCAGCGTCTCCACCGGCACCGCTGCGTTCGAGGCCTGCTCGTGGATGCGAGCGGTGTTCTGGCGCAGCAGCTCGCCCGTCTTGTCGATGATATTGGCCGTGGTGGTGTTGAGCGCCGTCACCTGGTCGAGCACCAGCTTCTGGTTGGTCATCGCCTGCGCGACGGTGACCGCCGTCCGCAGCGCCGCAACCGTCGTCGTGCTCGCGCGGTCGACGCCCTTCACCAGCTCGACATTGTTCTTCTTGACGAGATCGAGCGCCAGGTAGCCCTGCACCGTCACCGCCATCTGCGTCAGCAGGTCCTGCGTCCGCTGGCGCACATAGAACAGTGCGGTCTGGCGGATCGCGGTCGCCTTCGCCGGATCGGTCGCGTCGAGCTCGGCGGCCTTGTCCTCCAGCTTGGCGTCCAGCGTCTTGGAGACGTGGACCATCTGTTCCAGCTTGCCCATCGCCGCCCACAGATTCTGCCGCTCAACGTCGATCGCGGCGTTGTCGCGCAGCAATTCGTCCTTGCCGTTCGCCAGGCTGCCGAGGATCGACTGGATCGTCCCCTGCGCGGACTTGTAGCTATCAAAATACTGTCGCGCGCGCCCGCCGAAGGGGACGAGGCCGAACAGCTTGCGCCGAGCGGTCAGGTCGCCGCGCTTCGATGGATCGAGATCCTCAACCGTCCGCCTCAGCTGCGTGAGGTTGGCGCCGATGCCGCCATCCTCGTTCAGCGATCGCACCGGGCGATCGAGGAAGCGGTTGGACTGGTTCGCCGCCTCGGCAATCTCGCGGCGGCCGAGATTGGTCAGCGCATCGACCTTCTTGCCGAACTCGGGACTGTTGGCGTCGACCGTCACCAGCTCGTCGATAAAACCATCGACTCGGGCTTCCAGCTGCGTCTTCACCTCGTCCGAAATCGGCACGAGGCCCGCCGCCTGTGTCGGCGCGACCGCCGGGACCGGCGTGGGCGGGGTCAGCTCGATCGGCGCGGGCGACGGGGGATCGATCGTCAGCGTCGGGGTAGCTGGGGCCTGGCTGGCCATGGTCGAGGCAACTCCTTCGCGCGCGGACAGGGAGAATCGGGTCGCGCGCCGCTACCGATTATAGTGCATGCCAGCCGCCGTGGTAGGGGCGCAATACGGTGAGCCGCGCAGCCATGCGAAGCCGGTTGCGCTCGGCCATCGCGCACCTCTAGAGCGGTGCCGCATCCCCGCATCAGCTAGACCTGTTTGGATCGACCACACGATGGCTTCGCAAGCGCCTGCCCAGCAGCTGCCCCTCTTCTACGGCTCCGTTGTCCCGCTCTCGTCGCAGCTGCACCCCAATTGGGGCTTTACGCCGCCGGCGAACCTAGAGTTCGCGCGCCACAGCCACGCCATCCCGCTGACAGTCGACGAGTTTGTAATTGCGCAGCGCGACTACCCGGTGGTGTTCGGCGCGGGTCCGGGCGCGGCTCCGCTCGCGCTCGTGGGAATGGCGGATGGGCGCAACCTGTTCATCGGCCCCGACGGCCAGTGGGCGCCGGGGAAATACGTGCCCGCCTATGTCCGCCGCTACCCGTTCATCCTCGCGAAACTGAACGAAAATACCGAGGAGCTCTCGCTCTGCTTCGATGATGCCAGCGGTCTGTTCGCTCCCGGCATCGGCGAGATGCTGTTCGATGGCGATCAGCCGACCGAGGTGACCAAGAACGCGCTGAGTTTCTGCGACCAGTTTGAGCAGGCGGTGATGCGCACGCGCCAGTTCATGACCGAGCTGGACGAGCTCAACATCGTCATTGACGGCGAGGTGACAATCCAGATCGAGGGCCGCGACCCGGCAGTCTATCGTGGTTTCCGCATGGTCGACGAAAACAAGCTGCGCGAGCTTCGCGGCGACCAGTCGCGCAAGGCGGTGCAGAACGGGATGCTGGGCATGATCTATGCCCACCTGTTCAGCCTGGGGCAGATTTCGAACCTGTTCCAGATGGGGCAGGGCCCCGCGGCCTGACGTCTCGCCAGACGGGACGGAACGGCGACGCACCCGTTCCGGTTCGGACGGTGGAGCGGCGCTACAGCACGATTGCGGTGACCCTTGACGGTTCATCGCGGCGCTCGTCGTCGCGAACGTCCGCTTCGCATGGACGTTCGGCGGCGAGCTCGAATCGCCCGAGCCAGCGTCGAAGGCGCTCGGCGGCCGGCTGATCGGGATCGCGCTTGTCGCGGCTGCGCTGGATGACCCGTTCGGCGACCGTGCCGGGGTCGCGGACCGCATCATCCAAGGCGCGCCGGCTGGACACGGCCGCGAGGGCTTGACGCTGCCGCGCCCCCCCGGCGAAGCGGTGGCGATGGGCAACGAATCCGGCGTCGCGCAGGCGATCCAGCTCGCGCTGACGCCCGTGTTTCTGCTAACCGCGATTGGGGGGCTGCTGAATGTCGTCACCACGCGGCTCGGCCGGGTGATCGACCGCGCGCGCGCGGTCGAGGCGGAACTGCCAGCCGACGGCGTGCTGCGCGACGAGGCGATCCGGCTGCTCGCCATCCTCGATCGCCGCATGGTGCTCGCCAACCGCGCGGTCGGGCTGTGCGTGGCGGCTGCGGTGTTCGCGTGCATCCTCATCGGCACCCTGTTCGTCGCCGAGGCAACACCCCTCCATGCCAGCCGCTTCGTGCCGCCGCTGTTCGTGATTTCGGTGAGCCTGCTAACGGCGGGCCTCAGCGTCTTCCTGCTGGAGGTGCGGATCGCGACGCGCACGATCAGGGTAAAGACAGAGCTGATCATGGAGGCGCCGTCCACTCCGGGTGACCTGCCCGCGTTCTATCGGAGGCTCCGCTGACCAACCTGTCCCGCCTGCTGGCGATCGTGGCGCGCCTGCGCGATCCAGCCGTCGGCTGTCCGTGGGACCGCGAGCAGGACTTCGCCTCGATCGCGCCCTACACGATCGAGGAAGCCTATGAGGTCGCCGACGCGATCGAGCGCGGCAGCATGACCGATCTGCGCGAGGAGCTGGGCGACCTGCTGCTGCAGGTGGTGTTCCATGCGCGCATGGCCGAGGAGGCGGGGCTGTTCGCGATCGACGATGTGGCCGCCGCGATCGCCGACAAGATGGAGCGCCGCCACCCGCATATTTTCGGCGACGTGCGCGCCGAGACGGCCGGCGAGGTTCTGGCGAACTGGGAGGCGATCAAGGCCGCCGAGAAGCCGCGCGCGTCGGCGATGGACAACGTGCCCGCAGGCTTCCCGGCGCTGACGCGGGCGGAGAAGCTGCAAAAGCGCGCCGCGCGCACCGGCTTCGATTGGCCCGATGCGGGGGGTCCGCGCGCCAAGGTGGCCGAGGAGCTGGCCGAGCTCGACGCCGCCACCACAGCCGAGGCGGCGGCCGACGAACTGGGCGACCTGCTGTTCGCGGTTGTGAACGTAGCTCGCCACAAGGGCATCGACCCCGAAGCCGCGCTGCGCGCCGCCAACGCCAAGTTTGAACGCCGCTTTCGCGCAATGGAAGCCGCCGCGGGGCAGGATTTCGCCGCGCTGCCGCTGGCGCAGAAGGACGCGCTGTGGAACGTCGCCAAGGCGGGGGAGCGGGGCGGCGACGGCGGGTCGAGCGGAGCTTAGCTTCGACGCACGGCCCCACCGCCCCCAATAGTCACCCCTGCGTAAGCCGGGGCGTGACCGCGCCCTGCGCCGTGCGGCCGACGAGGTCAGACACCGGCTTTCGCTGGCATGACACGGTCAGAAAGACGGGCGCTAGAAGCGGAAGCCCACCGTCGCCTGCCACGTCCGCGGGTCGCCGTAATAGACGGTCTGGATATTACCAACGCTCGAAAACTCCTGCCCGTCGGTCTTGTAGCGCGCGTCGCCGACATTCCGCACGTTCACGCGGAAGTAGTAGCCGGCCGGCGCGTTATACTCGGCGAACAGATTCCCGATCACATAGCCGTCCTCGAACAGGCCGGGGAAGCGATTGTCGACGCTCAGATACTGCTTGCCGACATAGCGCCCGTCGCCGCCGAACACGATCGTGCGGCCCGGCGACAGCGTCCAGCTGTAGCTCGCCTGCACGCTTGCGGTGACGGGCGGTGCGAAGGCGGGCTTGCAGGTGATCTGCGTGCCGGTGGGGTTGCACGACAGGTTGGGCGCGCGGCGCGTGTCGTCGAACCGGTCGTAGCGCGCATCGAGATAGCCCGCCGTCAGCGCGAGGTTGAGGCCCTTCACCGGCTGCGCGCCGATTTCCGCCTCGAACCCCCAGATGACCAGCTTGCCCGCGTTGATGACGGGGAGCGCGCCCGTCGAGCCCACGCCCGTGCCGCCCGCGCCGACGCGCGCCTGGAAATTCGAATAGTCGCTGTAGAAACCATCGAGCGCGAAGGTGAGCTTGCGGTTGAGAAGCGTGCCCTTGACGCCGCCTTCGTAGGTCCAGACCGTCTCGGGCTTGAAGAACGGCACCACCACCGACTGCCCGCTCACGATCTGCGTCACGTCCGCCAGCCCGTTCACGCGCCCGTTGAAGCCGCCCGATTTGAACCCGCGCGAGCCCGAGGCTTAGACGAGAAGGTCAGGGTTCGGCTTGTAGCTGAGCGTGAACGACGGCGACCAATCTTCGAACGTCACGCTGTTTTGCGTTGAAAACGGCGCTGGAAGGCTGCCGGGGAAGCTGAACGCGAGGCCATTCAGCGTGCCCAGTGTCGAGCTTGTGGTTGTAAAGCGGTTATACCGCTTCTTCTCGTTCGTATAGCGCAGGCCCGCGGTGAAGGCGAACTGGTCGGAAAAGTTATAGGTCGCCTGGCCGAAGGCTGCGCAGCTGTCCA
>Ga0326763_1000119_pt1 | contig 28528 bp, 26 predicted proteins | sample NORPS_P_FD_207671 | JGI IMG/M metagenome (GOLD analysis project Ga0326763, IMG submission 207671) | Hot spring water microbial communities from Norris Geyser Basin, Yellowstone National Park, WY, United States - NOR.PS_P | ecosystem: Environmental > Aquatic > Thermal springs > Unclassified...
GTCGGATGGCGCATAGAGATAGCTGACCGGCCGACCGTTGTGGAACAGCAGATAGGCGCGGATCTCGTCTCGCGCGGCCTTCGCCAGCGCTTCCGAGCGGAACGCCGCCGAATCGGGCAGCCCGGCATTCAGGCGGCGGTGCTGGTAGGTGCGCTTCGACAAAAGGGACGCAAGCTCGAAGAACTCGGCAAGCTGCGGGGGCGTGCGGTATTCGCGGAAGTCCGGCTCGCCGCAGCTTTTCGCATAGGCCTTGACCTTGCGGCGCAGCGTCGACCGAGCGTTACCCGACATCGCAGCGAGATAGGCGTCGAACGTGCCACCGAGGTCGGTGAAATAGCGCGGATAGGCTTCGCGCCGATAGACGATCCGCGACGGGCCGAGATTGAGGCCCGCAAGCATCCCGACGGGCATCGACCGGTAGATGACGCCATCCGGAAGGTCGTGCACCGGCGGCGGCCGCTGTTCCAGCAGCTCCAGCAGGCTGGCTTCCTGCGCGCCAACCGATCGCGTCGCTTTGAGGACGGTGCGTTCGCCGACACTGAAGCGCAGCGTGAAGCGCGACATCGCCACGTCGTTTTCGGGCACAGGCAGCGCAGCCGTGCCGCCGCGCGCAGCGTGTGCTGCGTTGCTATCTGCCATCCCGGTCGACACTCTGCCCTCAGACCCCAAACGGACGGCCCGCCCCGCCCAGCTCGCATTAACCCTACAGAACCATTCGGGTCTATTGTGTTCTCATCGTGTGGCGGCCAGCGCGGCAGGCCGCTGCCTCTTCAGTCTTCGATCCGGTCGCCTTCGGAGAGCCCCAGCGCCTTTAGCTTCCGGTGGAGCGCCGATCGCTCCATGCCGATGAAGCTCGCGGTGCGGCTGATATTGCCGCTGAACCGACGGATCTGCACGCGCAGATATTCGCGCTCGAACGCCTCGCGCGCCTCTCTCAGCGGTGTGCTCATGATCGCGCGCGCAGCCTCGCCGGGCGCCAGCTTGGCAGGCTCGGCGGTGACTTCGGCCGGCAGCATGTCGAGCTCGATCGTCTGCAGCCGGTCGCCGGGAGTCAGGATCAGCGTGCGCTCGATGACGTTCCTCAGCTGGCGGACGTTTCCCGGCCACTCATAGCTTTGCAGCGCAGCCGCGGCCTCGGGCGACAGGGCGGGGGTCGGCATGCGCCGTTCGATGGCTGCGCGCGCGATGAAATGCCGCGCCAACTCGATCACGTCCTCGCGCCGCTCCTGCAGGCCGGGGATGCGCACGGGCACCACGTTCAGGCGGTAATACAGATCCTCGCGGAAGCGCCCGGCAGCGATCTCGGCCGACAGGTCGCGCGCGGTCGAGCTGACGACGCGCACATCGACCTTCACCGGCCGCGAGCCACCGACTCGGGTGAACATCTGCTCGGTCAGCACGCGCAGGATCCGCCCCTGCGTCGCGAGCGGCATGTCGGCGACCTCGTCGAGGAACAGCGTGCCGCTGTGCGCGCGCTCAAACAGGCCGACTCGCTGCAGATGGCCGCCCTGCTCCTCGCCGAATAGCTCCTCGTCCAGCCGCTCGGGCGTCATGCGCGCGGCGGAGACCACGACGAACGGGCCGGTCGAGCGCTGCGACCAGTTGTGGAGCAGGCGCGCCGCGATCTCCTTGCCACTGCCGGCCGGGCCGGTGATGAGCACGCGGCTGCCGGTCTGCGCGACGCGCTTGATTGTCGCGCGCACGTTGTTGATGAGCGTCGACGCGCCGGTCAGCTCGTCCTCCACGCCGGCGCGCGCGCGCAGTTCCTCGTTCTCGCGCCGCAGCCGCTCGGCCTCGGTCGCGCGCTTGACCGTCAGCAGCAGCGCGTCGGCCTGGAAGGGCTTCTCGATGAAATCATAGGCGCCGTGGCGGATCGCCTGCACAGCCGTCTCGATGTTGCCGTGGCCGGAGATGACGATGACCGGCAGCGACGGGTCGCGCGCCTTCAGCAGCTTCAGCAGTTCCAGCCCGTCCATGCGGCTGCCCTGCAGCCACACGTCGAGGATCAGCAGCGCCGGGCGGCGGTCGGCAACGGCTGCGATCGCGTCGTCGGCGCTCGCCGCGGTGCGCGGGCGGTAGCCCTCGTCGGAGAGTACGCCCGAGACGAGATCGCGGATATCGGCCTCGTCGTCCACGACCAGAATATCGAGCGACATTATTCGGCCGCCATTTCCAGCAGCGGATGCGGCTCGATCAGCGCGTTCAGGCGCGTCAGGCTGAAGCGCAGCGCCACGCGCGCGCCGCCAAGCGGGCTGTCGGCCAGCAGCAGCTCGCCTCCATGATCCTCGACGATCTTCTTGACGATCGCGAGGCCCAGCCCCGTGCCGCGCGCGCGCGTCGTCACATAGGGCTCGGTCAGCCGTGCGCGGTTCTCGTTCGGCAGGCCGACGCCGTTATCCTCCACCGACAGCGTCAGCACGCCCGGAGCGGTTGCGACGCTGACGTGCACCTGCGGTCGGTCGGGCCCCCGCGCGTCGATCGCCTCCACCGCGTTTTTGACGAGATTGGTCAGCGCCTGGCCGATCTGGCGGCGGTCGCAGACGAAGGGCGGCAGCGCGGACGGCACATCGAGCGTGAAGCGGATCGCGGGACTGGCCGACTCCTGCAAAAGCAGCACCTCCCGCGCGATCGCGGACAGGTCGGCTTGCTCGAACTGCGGCTTGGGCATGCGCGCGAACGCCGAGAATTCGTCGACCATGCGGCGCAGGTCGCCGACTTGGCGGACGATTGTCGCGGTGAGGTTCTGGAACAGCTCCTGCTCGGCTGGAACCTGGGTGCCGAACTTCCGTTGCAGCCGCTCGGCCGACAGCTGGATCGGTGTCAACGGGTTCTTGATCTCGTGCGCGATCCGCCGCGCGACATCCGCCCACGCGGCGCGACGCTGGTCGATCAGCTGTTGCGAGATGTCGTCGAAGGTCAGCACCGCTCCGCCATCGGTGCCTGCAAGCTTCACCAGCCGCACCGCGAAGGTCTGCGCGTCCCCCTCGCGCGGGATCGCGACCTCGCCCGCGGTCTCCTGCTGAAGCTCGGCGCGTTCCAGCATCGGCAGGAACGCCGGCGCCACGTCCTCAAGCCTGCAGCCGATGACGCTGTGCTGATCGATGCCCATGAGCGTCGCGGCCGAAGCGTTCATCATCCGCACCGTGCGAGCCCGGTCGATCGCCAGCACCCCCGCCGACACGCCGGTCAGCACCGCCTCGGTCAGCCGCCGCCGCGCGTCGATCTGCGCGCCCGCATCGATGAGCGCGCGGTTCTGCGCTTCCAGCTGGCCGGTCATGCGGTTGAACGCGCGGCTGAGCGTGGCGATCTCGTCGGGCGCGCCGTCCATCGGCACGCGCGCGCTGAAATCGCCCTCGCCCAGGCGCTCGGCAGCGTTCGCCAGTTCGGCCAAGGGCTCGGTCAGCCGCGTCGCCAGCCGCAGCGCCGCCCAGATGACGACCGCCAGCAGCACTAGGCTGACCGCCACCAGCACCAGCCCGAAGCGCAGCTGCAGCACGCCGCCCTTGGCGAGCATCGCGGTATATTCGCTGAGCGCAGAGCGCGACAGCCGCACCTGATCGATCACCGCCGGATTGACCTTGCGCGTCACATAGAGGAACCACTCGCGATCGGGGTCGACCCGCGTCACCGCGCTGAAATGCTCGCGCCCCACATCGGTCTGCACGCTGCCCAGCCGGTCGGCCACCTTCGCCAGCGCAGCTGGATCGACCTCGGCCAGCATCTCGCGCGCGGGCCGTCCAACGGTCGCCAGCGGATAGGCGCGTCCGGCGCGCATTTCGAACAGCACCGCTTCGGACAGATCGCGCACCAGCGCCTGCTTGGCGAGCAGCGTCGGCAGCTCGGGCGACCGCTCGCCCACCTCGTCGGCCGCCGCGCGCATGTCGATCGCCATCGGCACCACGTCGCCGACAATGCGGCGGTTGTTATCCTCGACATAGGTCATCGCGACCTGGTCGGAGTTTTCCAGAACCGTCCGCGCGCGATCCGAAAACCAGAATTGCACGCCATACTGGAACAGCAGCGCCGCGAACACGGCGACCACCAGCGTCGGCACCGCCGCGACCGCCGCGAACAGCGCCACCAGTCGCAGGTGCAGCCGACCGCCCGCGCGGCCAGCGCTGCGCTGCCCCGCTGCGAGCACCAGCCGCCGCGCGCCCAGCACGAGCAGCGCCATCGCGGGAACGAGGTTCGCGACGATGATGAGGCTGACCATCTCCGGCGGCAGCCGCCCGACGATCGGGTTGCGCCCCGACAGCACGGCCCAGGTCGCAACCCCGCAGACGACCGCGAGCAGGATGCACAGCCGCTCCCACCGCGAGGCCGGGCCGAGGCGCGGCGCCGCGTGGTGCAGCAGGCTGTCAGGAACGGCGGGCGGGCTCACGGATCGCGAACCATAGCGGCTGCGCGGCACGCGCGAAACACCCTGTTGCGCTGACGCCACGGCCGACTGTGTGCGCGACAGCGCCGCCCGGCTTGGGCGGTGACGGCGATGGGCCATGCCGTCGGATGCATGCTATGACGCCGCGTCGTGGCTCATCGGGCCCGCACCGCGCGCCGTTCGCCGCAACCGGCCTCGCGCGGCGTGCTCTCGGCAAGCCGGGAGCGCGAACCGACTGGCGCGGCTGGCGGCCGAGCGACTGGGCGGGTGCGGCCCCCGGCTGCCAGCGCATGGCGATTGACGCTGACCGATCCTCTTGGGAAACAAGACCATGTCCCGACGCGCGTATCTGGCGCCGCTGCTGGCGGCCGCATTCTTCTCCGCACCCGCGCTCGCCCAGACCGCGGCGCCCAAGCCCGCCGCCGCGACGACTGCGGGCAAGCCGGTCGGCAAGCCCGCTCTGTGGGTGGTGAAGGACGCCGACACGACCATCTACCTGTTCGGCACGTTCCATCTTTATAATGGTCGGACCAACTGGTTCACCGGCAAGGTCAGGGACGCCTTCGATCGGTCGAACGAGGTGATCTTCGAAATCGATCCCACGGCCGCAACCGCAAACCAGCCTGCGTTCGGTGCCCTGGTGCAGCGCTATGGCATGCGCCCGGTCGATGCCCCGCCGCTCAGCAAGGTCGCTGGCGTCGACCTTCCCGCGCTGGAGCGCGAGCGCAAGGGCACGGGGCTGTCCCAGCAGGCGCTTGATCGCATGCAGCCTTGGCTCGCGGCGCTGACGTTCTCGCTGGTCACGCCGCAGAAAATGGGGCTGACGGGAGAGCAGGGTGCCGAGCGGGTCATCGCGCGCGCTGCCGTGAGCGCGAAGAAGCGGATCGGCGAGCTCGAGACCGCCGAGGGGCAAATCCGGCTGCTGTCGGGCCTCAGCGAGCCGGTTCAGATACAGCTCCTCAATTCGACGCTCGCGGAATCGGGCCGGTCGCGGGCGATGTACGATCGGATGATCGCCGCGTGGGAGGCCGGCGATGTCAACACGCTCTCAAAGCTCTTGAACGAAAGTTTGGACCACTATCCGGCGTTGCAGAAGGCGTTGATCACCGATCGCAACGCTCGCTGGGCCAAGGCGATCGAGACCATGCTGAAAAAGCCCGGCAGCGTCATGGTCGCAGTCGGCAGCGGCCACGTGAGCGGGGCGGGCAGCGTGCAAGAGCTGTTGCGAAAGGACGGAGTAACGGCGGTGAGGCTGCAATAGAGCTTGCCTCGCCCCCTGTGTCGCCTGCGCAGCGCCTTCTCGCCGCGGCGCCTGCGCGCAACCGACGGGGAACGCAGGCCGTCCCGGCGACCGCTGATCGGCTGCTCAGCGCTTCGCTGTCGGCGCGCCCGCGCTCTCGGGCAGGTCCTCGCCGAAGACGCGCTGGTAATATTCCGCAACGATCCCGCGCTCGGCATCGTCGCACTTGTTCAGGAACGATACGCGAAATGCGAAGCCCACGCTTCCGAAGATCGCAGCGTTCTGCGCCCAGGTGATCACCGTCCGCGGGCTCATCACCGTCGAGATGTCGCCGCTCATGAAGCCCGACCGCGTCATATCGGCGACCTTCACCATCGCAGCCGCGGTCTTGCGGCCATCGGCGGTATCGAGATGATTTGCCTTGGCGACGACGATGTCGACCTCGGTCTTGGCGGGCAGGTAATTCAAGGTCGTCACGATCGACCAGCGGTCCATCTGCCCCTGATTGATCTGCTGCGTGCCGTGATAAAGGCCCGTCGTATCGCCCAGCCCCACGGTGTTCGCGGTCGCGAACAGCCGGAACCACGGGTTCGGGCGGATCACGCGGTTCTGATCGAGCAGCGTCAGCTTGCCCTCCACCTCCAGCACGCGCTGGATCACGAACATCACGTCCGGCCGGCCGGCGTCATATTCGTCGAACACCAGCGCGGTCGGAGTCTGCAGCGCCCAGGGCAGCAGGCCCTCGCGGAACTCGGTCACCTGCTTGCCGTCGCGCAGCACGATCGCGTCCTTGCCGACAAGGTCGATGCGGCTGATGTGACTGTCCAGATTGATGCGCACGCACGGCCAGTTGAGCCGCGCGGCCACCTGCTCGATATGCGTCGATTTGCCGGTGCCGTGATAGCCCTGCACCATCACGCGGCGGTTGAAGGCAAAGCCTGCCAGGATCGCGCGCGTGGTTTCGGGATCAAAGACATAGGCCGGGTCAAGCTCGGGCACGCGCTCGTCGGCGACGCTGAACGCGGGGATCTTCCAGTCGAGCTCGATCCCGAACGTCTGCCCGGCGTCAACCTCCAGATCGGGGGCGGACAGCACCGTATCGTGATCGGCTGCATCGGGAGCGAGCGCGGTGGTCAAGGCTGCAAATCCTGCTGGGGCGCGGTGCGGAAGGCCGCGCTGGTCTTCAGGTGGTTATAGGCTTCGATGACGCGGCTCAACCGCGCTTCGTGGGTGCGGTCGCCGCCGTTCCGGTCCGGATGGTAACGCCGGACCAGCTCGGCATAGCGCTTGCGAAGGTCCGAACGCGTGGCCTTCGCATCCAGCCCCAGCACGCTCAGCGCAATCGCATCGGCCGGCTCGATCGGCTCGCCGTTGGCAATGCGGCGTCTGGCGCGCGCGTCCTCCCACGCGCGCTGGCCGAAGCGCAGGCGGATCATCTCCAGATTGTCGTCGAAATGCAGCCGGTCGGCATAGCCGTTCGACGCGAACGCTCGCGTTGCGCGGTCCCAGGCCGGGCTACCGCCCTGCGCCTCGTGGATCTCCTCGGGCGTCATGCCGTGGAAGAAGTTGTACCGGCTGTTGAACGCGCGCACGTGATCCAGGCACAGCCAGCGCCACATCGGCCGGCCATTGTGGGACGCATCGTCGCGCGGCGCCTTGAACTCGCCGGGCATGGCGCAGCCGGGTTCCTCGCACGGTCGGTTGTCGGGGTGCACGGTCCGGCCGTTGAGGCGCTCGCCGCGCGGGCTTCGGGCCTGCGCCATCGGGGCTATATAGCGGCTGAGCGAACGCCTTGGAGTGCCGCGCCGTGGGTCCTGTCGCAGCTGAGCTGGAACGCCGCATCCGTGCGGCCATCATGCCCGAATATCTGAAGATCATCGACGAAAGCGCGCTCCATCGGGGCCACGGCGGCCACAATCCGGAAGGCGAGAGCCACTTCCGCGTGATCGTGCGCGCGAGCGGCCTTGACACGCTGCCCCGCGTCGAGCGCACGCGCGCGGTGCTGAAGGCGGCGGGCGATCTGGTGACCGGCGGCCGCGTCCATGCGCTCAGCGTCGAGGTGCGGGCGGGCTGACGGTTTCGCGGCGCTGTGGCAGCGCTGCCGCGACCGCACGCCGCTTCCGGCGCAGCGGAGTCTGGCTGCGGGCGACTGCCCCGGTTCCGCTGTGGTGGCCCGCTCTCTCCCTCACACCCCCCGCGGGCCTTGGCGGCACGCAGCCGCTGGTCTGGCCGTCACCTCCGCCACCGAGAAGCACGCCGTCAGCACGGGCGCCGGGGAGGACTGTCGCATCGACCGCATCGACCGGACTGCAACCGCTCGCGCTCACCCACAGGGCCGAACGCCCGGCCGGCGTCGCGCTTACCGGTCCGAGCGACCGCGGCTCGGCGCCATCGGTCCGTTCAGCTCCGGCAGCTGAAGGCGCCGGGCGGGCGGTAGAGGCATTCGGCGCGCTGGCCGCCGCGGTTGACGCGGACGCTCTGCACGCCGTTCGCGACTGCGGCGAGCTGGGCGCGCAGCGATGCGACGTCGCCAACCGCGCGGCCGTTCACGGCTTCGATCAAGTCCCCCGGCTGCGCGAGGCCCAGCTGCGCGGCGGGCGCGCCCTGCGCGACCTCCAGCACCACCACGCCGCGATCGGGCAGGCCCTGCCCCAGCTCCTGCGCCAGCGCGGGGCTTAAGTTCGCCACCGTCACGCCCGCCAGCAGCGAGCCGTTGCCGATCTGCGTGGGCGTCGCGGGCGGGTCGGCGGGCGGCGCGGCAAGCGTCACCCGGATGTTCATCGCGCGCCCGCCGCGGACGACCGTCAGCGTCGCCTCGCGCCCAACCTCCTGCGTCGCGACGCGGTAGGACAGCGATGCCGGATCGGGCAGTTCCTTCCCGTCAAAGGCATAGAGGATGTCGCCGGGCCGCAGCCCGGCGCGCGCGGCGGGCGAACCCGGGGTGACGCTCGTCAGGATCACGCCCGTCGGCCGGTCGAACCCGGCGCGCGCCGCGATGTCCTGCGTGATCGCGTCACCCGCCGCGCCGATCCACGCACGCACCAGCCGCCCCGATCCGGCGGCGGTGATGAACTGGCGCACCATGTTCGCCGGAATCGCGAAGCCGATGCCGTTCGATCCGCCCGACCGCGAAAAGATGGCCGTGTTGATCCCGATGACTCGGCCGGTGGTGTCGATCAGCGCGCCGCCGGAGTTGCCCGGGTTGATGGCTGCATCGGTCTGCAGGAAGAACTGCCAGTCGTTCACCCCGCCCGCGTTCCGCGCGATCGCAGAGACGATGCCTTCGGTGACGGTCTGGCCGACGCCGAACGGGTTGCCGATCGCGAGCACCACGTCGCCCACCTGCGCTCGGTCGCTGTCGCCCAGCGCCGCGGTCGGCAGGCGCATGCCCCCGGGGTCGATGCGCAGCGCGGCGAGATCGGTCTTCTCGTCGGCGAACACCACCTTGGCTGGAAACTCGCGCCGGTCGGCAAGCGCGACGAGGATCTCCTCGGCGCCCGCGACGACGTGGTTGTTCGTGATGATGAGGCCGTCGCCCGCGACGATGACGCCCGAACCCAGGCTGCGCTCGACACGGGCGCGCGGTGCGCCGCGCATCATCATGCCGAAGAAGTCCGCCATCGTCTGGCGGTCGACCACGCGGCGCGCGGTGTAGATGTTGACGATCGCCGGGGCGACACGCTTGACGACCGGAGCGTAGGTTGCGGCGAGCGCTGCGCCGGTCGGCGGGCTGACGCTTGCTGGCTGCGGCCCCGCCGCCTCGGCCGCCAGCCGCTGCGCCTCGCTCTGCGCGGCGGCGCTGTTGCGATGATCGGGCGCGACCAGCCCGAAGGCCAGCGCCAGCCCTGCGGCGACGCCGCCGCCCGCATAGACCCAGTGCTTCACGCCCGCCCCTCCAGCGCGCGCGCGAACTGTGCCAGCCCCGTCTGCCGTGGCCGCTTCAGCCGCTCGGCGGTCAGGATCGCGTGGACCTGGCCCAGGCATTCGGTGATCGCGTGATTGACCAGCACATAGTCATACTCGGCCCAGTGGCTGATCTCGTCGGCGGCTCGCGCCATCCGGGCCTCGATCACCGCTGCGTCGTCCTGGCCGCGCGCGCGCAGCCGGCGCTCAAGCTCGGCCATGCTGGGCGGCAGGATGAAGATACTGACGACATCGTCGCGCGCTCGCTGCTTCAGCTGCTGGGTTCCCTGCCAGTCGATGTCGAACAGCACGTCTGAACCGGCGCTGAGCAGCGCCTCAACCGGCGCCGCGGGGGTGCCATAACGGTGGCCGAACACGTGCGCCCATTCCAGGAACGCGCCCTCTGATGCCAGCGCGGCGAAGCGGTCGGGGCTGACAAAATGATAGTCGCGCCCGTCGACCTCGCCGGGGCGCGGCGGGCGGGTGGTGGCGCTGACGCTCATCGCGATCGCGGGCTCGGTCGCGAGCAGTGCACGGCCGACGGTCGTCTTCCCCGCGCCGCTGGGGGACGACAGCACGAGCAGCAGGCCGCGGCGGGCGGCCTCCGGGGCGTTCAGGGCCGGCACAGCGGCGGGCGTTTCATCACGACAGCGCGACGCTCTGCCCCATTCCGGACAGGACCATGGACAGCGCTGGCGCGATCGTCCCGCGCTGCGCGTGAGCCATCCGAAGCCCGGCCTGCGTCGCATGACGCGCGGACCCGGCCCGATGCTCGGCATGAACCGCGATCAGCTTCGCGCGCGATCCCCGCGCCACACGCTCGCTGTCCGCTTGCTCGATCGCGGTCGACATCCGGTCCCAGGCGATCGGGCGGGCGCAGGCGGATGCGACCGCGCCGCTGGCGACAACATGCCCAAGCCTGGAGACGATCCGCCCGCAATCTGCCGCCGCCAGTGTCACACCCGTCCTATAGCGGCGGTCTAGAAGGCCGTCACCCGCCTGTGGGCGCAAGCCGCTCCACTCCCGACACATAGGGCCGCAGCGCCTCGGGCACCGCGACCGATCCGTCCGTCTGCTGGTAGTTCTCGATGACGGCGACGAGCGTGCGGCCGACCGCGAGGCCCGAGCCGTTCAGCGTGTGGACGAAATCGGGTTTGGCGTCGGGTGCCGGACGGTAACGCGCGTCCATGCGTCGCGCCTGGAAGTCGCCGCAGTTCGAACAGCTGCTGATCTCGCGATAGCGCCCCTGCCCCGGCAGCCACACTTCCAGATCGTAGGTCTTGCGCGCGCTGAACCCCATGTCGCCGGCGCAGAGCAGCATCCGCCGGTAGGGCAGGCCCAACCGCTCCAGCACCGCCTCCGCGCACCCGGTCATGCGCTCATGCTCGGCCTCCGAATCCTCGGGCCGGGTGATCGAGACGAGCTCGACCTTGTCGAACTGGTGCTGGCGGATCAGCCCGCGCGTGTCCCTGCCCGCCGCGCCCGCCTCGCTGCGGAAGCACGGAGTCAGCGCGGTCAGGCGGATGGGCAGCTCGGCGGCGGAGAGGATCTGTTCGCGCACCAGGTTGGTAAGACTGACCTCGGCGGTGGGGATCAGCCAGCGGCCGTCGGTCGTCTGGAAGCTGTCCTCGCCGAATTTCGGCAGCTGCCCGGTGCCGAGCATCGCAGCCTCGCGCACCAAAATCGGCGGCGCGACCTCGATATACCCGTGCTCCTCGGTCTGGAGGTCAAGCATGAACTGCGCGAGCGCGCGATGCAGCCGAGCCAGCCCGCCCTTCAGCACGGCAAAGCGCGCGCCAGCGATGCGAGCGGCTGCCTCGGGATCATAGCCCAGCCGCACGGCGACTGCGTCATGCTCGTGCGGGCGGAACTCGAACGCGCGCTTGTCGCCGCGCTCGTGGATGACGACGTTTGCGCTTTCGTCGGGGCCATCGGGCACGTCGGGCGCGGGCACGTTGGGCATCGCCAGCAACGCTGCGTCGATCTCGGCCTTCAGCGCCTCGGATCGCGCCTCCAGCTCGGGCAGCCGGTTCTTCAGCTCGGCGACTTCGGCCATCAGCCCGGCGGCCGCCGTCTCGTCCTTGCGCGCCTTGGCGGCGCCGATCGCCTTCGAAGCCTCGTTGCGGCGCGCCTGCCCCGTCTGCAACTCGGTCAACGCCGCCCTGAGCTCGGCGTCGCGCTCCAGCAAGCCGGCCGTCACGCCCGACGCTCCCCGCCGCTGCAGCGCAGCATCGAAGGTGGCCGGGTCGGCGCGGATGGCGCGGATGTCGTGCATGGGGGCGCTCATGCACGGGCGCGGTCCGATCGGGCAAGCGGTCGGCTGGTCCGAAGCGGCTGCATCCGGGCCACGCCGACGCGGCCGGATGCCGGGGCCGAACACGCGAGTGCACTGGGCGAGGCGCCTGCGTCGCGTTCGGGCCCGCGGTCCGGGACGATCCACAGCCGGAGCGAACCGCGCCGAATCATTGCAGATCGCTGCACGATCGTGCGCATCGTGTGGACCGATCGCACCCGACGTGAGCGTGGGTTTGGCGGCCATGGCGGCAGTCCCGCACGTCCGGCGGCCAGCACAGGCGGCGCGCGTTCAAGCGTTCGCCGGACGCGGCTGGGGCGGCGCTGCGCTGAAAAATCACTGCGAATCCGCGCCGTTGGTCCGCTCGCGACGCCGCCCTTGCAAGTTGTAGCCGTATGGGTTATAAGAATGGCCGCGACGATACCAGGACGGTTAACGCGTCGTCCTCTCCGCCGCCGCCTCCTCCTCCCCTCCCCGCCGTCGACCCGGGACGTTCGCGACCGTCGCGACCTTCGGCCCGGCGCGATCCATCTACCCCCGCGGAGCGGGCGAGCACGGCGGCGATCCGGGATCATCACGCGCCCATGATGCGGCCCCGCGCGTCTGCCACGCTGCGCGATCGAAGCTGACCGGCAGGCGGAGAGCAGTTGGCCGATTTTCCGCTTTGCTACATCCCCGGCCGGCGCCTAGCGTGCTCACGGTGCGCCTGGCCCACCCGCGCTTCATCGTGTTCCTGGCGGTGCTCGTGGCGCTGGCCTTCGCGCTGCCCAAGCCGTTGGGCAGCATCCCGCGCGCGATCAGCGCGGCGTTCGATATCGCGGCGGTGATCTATGTGGCGTTGATGACCTCGCTGATGGCGCGCTCCGACCCCGAGGCGATCCGCCGACAGGCGGCCGCCAACGATGCCGGGCGCGGCGCGCTGCTGCTGATCGCGACCGCGGTCATCGGCGTGGTGCTGGTCACTGTGGGGTGGGAGCTTTCGCCACAGGCGCGCAAGGGCTCGCTCGGCGTGTTCTTTCCGGTGCTGACGCTGGTCATCGCGTGGGTGTTCGTGAACACGGTCTACACGCTCCATTACGCGCACCTGTGGTATGACCCCGACGAGCACAATGGTGACAGCGGCGGGCTGAGGTTCCCCGGCACCGAGCAGCCGGTCTATTGGGATTTCGCCTATTTCGCGTTCAACAACGGCATGGCCTATCAGGTCAGCGACGTGATGGTCACCTCGACCGATATGCGCAAGATCGTCAGCTTACACTGCATTCTGGCGTTCTTCTTCAACATTGGCGTGCTGGCGCTCGCGTTCAACATCGTCGGCAGCGCGGTGGCGGGATGACCAACTTCGCGGACCCGCGCAGCGGCCGAAGCGTTGGCTGTCCATGCTGATCCCGCACAACACGATCGTCGCCGTCGCCGACGGAGCCAAGTTCCTGCTGTTCAAAAACGCTGGCAACGAAACGCGCATCCGCCTCGAGACCGCCCACGCCGAGGAGCGCGAGCACGGATCGGCAAGCTTCCGGGCGACCGACGAGCCGGGCCGCACATTCTCCAGCGCTGGCACGGGCGACGCGCGCTCCGCCTACGAGCAGACCGACTTCCAGCAGGAGGCCGAGACGCTGCTCGCCGCGCAAGCGGTCGACCTGCTGAACCGGCTGGCGGTTGAGGGCTGGCTGAAGAGGCTGGTCATCGTGGCCGCACCCAAGACGCTCGGCGCAATGCGGCCGCACTATCATTCGAAGCTGAAGGCGGCGCTGCAAAGGGAGATTGCGAAGGACCTCGCCCACGCGACGACTCCGGAAATCGAGGCGTTGCTGGAGAAATGGCAGACAAATAGCGACGCGTCTGACGCGTCAGTTTGAACGGCGCGACGGCGGACGCTCCGGTCTCGCTGGAACACACAATCGCGTTGTCCCGCGCAACGCGGGCAGGCCGCCTTGATGTTAGGTTTCGAAACTCGGGGGAGTTGTCGAAGCGCGCGTGTGAGCCACCGTGGTCCCGCGTCTCGATCAGGCCCATCGGGGCTGCGCGTCGCGACACACTTCCCCCCCACGCCACCCGTCGCTACCTGCCGCCCGAAGCAGCATTTCAAACGAAGGCAGGCGAATGGCGGACTATCAGGTGGTGGTGATCGGCGGGGGACCGGGGGGGTATGTAGCGGCGATCCGGGCGGCGCAGAACGGGCTGAAAACCGCATGCGTCGAGAAGAGGGCGACGCTCGGCGGCACCTGCCTCAACGTGGGCTGCATCCCATCGAAGGCACTGCTCCACGCCAGCGAGCGCTATGAGGAGGCGGTGAACGGCCATCTCGCCAAGCTTGGCGTGAAGTTCGAGGGCGTCTCCGCCGACTGGCCGCAGATGCAGGCGGAAAAGGACAAGGCGGTGAAGGAACTCACCGGCGGTGTCGCGTTCCTGTTCAAAAAGTACAAGGTCGACTGGATCCACGGAGAGGGCAGCTTCGTCGACGCGCACACCATCCGCGTGGGCGACCGGACGATCACCACCGAGAACACGATCATCGCCACCGGCAGCGAGGTCATGACCCTCCCCGGCATGGAACTGGACGGCGAGGTAATCGTCAGCTCGACCGAGGCGCTGTCGCTGACGCGCGTGCCCGAGCATCTCGTCGTGATCGGCGGCGGCTATATCGGGCTGGAGATGGGCAGCGTTTATCGCCGCCTGGGGGCCAAGGTGACGGTCATCGAGTTCGCGCCGCGCATTGTCCCCGCGATGGACGCCGAGATCGCAACCGAGTTCGCCAAGATCCTGAGGAAACAGGGCATGGAACTGCTGACCGACATGAAGGTGATCGAGGTGCGCCGCGAGGGCGAGGGCGCGGCGGTGGTCCTTGAGCCCGCCGCTGGCGGCGAGCGCACCGAAATCGCCGCGAGCCACGTGCTGGTCAGCGTCGGGCGCCGGAAGACTGTCGACGGTCTCAACCTCAACGCGATCGGGCTGGAGTGCGACCCGCGCACCGGCATCCCGGTCGACATCCACACGTTCCGGACCCCGGTGGAAGGCGTCTATGCGATCGGCGACGTGATCGCGGGGCCGATGCTGGCGCACAAGGCCGAGGACGAGGGGCTGGCGGCCGCCGACAACATCGCGGGCAAGGTCGGCATCGTGAACCACGCGGTCATTCCCGCGGTCGTCTACACCATGCCCGAGGTCGGAACGGTGGGGCAGACCGAGGAGGAGCTGAGGAGCGCGGGCGTGCAATATAAGATCGGCAAGTTCCCGTTCCTTGCGAACAGCCGCGCCAAGACCAACCGCGAAACCGACGGCTTCGTGAAAGTCCTGGCCGACGCCGAAACCGATCGCGTGCTGGGCGTCCACATCATCGGCAGCCTCGCGGGGACGATGATCGCCCAGGCCGCGCAGGCGATGGAGTTCGGCGCGTCGTCGGAGGACATCGCTCTCACCTGCCACGCCCACCCCACCCACAGCGAAGCGCTGAAGGAAGCCGCGATGGCGGTGACGGGAAAGCCGATTCATTTCTGATGCGGCTGGCGTACAACTGCGGGCTTCAGGAAAGTCGATTGATCGCATGGCAACGCTCGCGACCCTGCCGCCGCAGCTGACCGTGGACGAGATTTTCGCCGATTTCCGAAAGCGTGGGCATCATCTGCGTCGCGCGACGCTGCCGGGACGGAGCCTGCGCTTCGACCCAGCGGCAGAGGAGAGCTTCGCGTCTGAGCTTGACGAGCCGCCGATCACGAGCTGGCTTACCGCTCCGGCCGCAGCAGCCGCTCGTAGAAGCCGCCCCAGCGGCCGCCCGGCTCGACGAGGTGGACCTCGAGGATCCAGTAGCGCGCGCGTCCGTCGGAGTCGGGGTCGCGCATGGGCGTGTGGTTGGCGGGTCCGATGCGGCCGGTGGCTCGAGCGGCGGGACTGCGCGCGTAAGGGAACGGGCCGACGACATGGCCCGCAATCGTGCCGCCGAAGCGCCAGCCGCGCGCCTGCGCCTCGGCCTCAGCCACCGCGTAGAGCCCGGCGCCGGTAATGCCCGCGTCGGCCAGCCACCGGGCGCGCCCGGCTTCGAATACGCGCTTCAGATCGGCCACAAGCCGGTGCTTTTCGAGGTCTGGCCCGAAGGCATAGCTGCGCCCCACATCCGCCTCGGACGCGCCGAACACCGGGCCAAGATCAAGGAACACGATGTCGTCGGAGCCGATCCTGCGGTCGGCGCCGGGCTCGCCCGCGGTCAAAAGCGTGTTGGGGCCGCTGCGGACGATCCGGTCATGCCAGTGGTCGGTGACGCCGAATTCGCCCGCAGCGAGCGCTGCGATGTCGCGCTCGACCTCGGTCTCCAGGCGGCCCGGCTGCACCAGCGCATCGCGCTCGATCGCGGATAGCAACGCCAAAGCCCGGTCCTCGGCAGCGATCAGCTCGGCGAGCGCTGGGTCCGCCACGGGCGCGCGCCGGTAGAGCCAGCTCCCGGCACCCGAAGCAAGCGTCACGCGCACGCGCTCGTAGTCGGCCGTCTCGTAAGCGTCGGCAGCGGCAAGCTCGGCGGGCGTCAGCAGCAGCGCCGCGCCTTCGATCCGGCATCGCGGGCCGCCCGGCACCGCCGCCTGATGGACCGACATGCCGCTCAGCGACACGACGCCGGAATCGCGGATCGCGATCGGCTCCACGCGCCAGCCGGGCAGCGCGTCCGCCCGACCCTCCAGCTCGCGCCCGAACAGCGCACGCTGCACCGACGGATCGCGCAGCGTGCCATAGGAGAACAGCCGCTCGGTCGCCTCGCTCACCCGGTCTGCCGCCCCGATCGCACGATGATCACGGCAGCCACCGCGAGCAGCAGGATCGCCGATGCCTCGAACACGATGTTTTCCGGCGCCATGTTCTTGCCCTGCAGCACGATCAGCCGCGCCAGCGCCGTGATCGCGATGAAGATCGGATAGACGAACGGCGACGATTTCGCCGAGTAGAATACCGCAACCATACCGATGACTTCGGTATAGAGGAACATCAGCAGGATGTCGGCGAGCACGACCTCGCCCTGCCGCCACACGCGCAGCATCTCGAACGCCGCCGCGGCCAGCGTCATCAGCGCAATCAGCGCCAGGAACGCACGCTCAAACCCCAGGAGCGCGCGTTCGGCCGCGTTCGGCGTATGGCTCGGCGGGTTGTCCAAGGGATGGCCTTCCGTGGGCGCGTTCATGGCCGACCATCGCCGATGCGCCCACGTCCGCGCAATCCCCACAGCTAAGTCCGCCCCCGGCCTGCCCTGCGCGGCGCCGCCGCGCTAGGCTGCGCGCGTGACCGACATCATCGAAGCTCCCTTCGCCGACGCCTTGTCCAGCCGCTATCTCGTCTATGCGCTGTCGACGATTACGGCTCGCGCTCTGCCCGATGTGCGCGATGGGCTGAAGCCTGTGCACCGGCGGCTGCTATGGGCGATGCGGCTCTTGAAGCTTGATCCGAAGGGCGCGCCCAAGAAATGTGCGCGCGTCGTCGGCGATGTCATCGGCAAGTATCACCCGCACGGCGAGCAATCTGTCTATGACGCGCTCGTCCGCCTCGCGCAGGATTTCGCGCTGCGCTACCCGCTGGTCGAAGGCCAGGGCAATTTCGGCAATGTTGATGGCGATGGCGCGGCGGCCATGCGCTACACCGAAGCACGGCTGACGCCCGCCGCGCTCGCATTGATGGACGGGCTGGACGACGAATGCGTGCCCTTCCGGCCCACCTATAATGGTGAGGAGGAAGAGCCCGAGGTGATGCCCGGGCTGTTCCCCAACCTGCTCGCGAACGGCGCGAGCGGCATCGCGGTGGGCATGGCGACCGCAATTCCGCCGCATAATGTGGGCGAGGTGCTCAACGCGGCGGTGATGCTGCTCGCCGATCCGGCGGCGGCAGACGAGGCGCTGATTGAAGCGCTTCCCGGCCCCGATTTCCCGGGCGGCGGCGTGCTCGTCGACGACAGCACGGTGATCGCGCGCGCCTACGCCAGCGGCAAGGGCTCGCTTCGGCTGCGCGCGCGCTGGCGCGACGAGAAGGGGCTGATCGTCGTCGACGAGATCCCGTACGGCGTGGCCAAGGGCAAGCTCATCGAAGCGATCGCTGCGCTCGTCACCGACAAGAAGCTGCCTGGCTTGGCCGACATCCGCGACGAATCGGCAGAAAGCATCCGCATCGTGCTCGAACCGCGCGCGCGCACGGTCGACAAACGGCTGCTGATGGATCAGCTGTTCCGGCTGACCGACCTCGAAGTGCGCGTGCCCGTCAATATGACCGTGCTCGATCAAGCGCGGCGGCCCATGGTGATGGGGCTGCGCGGGCTGCTGCAGGCGTGGCTAGATCACGCGCTCGATGTGCAGCTGAAGCGCGCGCGCTTCCGGTTGGCGAGGATCGAAGCACGGCTGGAGGTGCTCGACGGGCTGCTGAGAGCGTATCTCAATCTCGACGCGGTCATTGGCGTGATCCGCGATGCCGACCGCCCCAAGCCCGAGCTGATGGCAGCGTTTGAGCTCAGCGCCACCCAGGCCGAGGCGATCCTGGAGATGCGGCTGCGCGCGCTCAACAAGCTTCAATCGATCGAGATCGAGCGCGAGGCCGCGACGCTCGCCGCCGAGCAGCAGGAACTGGCAGCCTTCGTTGCCGAACCGCGGCGCCAGCAGGCGAAGCTGAAAGCCGCGCTGAACGCCGCGCGCAAGGCATTCGCCGACCCGCGCCGAACGCTCATCGAAGCCGCGCCCGAAGCCGCCGCGGCCGACCTGACCGCGTTCATCGCGCGCGAGCCGGTCACGATCGTCGTCAGCGCCAAGGGCTGGGTGCGCGCGCTGAAGGGCCATGCCGCGCTCGGCGAGGGCGACGCGCTCAAGTTCAAAGAGGGCGACGGCCCCGCCTTCGCCTTCCACGCGCAGACCACGGACCGCATCGTCGTGCTGTCGCCGTCGGGCCGCAGCTTCACGCTGCTCGCCGACCGCTTGCCCGGCGGGCGCGGCTTCGGTGAGCCGCTGCGCTTGCTCATCGACCTCGAGGCCGAGTGCGAACCGCTCGCGGTGTTCGCCGTCGAGCCCGAGGCCGAATATGTGCTGGCCGCCTCCGACGGGCGCGGCTTCGTGGTGAACGGCGGCGACCTGATCGCCGAAACGCGCAAGGGCCGCACGGTGATGACCCCGCGCGAGGGCGCGCGACTGGCAGCGGTGCGTCGCATCGCCACCGACGCGGATGCGCTGGCGGTGGTGGGCGAGAACCGGAGGCTGCTGGTGCTCGATCTTGCGGCGCTGCCGCGCATGGGCCGCGGCCAGGGCGTGCAGCTGCAACGCTACAAGGACGGCGGCTTGTCCGATCTTCTGCCGTTCCGCCTCTCCGACGGGCTCAGCTGGCCATCGGGCGAACGCCGCCGCACCGAGCGCGACCTGACACCGTGGCGCGCCAGCCGGGGACAGGCCGGGCGGCCCGCTCCGCAGGGTTTTCCGCGCAACAACCGGTTTGATGGCTGACAGCGGCTCAGGCGTTCGCGGTCAGCGTCGGCACGTTCCCCGCGAAGTCTGTCACCCGGGCGAGCGTGCTGCCGTCGGGCGCGGTCCGCACGCCGTCCGCCACCTGCCCGAAGCTCTCTTCTGAGCTCGCAGCGAACCCCGCTCTCCCGCAACACGCCCAGCCTGCGCGGCACCGCGCCCAGACGCCACAGCCTGCCGGAACTGGCGCTGTCCGCGAGCCGTTTCTTTCGGCTTGAACCAACTTCGAAGGAGCCCCGAAATGGCGAAAGCCAAGGACCTCAAGGACTATTACGTCAACCTGCTCGCCGACACGCTGAGCGCCAACGAACAGATGCTGGAGCGGGTGGAACAGCTTGAAAAGATCGCGACCAACGCCAAGCTGCGCGACATGCTGGGCAAGACGCAGCAACGCATGCCCCAGCACAATGACAAGCTCCGCGAGATTCTCTACCGTCACGAGGGCAAGGTGGCGAAGGAACACTGCAAGGGCATGGAAGGCATCGCAGCCGAAGCGAAAGAGCATGCGATCAAACTAAAAACCGACGACGACAACGTCCGTGACGCGGCGATCATCCACGCGATGCAGCAGATGAGCCACTATGGCATCGCAGGCTACGGCACCGCAGCTGCGTTTGCCGACGCGATCGGCGAGGCCGAGGACGCCCGCATGCTGCGCCGGGATTTGAAGGAAATTTTCGGCGCGGACGATTATCTGACACCGATCGCCGAAAGCGGCGTCAACGAAGCCGCTGCCGAGGCGGTCGGAGCCTAAGCGCTGGAGCGGCGGGGCTGCGCTTGACGAAAGCCGCCCCCTTTCGGCCGAACGCCGCCATCCAAAGCCGGGCAGAGCAGGCCCGACTGGGCGGACTACTTACACCCCCGGATCGTCGCCGGGTCGGGCCGCGGCGCAGCCGGTTCGAACATCGCGAGATAGCCTCCCGCGCGCTCCAGCCGGTGAAACGCTACCTGGCGGAAGCCGACGCTTTCGAACTCGCATTTCAAGAGCGCGGGCGGGGTGCCGTGTTCGTTGGTCTCGCGGTCGGCGTCGACCACGGCCACGCGCCCGCCGGGCTTCATCGCGCCGTGCAGCCGCCACAGCAGCGCGTAGGGCTGCTGCACCTCGTGGTACATGTGGATCAGGAACGCGCGGTCGAGGCTGTTCTCCCGCAGGCGCGGGTCGTCGGGCGCGCCAAGCACGGTGGTGACGTTCACCGCCCGGACGCGGACCACCCTGCGCTTCAGGTCCTTCAGATAGCGCGGCACAATATCCTCGGCGAACACGCGGCCGCGCGGGCCGACCGTATGCGCAAGCTTGATCGTGTAATAGCCCTGGCCCGCGCCGATATCCGCCACGGTGTAGCCCGGCTGCACGCCTGCCAGGCGGATGACGGTGTCGGCCTCGCCCGCGCGCTCGCGGTCGCTCTCGCTCGACCACTGGCTGGAAACGATTGACGCGACCGGGCGGCTCGGTGGCGGGAATTGCGCCTGGGCAGGGGCGCTCAGCGCCAGCAGCAACAGAGCTGTGAACATCGCCTCACCTTAGGGCCGCCGGGCGCCCGGGCAAGGCGCGCGGTTCTCGCGCGGTTCAGCCATGGTTGCTAAAGCAATCGGCGTCGCGCCGAACACCGACAGAGGGAGCCAATATCCGTGCAGCGTATCGCCGCCGTTTCCGCCATTCTCGCAGCGACCCTTGCCATCCAGCCCGCGCTTGCCGCCCCGCCCAAGAAAAAACCTGCCGCTGCGCGCACCACGGCCAAGCCGGCCGAGCGCGACGGCCCGCCCACCGTGGTCGAGACGATGGCGGGGCCGGTCAGCTTCACCCCGCAGGAACTCGCTGCATCGCGCGTGTGGAACTACCGCGCGGCGCTGAACGTCGCGGCGCTGCAATGCCGCTACTCACCCTTCCTGCGCACGTCGGAGCGCTGGAACGCGATCATCCAGCAGCACAAGCGCGAACTCGATCAGGTCAATGCCAAGATGGAAAGCGCCTTCCGACGGATCAACGGGCCGAAGGACGGCCCGCGCGCCTACGACAAATACAATACGCGACTGTGGCAGAACTTCGCTGTGCTGTCCTCGCAGGCGGGATTTTGCAACGCTGCCGCCAATTCGGGGTGGATGGCCCTCGCGACGCCGATGGGCCAGTTGGCAACCATCGCCGATGCGCAAGTGGCCGCGCTGAAGGGTTCGGTCGTGCCGGTGCAGGACCTGCTCAACAAGCTGCAATATGCTGCGCTGCCGCCGATGGAAGGGCTGTGCTACGCCACCGATCGGCGCGGGCGTCTGCGCGATTGCTAGAAGGCGCGCGTTGCCGCGAGCGCGACGATGTCGACGCTGCCGCGGTTGGTGCTGAGCGTGGTGGCGGTGGTCGCCACGGGCGTGCCCGGAAACAGCGGATCGGTGGGGTTGATCGGCTCCGAACTCACGAACACATGCGCGTAGCTGCCCGATAGCGTCCAGCGGCCGACTCGATAGTCGGCGCCCGCCGCCGCCCAGATGCGGTCGCCATCGGGAACGCGCGTGGTGCGGAACGCGTCGGTGGTCGGCGTAGTGTCATAGGCCGCACCCGCGCGCAGCGTCAGCTTGGGCGACATGTCGCGCTCGATGCCGCCATGCACGCTGAAGCTGTCACGATAGTTTTGCGGGCTGCTGGCAAGCGGCACGCGGCCCTGCTGCGAGACGACGTCGATCGAACGAAAGACGCTCCAGTGATAGAGGTTGCCGCTCAACAGCCCGCGCCAGCCGTCACGCTCGTAAACCGCGGACAGGGTATAGTAATCGGGCAGCGTAATCGGGGCGAAGGCTGCGACGCGGCGGTTGCCCGCCGCGAGCGGTCCGGAGAGGCCGCGCAAGCGGAAAAACCCCTCCAGCTCATGCCCCATGCGGCTGCGATAGTGGGCGCCGAAGCGCGCGTGGCCAAGGTTGAGCAGCACGCCAGCGTTCCAGCCCACCGACCAGTCGCTCCTCTGGATGCGCAGGTCGCCATCGGGCTGCAGCGGCGAGACATTGGGGATCGCGCTGGTCAGCACCGCGTCGATATATTGCACGTCGACGCCGCCGCCGACCGAGACGGCGTCGGTGACCTGGTAAGCCAGCGAGGGCTGAAAATTTTAGGTGCTGACCTGCGATTTCACCGAGTCGTAGCGCCCGAACCAGCCATCCTGATAGCGGACATTCAGCCCGAAGGGCGCGGTGACGCTGAGACCTGCCCACAGGCGCCCGTCGCTCGTCAGCGGCTTGGCGAAGTGCAGATCGGGCAGGCCCACCACCGGATCGAACGGATTGCCGCCACCACCGCCGCCCGTCGGCACCTGCCCCACGCTAGGCACGCCGCGCGTCGAGCCGCGGTTTTGCTGGCGGCTTTCGACGAAGATCGCCGCGCCGCCCACCTGCACCTGCGGGCGGCCGAGCAGCGTCATGGCCGCCGGGTTGAACCACACGGTCGATGCATCGCGCCCAAGCGCCGCCTCGCCCGCGAAGGCCCGCCCAACGCCGACACCCGATTGTTCCTGAAGGAGAAAGCCACCCGCGAGCGCTTGGGTGGAAAGGAGAAGCGAGGCGGTTATAAACGACAAACAACGCATCGGATGCCCGACGCGCGCGATCAGCTAGGGTTCCGCATCTGCGACGCACGCCGCTCCACGAGCGCCGAAAGCCGGTCGCGTGCGGCAAACAGACCACGCGCCCGTCCTTCCAGCACATCGCGATCGAGAAAATGTCGCGTCAGCCGCAGCGCGTCGGCCGCCTGGCCCCAGTCAGCCCGGCCCTGGCCAAGGAGAAACGGTGGGAGCTTGAGCAGCCGGGTGGAGTAAGGCGCGGCCGCGATTCGGCTGACGGCTCCGCCCGAGCGCGGGCTGACATGCGTCAGATCGGCGGTCGCCGCGCCCTCGCCGGTTGCGGCACAGCGGCTGAGGTCGAGACCGAAGCCCAGTTCGCCCAGCAGTCCCAACTCAAAACGGGCCAGCGCTCCCGCCCACGCGGCACCATCGGGCCCAGCCATCGCGTCGAGAAGCGCGTCGAGCGCAGTGTAGACCGCCGGAAAGGGCTGCGCCTCGGGAAGCGCCGCTGCGACCAGCCCGCATACCCACTCCGTCGCCGCTGCGCTGTCGGCCTCCATGGCGAGCAGCGCCCGGCTCTGCGCCAGTTCGACCGTCAGCGCCGCGAGCTGCTCAGTAACCCGCGAGCGATATTCCGCCGCGACTGCATTCCCCAACTGCAACACCGGCCGCAGCCCGCGCCCGCGCCCGCCGCGCACGTAGCCCGCGCGCAGTCCATGCTTGGGCGTCAGCAGCCGCGCGACGACACCATGTTCGCCATGTGGCAGCACGGCGCAGACGATGGCCGGAGTCGAAAAATTCACACCCACCCGGCGATCATGTCGAGGCTGCCGCAATGACCGACACCGCGGCGCCCCCCGTCTTCGACGCTGCCCACGCCAGGAAACGCCAGCCCGCGCGACGGCTCGCAGCGATCGACCGGATGCGCGGGTTCGTCATCGTGCTGATTGGCGATGGATCATGTGTGCGATGTGTTCAACCTTGCCGCATTCGCCGACTATCCCCTCGATGTGGCAACGACGACGCCCGAGCGCCACGTCACACGCTCAAAATCCCGCACCTGTGCGCGGCGGCCTTCGTGGCGCTGGCGCGGGTGGCCGACTTGACTGCCGCGCGAACACGTGGTGCCAGCCAGCGATGCTACCCGGCTGCGGGATCGATCCGCCTTGGGCGGCACCGATTTGCTCTTGGATATGAGCTACCTTCAACGCCTTTAGAACAGTTTGCCCGAGTTCATGATGCCGGCGGGGTCGAGCGCTGCTCTCACTGCGCGCATCGCCGCAAGCTTCACGGGATCGACCAACCGCAGGAACTCGGCGCGCTTCCACACGCCGATGCCGTGCTCGGCTGAGATGGTGCCGCCGCGCGCGACGGCCTCGTCGTGCACCAGCCGCGTCACGCTCGCCGCGTTCGCTGCCATCCACGCGTCGGTGTCCACGCCCGGCGGAGGGCGCACATTGTAGTGAAGATTGCCGTCGCCCAGATGCCCGAACGCGAACACGCGGGCCTGCGGGAAAGCCGCCTCTATCCGCGGAGTGACATCGCGCAGATAGTCCGCCACGCGAACCACCGGCACCGCGATGTCGTGCTTGACCGACCGGCCGTCGTGGCGCTCGGCTTCGGGGACCAACTCGCGCAGGCGCCACAGCGCGTCGGCCTGCGCCGCCGATTGCGCCAGCACGGCCTCGCGCTCGCCCAAAGTCCACGCCAGCCGGTCTGCCACCCCCGCGCTGCCCGCCATCTCCACGAGCACGTGCCACGGCGACGCCCCGACCGGGCGGCGCTCGGCGGGAAAATGCTGCATGACCAGCGCCAGAGCGTCCTCGGCGAGCAGCTCGAAGCTCTCCACGTCCTCGCCCAGCGCATTCAGAACCGCCAGCGCGTCCTCCGGCACATCGAACGCAGCCCACGCCACCACTCGCTCGGGCGGGATGGGCACCAGCCGCAACGTCGCGGCGGTTACAATGCCAAGCGTTCCCTCCGCACCGATCAGCCACTGCTTCAGGTCGTAGCCGGTGTTGTCCTTGTGCAGCGGCGACAGCCCCTGCCAGATCGCCCCGTTGGGCAGCACCGCCTCAACCCCCAGCACTTGCGCGCGCATCGTGCCGTGGCGCAGCACCTGCGTGCCGCCCGCGTTGGTGGCGATCAGCCCGCCGACGGTCGCTGAGCCCTTGGCCGCGAGCGACAGCGGGAAGCGCAGCCCCACTGCGACTGCTTCGTCGTGCACCGCGCTCAGAACCACGCCCGCCTCGGCGGTCAGCGTGCGGCCGGCCACGTCCACGTCGCGAATGCGCGCCATCCGCTCCAGCGACAGCAGCGCCGAAGGCCGGTCTAGCTCCGGCAGGCCGCCGCCGACGAGGCCGGTGCGCCCGCCCTGCGGAACCAGCGCCACCCCGTGCGCGGCGGCTGCGCGGACGATCGCTGCAACCGTCTCCACATCGCGTGGGCGCAGTAGCAGCCCGGCCCGCCCACGCGTCCGCCCGCGCCAATCGGTGAGGCGCGGCCGGAGGTCGGCGGGGTCGTCGCTCCAGCCATCCGGCCCGGCGGCGTGGGCCAGCGCCGCATGCGCTGTGGCGGATAGGGCGCATTCCATTGCACTGCTGCTTAACCGTTGGCAGGTTCACTTGCCATTCAATCCAGCCGGCCCAGCCCAACGTTCGTGAAACTGGCCATCGCGTTCCTCGCGCTCGCGGTCACCGCTGCTGCGGCGCCGCCGACTCATGCGCGCCGCCCGGGCCATCACCGAACTCATCACCGCGTCAAGCGAGCGCCGCGCCCTGCCCCGCCGGTGCGGGCTACCCCGGCACCATTGCTTTCCGAGGCGTTGCAGGCACCGACGCCCGGCCCTCCGCCCGGCACGATCTTCTTCAGCCAGCGCACCACCATCGTCAGCGTCGTGCCCGCCCCAGTGGGCGACGACGAAACGAGGCCGCTGCCGCGCGGCGCAGTCGAGTGCGTACGCGCCGACCGCATCGTTGGCGCCACGGCGCGCGGAGACCGAGCGGTGGACCTGAAGCTCGTCAACGGCGCCGTCCTGCATCTCGGCTTGGCGCAGGACTGCCCGGTGCTCGGCTTTTACGGTGGCTTTTACATTTCGCGCTCGGTCGACCGGCTCTGCGCGGGGCGCGACTATTTGGTGGCGCGCTCGGGCCAGCGCTGCGCGATTGCGGAGATCAGGCGCGACCGCAAATAACGGCGAGCGCGACTATGGCCTTTCTACGCCGAAGCGACTATGTGGAGCGCGCGTGGCGAGTTGAGCCCGCCAAACCCGAGCAAGCATGACGTTTCACGATCTGGGGCTCTCCGACGAGCTCCTCCGCGCGGTCACCGACGCGGGCTACAGCGAGCCGACCGCCATCCAGCGCCAGGCGATCCCGGCGGTGCTGATGAGCCGCGACCTGATCGGAGTCGCGCAGACCGGAACGGGGAAGACGGCGGCGTTCGTGCTGCCGATGATCGACATCCTGGGCAACGGCCGCGCGCGGGCGCGGATGCCGCGCAGCCTGATCCTCGCTCCGACGCGCGAACTCGCCGCGCAGGTGGCCGAGAATTTCGAAAAATATGGCCGCCATCACAAACTGTCGATGGCGCTGCTGATCGGCGGGGTCAGCTTCGGCGACCAGGATGCAGCGCTGATGAAGGGTGTCGACGTGCTGATCGCGACGCCGGGCCGCTTCCTGGACCAGTTTGAGCGTGGCAAGATCCTGCTGTCGGGTGTCGAGATCTTGGTGATCGATGAAGCCGACCGTATGCTCGACATGGGTTTCATTCCCGACGTCGAGCGCATCTGCTCGCTTCTTTCGGCCAAGCGCCAGACGCTGCTGTTCTCGGCCACAATGCCCGGCCCGGTGAAGAAGCTGGCCGATCGCTTCCTCACCAACCCTAAGCTGATCGAAGTCTCGCGCGCGGCGTCGACCAACGCCGACATCGCGCAGTCGCTGGTGATGCTGGAATCGCGCGACAAGCGCAGCGTGCTGCGCGAACTGCTGCGGGTGGAAAAGGTCGAGCCGGCGATCGTCTTCTGCAACCGCAAGCGCGACGTGCGTGATCTGTACGACAATCTGAAGCGTTCCGGCTTCCGCGTCGGCCAGATCCACGGCGATATGGAGCAGCCCGACCGGCTGAAGGAGCTCGCCCGCTTCAAGGCCGACGAGATCGGCATTCTGGTCGCGTCGGATGTCGCCGCGCGCGGGCTGGACATCAAGGGCGTCAGCCACGTGTTCAATTTCGACGTGCCCTATAACGCAGACGACTATGTCCATCGCATCGGTCGCACTGGGCGCGCGGGTGCAAAGGGTATTGCGATCACGCTCGCGACGCCCGAGGAAGCCGAAAAGCTCGCCGACATCGAGAAGCTGATCGGCCAGCCGATCCCGCGCGCTGGAGCGCCCGCGCCGCACCCCGCGAATGACCGAGGGCGCGAGGAGGCTGGCAGCCGCACGCGCGATCGGCGCCGCTCCGGAACCGCCGCGCGCAGCCGGGTTGACGAGCGCGAGCCGCGCCGCGGCGAGCGGGGCGCGCGCGAATCAGCGCCGAACTACGAGGAGAGCCCTGCGGCCGAGGCCGCTCCGGGGCGTGCGGCGCGCGCACCGCGCGAGACCGCGCCGCGCTATGACGATCGCCCGGCTCCCGCGGAGCGGAAGCGCCGCTCTGCACCGCCGCCGGCATTTGACGGCCGTTGGGAAGGCCCGATCCCCGGCTTCCTGCAAGTGAGTGCGCGCGAAGCCGCCTGAGGTGGCACGCGCGCCCGCGCAGCGCTAGCCTGTCGATCCATAGGCGGGATTTTCAAGCGGCCGCGCATTTCGGATCGGTGGATGCAATGACCGCAGCATGCGACGATGACATCCAGATGACCGACAGCACGCCTGTCCTGGCGCAGCAACAGGCTGCGGCCCAGTCCACCTAGCACGCCACGACCGTTCCTTGCGCCGGAACGGAGAACGTCCGGCAGAGAGTCTGAAACGCTCGCCGCCCCCGGTTGGCCAGCGTGTCGTCGCCGCCGAGCAGCGCGGGGCCAAGGTCAGAACAACGCTGGAGACCGATCCCACTTCACGCGCAACGAGTGCGGCAGGCGTTCCAGTGGCGCTGGAGGAACCGCAGTCCCCCTAAATGGCGTCCAGCCGCATCCGTATGCCACCACAGTAACGGCTAAAATGCCCGGTCTAGTGAAGTCCCGTCGCTCTTCCCGTCCGGATGCGTCCCGTTGCGTTCCCATAAAACCGCGCTATTGTCGGGGAATGGTTATGGGAACGCTCTGCTCTTGGGGACATGGTGGCTCCACTTAGGCACGATTGACCTGCCCCCGTCGAGTGGACCGGGTTGATTGTTAGTGGATTATGCTCGCCGCCGCCATATCCGGGCGGAGGTGGAGCGAAGCGGAGCCGGAGGCCGGATATGGCGGTGAAGCCGTTTCCGGGGCCGGCGGTCGGTAGCCGAGGCTGCTGTGTGGACGGACCGTGTTGTAATGTCGGCGCCATGCCTCGATCAGCACCCTTGCCTCGGCGAGGCTGTAAAAGATTTCGCCATTGAGCAGTTCGTCGCGAAGCGACCCGTTGAAGCTCTCATTATAGCCATTCTCTCATGGTGATCCCGGCGCGATGTAGAGCGTCTTCACGCCGATCCGGCCGAGCCATTGCTGCACGGCATTGGCGATGAATTCGGCGCCATTGTCCGACCGGATATGTGCCGGCGGGCCCCGTGTGATGA
>Ga0326763_1000120_pt1 | contig 28477 bp, 24 predicted proteins | sample NORPS_P_FD_207671 | JGI IMG/M metagenome (GOLD analysis project Ga0326763, IMG submission 207671) | Hot spring water microbial communities from Norris Geyser Basin, Yellowstone National Park, WY, United States - NOR.PS_P | ecosystem: Environmental > Aquatic > Thermal springs > Unclassified...
CGCCAACGGCGCGGCGCCCGCGCCGAGGCTGCACATCCGGCGCGAGGACCTGCGGGTGAAGCGCTTCGTGTCGCGCGCCGAGACGACCACCATCTTCGCGGTCGATGCGTCGGGCTCCAGCGCTGCGGCGCGGCTCGCCGAGGCGAAGGGCGCCGTCGAAATCCTGCTCGCGCAGGCGCACGTCACGCGCGCCGAGGTCGCGCTCGTCGCCTTCCGCGGCGAGGGCGCCGAGCTGTTGCTGCCGCCGACGCGCAGCCTCACCCGCGCCCGCCGCGCGCTTGCCGAGCTGCCCGGCGGCGGGCCGACCCCGCTCGCAGCGGGGCTGGACGCAGCGCTCGCGTTGGCGGCTTCCGCGCGCGTCAAGGGCCGCACACCGCAGCTGGTGGTGCTGACCGACGGGCGCGCCAACGTCGCGCGCAGCGGCGCCCACGGCCGCGCCGCAGCCACCGCCGACGCCGAAGCCGCCGCGCGACGCATCGCCGCGTCCGCAACGCCGGCCGTCGTCATCGACATCTCGCCGCGCGCGCAGCCCGAAGCCGCCGCGCTCGCCGCCGCGATGCGCGCGCGCTATCTCGCGCTGCCCCGCGCCGGAGCCGAGCGCCTCGGCGCAGCGCTCGGCGGATAGGCGCGCCGCCGGCCGCGCTCCGGGGACCTCTACCGCGCCTTCGGCGTCAGCTTCAGCAGGCGTCCGGTCGGCCCGTCCTCCAGCACCCACAGCGCGCCATCGGGCCCCTCGCGGATTTCGCGCAGGCGGTTGTCGAAGGCATAGCGCTCCACCTCGATCAAATGGTCGCCCTCGCGCGCGATCCGCACCAGCGACTGCGACGCGAGGCCCACCGCCAGCGCCTGCCCGCGCCAGTCCGGAAACAATGACCCACGATACCAGATGAAATCGCCCGGAGCGATGACCGGGTTCCAGCTGATCTTCGGCGCATCGAATTCGGGCCGCGTCCAATGGCGCGGGATCGGGCGGCCGTCATAATGGTCGCCGTTCGATACCACCGGCCAGCCGTAATTATGCTTGGGGCTCACCAGGTTGATCTCGTCGCCGCCCGCGGGGCCGTGCTCGATGTCCCACAGCTGGCCTTCGGCGTCGAACGCGATGCCCAAGAGGTTGCGGTGGCCATAGGACCAGATCTGCGATGTGACGCGGCCCTGATCGTAATAGGGGTTGGTGCTTGGCACGCCGCCGGTCGGAGTGAGGCGGATGACCTTGCCCAGATTGACGCTCAGGTCCTGCGCGGGGGTGAATTTCTGCCGCTCGCCGCTGGTGATGAACAGGAACTGCCCGTCGGGCGAGAAGGCCATGCGGTGGCTGAAGTGGCCGCGGCCCGTCACCTTGGGCTCCTGCCGCCAGATGACCCGCAGCCCCTCAAGCCGCCCGCCCTCAACGCCCGGGCCGATGATCAGCTTGGCTCTCCCCACCGCCGCGCCGCGCGTGTCGCCGTCGCCTGCCTCGACCCAGCTCAGATAGACATAGCGGTCGTGCCTGAAGTCGGGCGACAGCACCACGTCGCCCAGACCGCCCTGCCCGCCATATTCCACCTTGGGCGTGCCCGCGATCGGCGGTGACTTGGCGCCCGCCTGCGTGCCGACGCGGAGCGTGCCCTTCTTCTCGGTCACGAGGAAACGGCCGTCCGGGAGGAAGGCCATCGCCCACGGCTCCGCATAGGTTGCAACCGGCGTGACAGTGAAGCCGGGCTTCGTCGCCTCGCGCGGCCCCACGGGCGGCTGCTGCCCGACCTTCGCCGCAGCCGCCGCGTCCTCCTGCGCCGACGCCCCGCCCGGCCCGCACGCCGCCGCCAGCGCCGCTACCACCGCTACCCAGCCTGCCCGCATCCACTCGCTCCGCATGGTCATGATCCTTCCCGCCGCCCTAGCCGCAGCCCGGCCCCCGCGCCAACCTGGCCGTTTGTCCTTGCCGCGCGGCGCTCTCCGGCATATGTTCCCGCCAGTCGTCCTACATGGGTAACCGTTTGGGACGCCGCCTCGACCCCGGGGCGGCGAACGGAGGAGTTTGGCCGACGTGGCGGATGCCGCCGAGCTTGCACGGATCATCGCACCCGTCGTCGAGGCGCAAGGCCTTGCGCTGGTGCGTGTGTCGCTGCAGGGCGGGCGGCGCTCGCAGACGCTGCAGATCATGGCGGAGGATCCCGAGACGGGCCAGCTGACGCTCGATCAGTGCGCCGAGCTCAGCCGCGCGCTCGATCCGGTGCTGGAGGAGGCCGACCCGATCGAGGCCGAATACCGGCTGGAGGTGTCGTCGCCCGGCATCGACCGGCCGCTCACCCGGCCCGGGGATTGGGAGCGTTGGGCGGGCCACCGCGCGCGCGTGACGCTCGACTCGCCGCTTGGCGGGCGCAAGCGCTTCGACGGCACCGTCCGGGGCCTGCGCGGCGACGAGGTCGAACTGGACGTGCCCGGCTTGGGCGAAACGCGGCTGCCGCTGGCGGCCGTGCAGACCGCGAAACTCGTCCTCACCGACGAGCTCATCAAGGCAACACAACCGCTCTCCACCGAGGGCGCGGACAGCATATTGAAGGACAGACGCTAATGGCTGCAGTCATTTCGGCCAACAAGACCGAGCTTCTGGCAATCGCCGATTCGGTCGCCAAGGAAAAGTCGATCGATCCTGCGATCGTCATCCACGCGCTGGAAGACGCGCTGCAGCGCAGCGCCAAGGCGCGCTATGGGCAAGAGAACGACATCCGCGCCAAGATCGACCCCAAGACGGGCGAGGCGCGGCTGTGGCGGGTGCTCGAGGTCGTCGAGGAGCCCGAGAATCTGTTCACGCAGATCGCGCTCCATGATGCGCAGGTGCGCGACAAGACCGCGAAGCTGGGCGACTTCATCGTCGATCCGCTGCCGATGATCGATGCCAGCCGCATCGCCGCGCAGGCGGGCAAGCAGACCATCCTGCAGCAGGTGCGCGACGCCGAGCGCGAGCGGCAGTATAACGAATATAAGGACCGCGTCGGCGAGATCATCATCGGGATCGTCAAGCGCGTGGAGTTCGGCCACATCGTCGTCGATCTTGGCCGTGCCGAGGGTATCATCCGCCGCGACCAGCAGATCCCGCGCGAAGTGCCGCGCGTCGGCGAGCGCATCCGCTCCTACGTGCGCGATGTCCGCCGCGAGGCGCGCGGATCGCAGATCTTTTTGAGCCGCGCGGCGCCCGAGTTCATGATGAAGCTGTTCGCGCAGGAAGTGCCGGAGATCTATGACGGCGTCATCTCGATCCAGGCGTGCGCGCGCGATCCGGGCAGCCGCGCCAAGATCGGCGTCATCAGCCGGGACAGCTCGATCGATCCTGTTGGAGCGTGCGTCGGCATGAAGGGCAGCCGAGTGCAGGCGGTGGTGCAGGAGCTGGCGGGCGAGAAGATCGACATCATCCCGTGGTCGCCCGACGTCGCCACCTTCGTCGTGAACGCGCTGCAGCCGGCACAGGTGGCGAAGGTGATCCTCGACGAGGAGGAGAACCGCATCGAAGTCGTCGTGCCCGACGACCAGCTGAGCCTCGCCATCGGGCGCCGCGGCCAGAATGTGCGGCTGGCGAGCCAGCTGACCGGCCGCCAGATCGACATCATGACCGAGACCGACGCCTCCGAGCGCAACCAGCGCCTGTTCGTCGAGCGCTCGGAGATGTTCCAGACCGAGCTCGACGTCGACGAGACGCTCGCCCAGCTGCTCGTCGCCGAAGGCTTCACCGAACTCGAGGAGGTCGCCTATATCGAGACGGACGAGCTCGCAGCGATCGAGGGCTTCGACGACGACCTCGCGGCCGAGCTGCAGAACCGCGCCGCCGAGGCGCTCGAGCGGCGCGAGGCCGCTGCGCGCGCCGAGCGCCAGGCGCTGGGCGTGTCCGACGATCTCGCCGCGATCGAGGGGCTGACCGAGCCGATGCTGGTCGCGCTGGGCAAGGCGGGGGTGCGCACGCTCGACGACCTCGGCGACCTCGCGGCCGACGACCTCATCAGCCGCGAGAACAAGGCGAAGGGCATTCCCGATGGCCTGCTGCGCGGCTTCGGCCTGACGCAGGAAGACGCCAACCGCATCATCATGGCCGCCCGCGCCCACTGGTTCGCCGGGGAAGACGCTTGAGGCTGAACGCCCTTCCAGTTGCTCCCCGATCATCGGCCGGGGAGGAGGACCGCCGGGCGCAGCCCGGTGGTGGAGGGGCCGTGCGGCCTGCCGCCTCCGGCTGCGGGCCCGCCGACTCGGCGGATCCCTGCAACCCGACGGTGCCGCGTCTTGACCGTGCTGCTGCGCAGGCCGGTCCCCGTCTCCCTCCCGGGCGTGGGGAGGTCCTGTTCCACCCCGCCCAACCGACGGGAGGCGCGTGTGCGGTCCTCCCCCGATGAGCCTCAGCGGCGCTGCATCCTAAGCGGCGGCCACCGCTCCCGGTCCGGCCTCATTCGGCTGGCGCTGGGGCCCGATGGAACGATCGCGCCCGATCTTCAGGCGCGCGCGGGCGGGCGCGGAGCGTGGATCGGCGTCACCGCCGCCGAGCTGGACATCGCGATCGCCAAGGGCCGCCTGAAGGGCGCGCTTGCCCGCGCGTTCAAGACGCAACCCCCAACCATACCCGGTGATCTGACCCAACGCATCGCCGATGGCCTCGAACGGCTGGCGCTCGATCGGATCGGCCTCGAAAACCGGGGCGGCGCGCTTATCTATGGCACAGAGCGGATCGCCGACGCGGCCGCGGCGGGGACGGCGCGGCTTGTCGTCTCGGTCGCGGACGCCGGGCGCGACGCTCGGGCGCTGGCTGCCAAGGCGCGCGGGGCGGGGATCGAGCACATTACGCTCCCGGCGGCACGCGCGACCTTGTCAGCAGCCCTCGGGCGCGCGAATGTGGTGCATCTCGGCGTGCTCGGCGAAAACCCCGCGCGCCGCATCGCCGAGGCGGTCACGCGCTGGCGGGAATTCATCGGAACGGTTAGCAGCGACGCCGAGGGCGACCTCGACGCCGCGCCCGCCTCGGCTGAGGCGGGTGAGGCCCAGGAAAGTTTATGAGCGAAGACACGAAGTTGCGGCTTGGCCCGCGCCCGACACTGGGTCCGAAAACCGTTGAGGTCGGCAAGACCAAGCAGAGCTTCAGCCACGGCCGCACCAACACGGTCGTCGTGGAGACGAAGCGCCGCCGTGTGATCGGCCGCCCTGGCGAGAGCCAGCCCGAGGAGGCGCCCGCCCCGGCGCCCGCACCCGCGCGGCCCGCGGCGGCGTCCCCCACGCCCCGCCCCGCCCGCCGCGCAACGCTCCGGCGACCTCCCGCGCGACGCGCAGTCGCGCCGCGAGCTCGTCGAGCGCCAGTTGCGCCAGGCCGAGGAGGAACGCCTGCGCCTTGCCGAGGAAGCGCGCCGCCGCGAGGAAGCCGCCCGCACCGAAGCCGCGCAGCCAGCGCAGGCCAGGTCCGCCGCGGGCCAGGCTGCGCCCGCTCCGGCCTCGCAAGCCGCAGCGCCCGCCCGGGCTGCCGGTGTCGCCGCCGCCCCAGCCGCGAGCGGCGCGCAAGCCGCTCCGGCGCCGGACGGTGCTGCCCCGGCTGAGGCTGCCGCCGCACACGCAGCGAACGGCGCTGCTGCGCCCGCCGTCGCGGCGCACTCCACCGCCGGTCAGGCGGAAGCCGCGCCTGCCGCGACAGCGGCCGCACCGGCGGCAGCGCAGCCCGCCGCCGCCCCCGCGCAGTCCCCAACCCCCGCCCCAGCGCGGCCCAACCTTGCTGGCGCAGCGGCGCGGCTGGGATCGGGCGCAGCGCGTCCGGCTGCGCCCGCGGCCACGCCCGGCACAGCCCGCCCCGGCGCGCCCGGCGCCGCCCGCCCCACCCCGGGCACCGCCCGTCCCGGCGCCGCGTCGCCGCGCCCTGCGCAACCGTCGGCGCCGGCGGTCTACCGCTCGGGCACCGCGGCTCCGCGTGTCGCTCCGGCCGCGCCGCAGCAGCCGCAGGCCGCGGCCGCGCAACCGGCATCTCCCGGCGGCGGCGCCACGCAGCCGCGTGGGCCCGTCTTCCGCCCCGGCCTACCGCCAGCCGCGCCCAACCGCCCGGCTCCGGCGAAGCCCGCGCGCAGCCGCACCGGCGACGATCGCCGGCAGGGCAAGCTGACCGTCACGCGCGCGCTGTCCGATGATGACGGAGTCCGCGCCCGCAGTCTCGCCGCGCTCCGCCGCGCGCGCGAGAAGGAGAAGCGCGCCTTCCAGCAGTCCGGTCCCACCGCCAAGCAGGTCCGCGACGTGGTGGTGCCCGAGGTGATCACCGTCCAGGAGCTTGCCAACCGCATGGCCGAGCGGGGCGCCGACGTCGTCAAGGCGCTCTTCAAGATGGGCATGATGGTGACGCTGACGCAGGACGTCGACCAGGACACCGCCGAGCTGATCGTCACCGAGTTCGGCCACCGCGTGAAGCGCGTCAGCGACGCCGACGTGGAGGCGGGCCTTGAAGGCGACACCGACGCCGAGGACACGCTGCAGCCGCGGCCCCCGGTCGTCACGATCATGGGCCATGTCGACCATGGCAAGACCAGCCTGCTCGATGCGCTGCGCGGCACCGACATCGCCGCAGGCGAGGCGGGCGGCATCACCCAGCATATCGGCGCCTACCAGGTGACGCTGGCATCGGGCGAGCGCATCACCTTCCTCGATACGCCCGGCCACGAGGCGTTCACCGAAATGCGTGCGCGCGGCGCCAACGTCACCGATATCGTGGTGCTGGTGGTGGCGGCTGACGACGGGCTGATGCCGCAGACGATCGAGGCCATCAACCACACCAAGGCCGCGGGCGTGCCGATGATCGTTGCCATCAACAAGATGGACAAGCCCGGAGCCGACGCGACGCGCGTGCGCCAGGCGCTGCTGCAGCACGAGGTGGTCGTCGAGGAGTTCCAGGGCGACACGCAGGACGTAGAGGTCTCGGCTCTCAAGAAGACCGGCCTCGGCGAGCTTGCTGACAAGATCCTGCTGCAGGCCGAGGTGCTCGAGCTCAAGGCCAACCCCGATCGGCCCGCCGAGGCGGTCGTCATCGAATCGAAACTCGATATCGGGCGCGGCGCGGTGGCGACGGTGCTGGTGAAACGCGGCACGCTGCGTGTCGGCGACGTGTTCGTCGTCGGGCAGGAAAGCGGCCGTGTCAGGGCGCTCATCGACGACAAGGGCCGCCAGGTGAAGTCCGCCGGCCCAGCCGCTCCCGTCGAGGTGCTGGGCCTCAGCGGCGTGCCCGATGCTGGCGACAGCCTGGCGGTCGTCGAAAACGAAGCGCGCGCGCGCGAGATCGCGAGCTACCGCTCCAACCTCGCGCAGCGGAAGCGCACCACCAGCGCGCCCGCGACGCTTGAATCGATGTTCGCCGCCAAGACCTCGACGCAGCAGGAGTTCCCGGTCGTCATCAAGGCCGACGTGCAGGGCACCACGCAGGCGATCGTCGGCGCCCTGAACAAGCTGTCGACCGAGTCGATCAGGGTCCGCATCCTGCATTCGGGAGTCGGTGGCATCACCGAGTCCGATGTGACACTGGCTGCGGCCTCCAAGGCTCCGGTCATCGGCTTCAACGTCCGCGCCAATGCGAAGGCGCGCGAGATCGCCAAGCGCGACGGCGTGGCGCTGAAATATTACGACGTGATCTATGACCTGACCGACGAGGTCCGCGCGGCGATGGAAGGCCAGCTCGGCACCGAATCGATCGAGCACGTTGTCGGCCGCGCCAACATCCAGGCGGTGTTCGCCGCGGGCAAGGGCAAGGCGGCGGGCCTGCTGGTCGTCGAGGGCGTTGTCAGGAAGGCGCTGAAGGCGCGCGTGATGCGCAACGACATCATCGTCTATACCGGCGAGATCACGTCGCTCAGGCGCTTCAAGGACGAGGTCGCCGAAGTGGGATCGGGCGTCGAATGCGGCGTCACATTCTCGAACTTCACCGAGATGCAGCCCGGCGACGTGCTGGAAACCTTCGAGGTCGAGACGCGCGCGCGGACGCTGTGATGCGTCGGTTCCTCCCCGTGCTGCGCATGGGGAGGGGCCCGCCCCGCGCAGAGCGGGGGCGGAGGGGCGCGGCGCCATTCACAGGCACGCGCCCGCGCCCTGCTTGCCGCGACCCGCGCGCCCGCCGAACATCCGGGCGTGGAGCTGTCCGCCAGCGCGCACGGCTCGCCCCGCGACGGCGCAATCTAAAGATCAACCCGCCGCTTGCCTGGCAGCCGCAGCACCTTGTCCCACAGCGCGGCAACGTCGGCGTCGCGGGCGCGCAGGCGGTAGGCGCTGCGGGCGGTCAGGCCGGCTGCGCGGGCGGCGCGCGCAACGCAGCGGCTGCGCATCAGCTCGGTGAAGAACAGGCGGATGCGCGACGCATTCCAGCCATCGTGGCGGCGGCGGAGTATAACCATGTGGGTGATATTGGCATGGATCGGCTGCTGTAGGAAAGCGCGGCGCAGGCGGGGCGCGGCCGGGCCAGACGACCGGGTTCGACGAATGGTCGCGGTGCAGGCGCGGGATGCCAGCGGCAGGGCACGCGGAACAGCGGTCGTTGCGCGTCCCGGCGGCGGTTATCTTCCAAACTTGTGCGGATCCCAGCCGGAACGGGTGCGATTTCACCACCGCCGGAAGCGCTGATGCCCCCGTCTGGTGGCACTCCCCCTCCCCGATCCGGCCCGCCATGCCCGCGAAGGCCGCCACCCACCGCCCCGATCCTTGAGCGCCCCGCGGCGCTGCCAGGCCCAAGCTTGCGCCGGGAGAGGGGATGAATTGCGCGGCTGCGACCTCTTGCCAAAACGCACCAGATCGGTTATAGAGAATCCGCTGCACCGGTCTCCCGCCCGCGCTCCGCCTCCAACGCCTCCTCCTCCGTCCCCGGCGCCACCCGTGCCAAGACCTTCGTGACCTTCGGGACCATCGGGACCATCGGCCGGAAGGGGCCGACAGCCGATCGGTCAGCGCGCCCCGCCCGTCAGCGCGCGGACCATCTCGGCCTGGACACGGCTTTTCTGGTAGCGGGCCTCGCGTTCGGGCGGGGTGCGATAGAGGGCGACGAGTAGCGCGCGGTCCCACGCGGACAGGTCCTGCGCGGCGGCCTTGTTTTCGGCTCGATCGAACAGCGCCAGGATCGAATCGGCCTCGCCCGGCCGCGGCGGCAGCTTGGTCTCGGCGAGCGCGACGCGCGCGGCGTAGCTCGCGACCGAGAGCAGCGGGAAGCCTTCGGCGCGCTTCAGGTCGACGATCACGAACGCTCCGGTGATCGAGACGACGAGGTTGGTGTCGATCAGGCTGCCGCTGGTGCGCTGCGTGGTGATGCTGCCCGGGCCGCCCAGCCCCTGCAGCCGGTCGGGCCCGGCCCCCACCGCGCTGATCGGCGGCGCTGCGCCATCGCTAAGCGGCGCGCCGCCGCCCGAACCCGCGCCAAGCGCATAGATCCAGCGCACCGGCAGATCGGATTCCAACAGCACGCGCTTCTGCGCGGGCGGGGTCGACTGGAACAGCTGCGATCCGGCCTCGCGCGCGACCGCCTGCGCCAGCGCCTTCGAATCGAGCGCGAAGGCGAGCACGAGGTTCGGCTTGCACCCGTCCCCCGCGAGCGACGCACCCGCAACGCGCACGGCGGCCGCGACGCGCTTGATGACGATCTCGGCATAGACCGGCGCGATCCCGACGACCTTGGGGCAGATGCCCGTGTTCCAGCGCGCGAGCTGGCCGAAATCATTGGGAATGCTGACGCCGCGCACATGATCGGCCGCGATCCGCGCCGCTTCGGAGCGGGTGATGCGGCGGCCCTCGATCACCACCTCGTCGGTCGCGGCTGGCGCCGCTGCCGGCTGCGCGGCCGCCAGCGCGGCGGCGGCGAACGCCAGGATCACCGGCCCGCCTCTGGGACCAGCACGCGCATCATCGCGGCCTCGATAGGCTCGAGCTGGAACGATCGGGTGCGCTTTTGCGGGGTGCCGTAGAGCTCCGTCGGATAGGCAAGGTCCCGCGCGGTCGGGTCGCGCTCACGCTCCTGATTGGCGCTGTCGGCAAACACGCTCAGGATCGATGGCGCATCGTTCGGCACCGCCGGCAGCCGGGTTTGCGCAAGCGCGATCCGCGCGACATGGCCGGAGACCGAAATGAGCGGGAAACCCCCTGTGCCCATCGCGGCGCAACCGGGCGCGACCCCGATCACGCCGACGCACATCGGCCGGTTTGAGCGCTCATCTCGGCCCGATCCGTCATCGGGCAGCTGACCCAGCCGCCGCACGAAATCCTCATTCGGCGCCGACGCCTGCTCGCGCGAGTAGCGGCGCCCATCAATCACCACCTCGTCGGGCGCCGCGATCGCGGGCGCCACGGTGAGCGCGAGGGCGAACGCGGCACGTCCGATGAGGACGGCGCTTCCGGTCAGCTTGCCCTGGTTCCTCATCATAGATCGATGAGCAGGCGGACGGGGTCTTCGATCGCTTCCTTCACGCGGACGAGGAAGGTCACGGCCTCGCGCCCGTCGACGATCCGATGATCGTAGCTGAGCGCCAGGTACATCATCGGCCGGATCACGACCTGTCCGCCGCGCGCGACGGGCCGCTCCTCGATGCGGTGCAGGCCCAGCACGCCCGATTGCGGGGGGTTGAGGATCGGGGTCGACATCAGGCTGCCGAACACGCCGCCATTGCTGATCGTGAAGGTGCCGCCCTGCAGCTCTTCCAGCTTCAACTGTCCGTCGCGCGCGCGACGGCCAAAGTCGGCGATGGCCTTCTCGGTGTCCGCAAAGCCGAGCGCCTGGGCGTTGCGCAGCACGGGGACGACGAGGCCGCCGGGGCTGGAAACCGCGATGCCAAGGTCGGCATATTGGTGATAGACGATCTCGTCGCCGTCGATCCGAGCGTTGACTGCGGGGACCTCGTTCAGCGCGAACACGCTGGCGCGCGCGAAGAAGCTCATGAAGCCCAGACGCACGCCGTGCTTCTTTTCGAAAACGTCCTTGTACTTGTCGCGCGCGGCCATCACTGCGCCCATGTCCACGTCGTTGAACGTGGTGAGCATCGCCGCCGTGTTTTGTGCTTCCTTCAGGCGCCGCGCGATCGTCTGGCGCAGGCGTGTCATGCGCACCCGCTCCTCGCGGCGCGCCGTGCCCTCGCCCTGGCCCGCCTGCGGCGTGCCAGTCACTCTCCCGCCTGGCTGAGAGGATGGCTGAGCCGCGGGCGAGGGTGCGAGAGGGGACGCGGCCGTCGGCTGCGCCGCCAGCGCATCGGCCTTCGTGATTCGCCCATCGGGCCCGCTGCCGGCGATGCGTGCCGGATCGAGGCCGCGCTCCTCGACGACGCGCCGCACCGCGGGCGAGAGCGCATCGTGCGCCTTGCCATCCGCACCGCCAGTGGGCGCAGCCGCGGCGGCTGCGGGTGCCGTCGCCGCGGGCGCCTTCGCCTGCTCGGCCTCGGGAGCGGCTGCCCCGGCGCCGGCTTCGATCCGCGCGATCGCCGAGCCGACATTCACCGTGTCGCCCGGCTTGGCGAGCTGCTCGCTGAGCGTTCCCGCGACCGGCGCGGGCACTTCCACGGCGACCTTGTCGGTCTCCAGGCTGACGATCGGCTCGTCCGCCCTCACCGGGTCGCCGGGCGCTTTCAGCCACTGGCCAACGGTCGCCTCGGTGATCGATTCGCCGAGCGGGGGTATGATGACATCGGTCGACATGCGCTTCCTTGGGATCAGGTGAGTTCAGCGGGCGTGGCGGCCTGGCCGCCCTGCGCCCGGCGTAGCGCAACTTCGTGCTCATCGAAACCGACGAACGGCGTGCCGCCAAGCTCTGCGCCTCATACGCGATCACGCCGTCCGCGAAATCACCGCCCGCGCGCAGGAAATGGAGCACGCCCCGCGCGCCCGCCTCGTCGACCGTGCCGGTCGTGTCTGTACGTTCGACGAAGGCGGCAAAATTCATTGCCGGGCGCGCCTTCGGCCGACCGACGCCAGCTCGCCAAGCACCACGTCGGGCGCCGCGATGAGCGAGGCGCTTGGCAGCACCGGTTCCCCGCCGCGCTGCTGCTCAGGATCATCTCGGAGCAAGACACGCGCCAGTAGATTCGTATCGGCTGCGATACTCGCGTAACCTTGCCAACCCATCCATCGGCGATGATTGCATTCATCTCCTTGAGCGAGATGAGCGTGAAGGACACTGGCCGCTTTTGGCGGAAGGGGACGCCGACTCACTTAACGGGCAGCGCTCGTGGTGCAAGCACGTTGTCCTCAACCGTGATGCAAGCGGACGCTGGCACTCATAGCCGGCAGGCCAGCGCTCGTCGGCGTCACCTCAAGCCCCCGCTGCGGCAGAGATGACCTAGGGTTGGAGCACGGCTGGCTCAGCGGCCGCTACCCCTGCTTGGGCCCGGGGGACGGCGACGTAGCCTACCCCGCCGCCTGCTTGTCCCGGACTCCCGCGCCGATTGCCGCCCCCACCTCGGCGCGGCTCTCGCCCAGCGCTTCTGCGATCAGCGCGCGCTGCTGTTCGGCATGACGCGATGCGAGGCCGGTGGCAGTTGCGGCACTCGCGGGGCGGCCGGCATAGCGGGGGCGGCCGATCTTCATGGCGCAGAAATCCAGCGTCTCCTCCAGCAGTGGCTCGATGAAAAACCACGCGCCGTTGTTCTTGGGCTCTTCCTGCGCCCACACGACCTCGCCGAGCTTGGGCAGGTGGCTAAACAACTCGGCCAGAGACTCGCCCGGCCACGGATAGAGCTGTTCCAGCCTCGCGATATAGATGTCGCTGCGCCCCGCCGCGTCGCGGGCGTCGGCCAAATCGTAATAGACCTTGCCCGAGCACAGGATCAGCGTGCGCTCCTCGCCGGTCGGCACGCGGCCGCGGTCCTCCAGCACTCGGTGGAAACGAGTGCCCACGCCGAACTCGCTCAGCGCCGACACCGCCGACTTGTGCCGCAGCAGCGACTTCGGCGTCATCATGATGAGCGGCTTGCGGAACGGACGCAGCAGCTGCCGACGGAGAATGTGAAAATAGTTGGCCGGGGTGGTGCAGTTGGCGACCTGGATGTTGTCCTCGGCACAGAGCTGCAGATAGCGTTCCAGCCGCGCCGAAGAATGCTCGGGCCCCTGGCCCTCATAGCCGTGGGGCAGCAGCATCACCAAGCCATTCGCCCGCAGCCACTTGATTTCCCCCGCCGCGATGAACTGGTCGATGATGACTTGGGCGCCGTTCGCAAAATCGCCGAACTGCGCTTCCCACAGCACCAGCGACCTCGGCTCGGCGAGCGCATAGCCATACTCGAAGCCCAGCACGCCAAACTCGGATAGGATGGAATCGAGCACCTCGAACTTCGGACTGACGCGCTTGTACGGACAGCAGGGCGCGCCCGTTACCTGATCGTACCACAGCGCGTGGCGCTGGCTGAACGTGCCGCGGCCGACATCCTGGCCCGAGAGGCGCACGCCGTAGCCGTCCTGCAGCAGCGTCGTGAAGGCGAGCGCCTCGGCGGTCGCCCAGTCGATGCCCTCGCCGGTTTCGATCGCGCTCGCACGGCCCGCCAGCACACGCTCCAGCGTGCGGTGGATCGCGAAGCCCTCGGGCGGCTGCGTCAGCGCAGGCACGAGGCCGCGCAGGCGATCGATCGCGACGCCCGTCTCGGCCGCGCGCCGCTCGGTGATCGGGTCGACGGGGCGGCCGAGACCCAGCCAGCGGCCTTCAAACCAGTCGGCCTTGTTCGGTCTGTAACCCGACGCTGCGCCGAAATCGTCCTCAAGCCGGGTCAGATACTCGGTGCGGTTGGCGTTCGCCCAATCGTCATCGACCACGCCCGCCCGCTTCAGGCGCGCAGCATAGATCGCGCTCACCGGCGGGTGCTGGCGGATTGCTGCATACATGAGCGGCTGGGTGAATGCGGGCTCGTCAGCTTCGTTGTGGCCGAAGCGGCGGTAGCACCACATGTCGATCACGATATCGCGGCTGAACGTCTGGCGGTATTCCACCGCAAGCTTGGCGCAGAAGGTGACCGCCTCGGGATCGTCGCCATTCACGTGCAGGATTGGCGCCTGGACGGTGCGCGCGATGTCGGTCGGGTAGGGGCTGCTGCGCGCAAATTGCGGGCTGGTGGTGAAGCCCACCTGGTTATTGATGACAAAATGGATCGTGCCGCCGGTCGCATAGCCGCGCACGCCGCTCATCGCGAAGCATTCGGCGACGACGCCCTGACCTGCGAAGGCCGCGTCGCCGTGAATCAGCACCGGCAGCACCTGGTCGCGGACCGAGTCCTCGCGATCGGGGTCGCCGACCATTTCCATCACCGCGCGCGCTTTGCCCAGCACAACGGGGTTTACCGCTTCCAGATGGCTGGGGTTGGGAGCGAGGCTGAGATGGACGGTCTTACCGTCGAAATCGCGATCGGTGCTCGTCCCCAGGTGGTATTTGACGTCGCCCGACCCGCCGACCGCCTCGGGCGTCGAGGCTCCGCCCGCGAACTCGTGGAAGATCGCCTGAAACGGCTTTTGCAATACGTTCGCCAGCATGTTCAGACGCCCGCGATGCGCCATGCCGATGACCATATCGGTAACGCCATACTGGCCGCCATATTTAATGAGCGCTTCCATCGCGGGAATCATCGATTCGCCGCCGTCCAGCCCGAAGCGCTTGGTGCCAACGTACTTCCTGGCGAGGAACTTTTCCCATTCCTCGGCTTCGATCACCTTGTTTAGAATAGCCTTCTTGCCGAGCTCGGTGAACTGGATTTCCTTGTCGCGGCCCTCGACGCGCTCCTGGATGAAACGCCGCTCCTCCACCGCGTTGATGTGCATGTATTCGAAGCCGATATTGCCGCAGTAGGTGCGCTGGAGCAGGTCGACGATCTCGCGCACGGTTGCTTTTTCGAGTCCGAGGAAGCCGCCGATATAAACTTCGCGGTCGAGATCCTGCTCGCCGAAGCCGTGAAACTCGGGCGTCAGGTCGGCGGGCAGCTCGCGGTGCATCAGGCCGAGCGGATCGAGGTTTGCCGCCAGATGCCCGCGCACGCGGTAGGTGCGGATCAGCATCAGCGCGCGCACCGAGTCCTGCGCGGCGCGCCGGGCGGCCTCAGGGTCGGCGGCCGGAGCCGACCCGGCGGCCTTCGAAGACTTCAGCGGAGCGTCGGCGAGCATCCGCGTCGGATCAAGCGCGATCGTCAGCGCATCGTCGGGCAGCGGCGGCCAGTTCGTGCGTGCCCAGCTCGGGCCGGGCTGCAGGGCTTCGTCGGTTAGCGGAAAGGCGTCGGCAGAAGGATTGGACATGAGCCCTCGGGCAAGCGGTTTCCGTTGCGACATAGGCCGCTCGGCCCATGCCCGGAACCCCAAATCAGGCCCGGAGCCTTGCCCCAAGCTTGCCCGCGGCTGCGACCACCTTCGCTGCGATCGCGTCGAGATCGGCCTCGGTGAAGCTGCGCTCGGCCGGTTGCAGCGTCACTTCGATGCCGAGGCTGACCTCGCCCTCGCCCAGCCCCGCGCTCGCGAACCGATCGAACACCCGCGCGGCCGTAATCGCGGCCTTATCGGCGCCGCGGACCGCGCGGACCAGTGCCTCAGCCGACAGCGTCTCCGGCACAACGAACGCGAAATCGCGCGTGACGGCCTGCAGCGCGGGCGGCGCGTAGGGCGGCCGCGCGCGGACGGCACGGACGGGCGGCAGCGCGTCCAGATACAGCTCGGCGACCGCGACCGGGCCGCCGAGGTCGCGCGTCAGACGCGGATGCAACTCGCCGAGCACGCCGAGTGGCTGCTTGGGGTTGAGCGCCAGCCGCGCCGAGCGCCCCGGGTGCAGCCAGCCTGGCGCGTCGCCCAGCGTTTGCAGGCGCTCGATCGGCGCATTGACGGCCGCAAGCACAGTCTCAGCGAGTGCACGAACATCGTAGGCCGTCGGCGCGCGTCGAGGGCCGGTGCGCCAGTCGCGCGGAGCAAAGGCGCCAGCCAGCAGGATCGCGAGCGTCGGCCGCTCACCGTCGGAGAGATAGCGGCGCCCCACCTCGAACAGCCGCACGCTCTCCGCTCCGCGCGCAAGGTTGCGACGCGCCGCGGCGAGCAGGCCGGGGATCAGGCTGGTGCGCATAACCGCGAGGTCCGCTGAGATCGGGTTTTCCAGCACCCACGGCGCCTCGCCGAACGGCTCGGCCTCCCCCGGCGCGATGAATGACCAGGTGACCGCTTCGTCCAGCCCGGCGGCGGCGGCTGCGCGACGCGCGCGGCGCTCCGCCAGCTGCGCGGGACTGGCGGTTGGCCGCGCAACGCCGGGCGGACGGCGGAGCGGTGTCGCGGGTACGCGGTCAAGCCCAGCGATGCGTACGATCTCCTCGACCAGGTCGGCCTCGCCGTCGACATCACGGCGCCAGCTGGGCAGGCTCACCTCCCACGCTGCGCAACTGGTGCCGATGCCGCTGGAGGTGAGCGCTGTGTGGCCCGATGCGCCCGCGCTCGCAGCCGAGGTGCTGGCGATCGGCGCTTCGGCTGCATCGATCGCACCCGGCCCGAGGCTGCGCGGCTGCGCGCCATCGGCAGACGCGGACACCACTGCGGAGACTGGATCGGCCGCGGCCGGAGCGGCCGCGCCAGCCACAACTCCGAAGCCCAGTCGCTCCAGGATCGCGCGCTGTTCGGCCGGGGCAGCCTCGATCCCACCCAACGTGCGCGCCCGCTCGGGGCGATAGCGGACGGTGCGGGTGTGGTCCGGGACGGCGCCCGCCTCGGCGACTTCGGACGCCTCGCCGCCGCAAAGCTCAATGATCAGCCGCGTCGCCAGCTCGATGCCAGGCCTAAGGAACGCCGGATCGACGCCGCGCTCGAAGCGCGCTCGCGCATCGGTGGTGATGCCCAGCTTGCGCCCGGTCGCGCCGGTGCGCGCTGGATCGAAATAGGCGCATTCGACGACGACATCGGTGGTCGCCGCCGAAACGCCCGTCTCCATGCCGCCCATAATGCCGCCGATGTCGTCAGCGTGATCGCCCGCCGCGATCACGGTCATGCTGTCGTCGAGCTCGTAGGTTCGTCCGTTGAGTGCGAACACCGCCTCGCCGGGCCGTGCGCGCCGCGCGGTCAGCGAGCCGCCGATCTTCGCGGCGTCGTAAACGTGGAGCGGGCGGCCCCAGCCGACGGTGACGTAGTTCGTCACATCGACGAGCGCGGAGATGGGCCGCAGTCCGATCGCGCTCAGCCGCCGCTGCAGCCACGCGGGCGAGGAACCGTTCCGCACCCCGCGCACCATGCGGCCCAGAAAGACCGGGCAGCCCTCCGGATCTTCGGTCGCGATGCGGATCGCCATGGGGTAGGCGCCGGGCACCGGATTGATGCCCAGCGGCTTCAATCGGCCAAGCCCCGCCGCCGCGAGGTCGCGCGCGATGCCGTGGACGCCCATGCAGTCCTGCCGGTTGGGCGTGATGGCGACGTCGATCACCGGATCGTCCAGCCCAGCCCACGCGGTGTAAGTCGATCCCACAGGTCCGGCATCGGCGGGAAGTTCGATGATGCCGGTATGCTCGTCGGACAATTCCAGCTCGCGCTCGGACACGAGCATGCCCCGGCTCTCGACCCCGCGGACCGGGGCGACCTTCAGCGTAATCCCCGTACCGGGAACATAGGAGCCTGGCGGAGCGAACACCGCGATCATCCCCGCCCGCGCATTGGGTGCGCCGCAGACGACCTGCACCGGCTCGCCCGCGCCGACATCGACCATGCACAGCCGCAGCTTGTCCGCGTTCGGGTGCTGCTCGGCTGAGACGACCCGCGCGATCACGAACGGCTTCAACCTCTCGGCTGGATCAGCGACCCCATCGACCTCCAGCCCGATCGCCGTCAGCGTGTCGGTAATCTGGCCGAGCGTCGCATCGGTATCCAGGTGGTCGCGCAGCCAGCTGAGCGTGAACTTCACTTGCGCTCTCCCGGGCCGCCCACGCGACCTGTCGCTCCCCCGCAAGCGGGAGAGGGTGCCTGAGCGCAGCGAAGGCGTGCGAGGGACGTCAAGCGCCCGCTCCACCGCTGATCGATGGCGCGCGCAGCGGATCGAAGCCGTAATGCGCGATCCAGCGGCCATCGCCATCGAAGAACGCGCGCAGATCGGTCATCCCATATTTCAGCATCGCGATGCGGTCGATCCCCATGCCGAACGCAAAGCCCTGCCACTCATCGGGATCGAGCCCGCAGGCGGTGAGCACGCGCGGATGGACCATCCCGGAGCCCATGATTTCCAGCCAGCGGCCGCGCTTGGTCAGATCGAGCACGCCATTCTCGATGCTGCAGGCGACGTCGACTTCCATCGACGGCTCGGTGAACGGGAAATAGCTAGGGCGAAAGCGCAGAGCCACGTCGTCCACCTCGAAAAACGCCTTGGTGAACGCCTCGACCGTCCACTTGAGATGGCCGAGCGTGATGTCGCGATCGATCACCAATGCTTCGACCTGGTGAAACATCGGCGTGTGCGTGGCATCGCTGTCGCTGCGGTAGACGCGGCCCGGCGCGATCACCCGCAAGGGCGGCTCGTGCGTCATCATCGATCGGATCTGCACTGGCGACGTGTGGGTGCGCAGCAGCATCCGCCCGCGCTCGCCCGATTGCACTTCGGGGAAGTAGAACGTGTCGTGCATGGCGCGCGCCGGGTGGTGCTCCGGGATGTTGAGCGCGGTGAAATTGTGCCACTCGTCCTCGATCTCGGGGCCGGTGCCAACGGTGAAGCCCAGATCCGCGAAGATCTCCGCGAGCTCGTCCATCACTTGGGAAATCGGGTGGATGCGGCCCTGCTGGGGGCGGGCGGCGGGTAAACTGAGGTCGATGCGCTCGGCCGTTAGCCGCGATTCCAGCGCCGCGTCTTCGAGCGCAGTGCGGCGGCCGGCGATCGCGGCGCTCAGCTCCTCGCGCAGCGCATGATAGACGGGGCCGAGCCGCTGCCGCTCTTCCGGGCTGGCGTGGCCCAGCGTTTTTAAAAGCGTTGTCACCGCGCCCTGCTTCCCCAGCGCGCGCACTCGCAGCGCTTCCAACGCGTCGAGGCTGGACGCTGCGTGCGCTTCGGCGAGCAGAGTAGAGCGGAGATCGGCGGGGTCGGTCATGGCCGGGACGGGTTAGCGGCTGCCCGCGGGCACGTCATCCCTCCACCAGCCAGGTTGTCCGCGCTTCACGCCCGACAGCAGCGACCCGCGTGGCCTACACCGCCGCCTCGTAGCGCGCCAATCCGGCTTCCAGGTCGGCGATCAGATCGGCCACGTCCTCCAGCCCCACGTGAAGGCGGATTGTCGGGCCGGGCCCATCCCAGCGCGTCACGGTACGGCCCTTCGCCGGATCGAGCGGGATGATGAGCGATTCGAACCCGCCGAACGAGAAGCCTATCTGGAATACGCGCATCCCCTCCAGCATCGCCGCGAGCCGCGGGCGGCCGGGGCGCTTCAGCACGAAGCTGAACAGCGAGGTGGAGCCGGTGAAGTCGCGCTGCCAGTGTTCGTGCCCGGGGCACGACGGGAGCGCCGGATGCAGCACGCGCGCGATAAGCGGGTGGGCGGACAGCCAGCGCGCCACGTCCAGCGCCGCGGCTTCGTGCGCGGCGAGGCGCAGGTGCATCGTGCGCAGCCCGCGCGTGCAGAGCCATGCGTCGTCGGGCGACAGGCATTGGCCGAGATCGGTCGCGGTATCCCGCAGCCGCTCCCATGCCGACGGCGCTGCGGTGACGCTGCCGCCCAGCACGTCCGAATGGCCGCCGACATATTTGGTCAGCGCCATCGCCGAAAGGTCCGCGCCCAGCGTCAGTGCCGGAAAGCGCAGCGGCGTCCCCCAGGTGTTGTCCGCCGTCACCCACGCTCCGCGCGCCTTCGCGGCTGCGACGAGCGCTCGCGTGTCGGGCACCTCGAACGTGCCGCTGCCGGGCGCCTCGATGTGGAGCGCGCGCGTGTTGTCGCGGAAGGCCGCAGCGACCCCCGCCCCGCCCATGGGATCGTAGAACGTCGCCTCAATCCCCATACGCTGGAACAGCGTCTTCGCGAGCCTGCGCGTCGGGCCATAGCAGTTGTCGGGCAGCAGCACGTGGTCGCCCGCGCCGGCGACCGACAGGATCGCAGCCGCGACCGCAGCCAGCCCGCTCGGAAACAGCCGCGTCCCTGCCGCGCCGGGCTCCAGCGCGGTCAGCGCTTCCTCCAGCCCCCACTGCGTCGGCAGCCCGTGCGTTGCGTATACCGGCCCCGTGTGGAAATCCCGGCAGGCGCGCTCGTAATCCGCGAGGCTGCGAAAAATGACCGTCGACGCGCGCATCGGCGGCACGCTGACGATCGGCCCGGTCCACTCGGTCCGCCGCCCGGCCTGGACCAGGCGGGTGGCCATGCCCGTGCGCGGCGGCTTCACGCCCCGGTCACGACCGGCGTCGAGCCCTGCGCGCCATATTCCGCCCAGCTACCATCGTAGAGCGTCGCCTCGGGGTGGCCTGCGAGCGCGAGTGCAAACAGCACGGTCGCAGCCGTGATGCCCGATCCGCAGGTGGTGACGATCGGCTTGTCCAGGCTGACGCCAGCCTCGGCGAACACCGCCTTCAGCTCGTCCACGCCCTTGAAGGTGCCATCGGCGTTCAGCAGCCGCGAATAGTGAACGTTCCTCGCGCCGGGCATGTGGCCCGAGCGAACGCCCTGCCGCGGCTCGGGCTCACTGCCGGCGAAGCGGCCGGGCGAGCGCGCGTCGACCAGCTGCGCGTCGCCGAGGCGAAGGTGCGTCAGCACATCGGCAAGCGACTTCACTCCCGCCATGTCCTCGAACACCGTGAAATGCCGGTGCCGGATGATCGGCTTGCCGCTTTCGAGCTTCCGATTCTCGGCACGCCACTTGGCGAAGCCGCCGTCCAGCACCGCGACCTCGTGCGCGCCAAACACGTTCAGCATCCACCACGCGCGGCACGCCGAGCGGAACGGGCTGTCATCATAGACGACGACGCGGCTGCCGTCGCCGATGCCCAACGCCTGCATCCGGCTGGCGAACTTTTCCGGGCTGGGCAGCATCGTCGGGTACGGGCTGGAGGTGTCGGCGACTTCATCGAGATCGAGGAACACCGCGCCCGGAATGTGCGCGGCCTCGAATTCGGCCTTCGCATCGCGGTTGTGCTCGGGCAGCACCAGCGTCGCATCGACGACGCGCAGGTCCGGCTTGCCAAGCTCGGCGGCGAGCCAATCGGTCGTGACGAGGAGGTCCATGCGGTTATGCGCCTTCGTGCCGGTTCGGTCTGTCTCTTACGAGGCTGCCGAGCGCGGCGGCAAGGGCGGTTGCGGGCTCGACCGCCGATCGATCGCACCCCCGGATGGTCGCGGGCGACGCGAAGCTTCAGCGATCAGTCTCACTCGGCAGCCGACGCACTGCATTGCGGCAGCCGCCGGCGGGCCCTAACCGCCGCCTATGACCGATCTGAAGCTCGGCCGCGCCGTCGCGCAGCCGCGGTCGCCCGAGGAGGCGACGCTCGACTACGTCCCAAACCCGCGGCCGGGGCCGCCCTATCTCGTGCGTCTGACCGCTCCCGAGTTCACCTCGCTGTGCCCTGTGACGGGTCAGCCCGATTTTGCGCATCTGGTGCTCGACTACGCACCCGCGGGGACGATCGTCGAATCGAAGTCGTTCAAGCTGTTCCTGGGCTCGTTCCGCGACCACCACGCGTTTCACGAGGACTGCACGGTCGGCATCGCCCAGCGTCTGGTCGCGGAAATGCTGCCCCTGTGGCTGAGGATCGGCGGCTACTGGTACCCGCGCGGCGGCATCCCGATCGACGTGTTCTGGCAATCGGGCGAGCCGCCGGCCGGGCTGTGGGTGCCGCCGCAGGACGTGCCGGGTTACCGGGGACGAGGGTGATCGGCGACCCGCTGCTCCGTTCGGCCGCGGCGTTTGCGCTCGCCTTCGCGCTTGGCGCCGCAATCGGGCTTGAACGCCAACTTCGCCAGCGCACTGCGGGACTGCGCACCAATGTGCTCGTCGCGCTCGGGGCGGCGGCGTTCGTTGACCTTGGGGTGCGGATCAGCGGAGCCGACGGCGCGGCTCGGATCGCAAGCTATGTGGTGTCCGGTATCGGCTTTCTCGGCGCGGGCGTCATCATGAAGGAAGGCGCACAGGTGCGCGGCCTCAACACCGCGGCGACGCTGTGGGCGAGCGCGGCGGTCGGGTGCTTCTGCGGTGCGGGCGAGCTTGGCATCGCGGCACTGCTCGCGGCCTTCGTGCTCGCGGGGAACACGCTGCTGCGCCCGCTCGTCGACTGGGTGAACCGGCGGCCCTTCAGCCGCGAGACGGAGGCGCTGTACCGCGTGTTCGTGGTCACCCGCCCCGCATTCTCGGCGGATGCGCGCGACTTGCTGGACGAGGAGCTTGAGCGTGCGGGCTATCCGGTGCGCGAGGTCGAGGTCGTGTCCGAGGGCGAGGAGACGGTCGAACTCGCAGCCCAGCTCGCTCCAACCACCGCCGATCCAGCCGAGCTGGACCGGCTGACCGAGCGGCTGAAGGCGGACCGGCGGATCATCGCCGCCACCTGGTCGGCAAGCGCGGCAGGCTAGGGCAGGCCCACCAGCTTGTGCGTCTGCAGACCCAGACGCCAGCGCGGATTCGCAAGACAATAGGCTGCGGCGGCGGCCGTATTTTCCGCGGCAGCGGGTCCGTCCATCGGTTGCAGGAAGCGGTGGGTGAACGCCCAGTGTTCGATCGATGCGGGCATCAGACCGGGCTGAGGATAGATCAGTTTCAGTTCGTCGCCTCGGCGTTGAACGATCTCAGTGCCGGCTTTCGGGCTGACGCATAGCCAGTCGACTGCGGGGCAAGGCAGCGTGCCATTGGTCTCGACCGCGACGCGGAATCCGCGAGCGCGTAGTGCGGCGACCAGCAACGGGTCCAGTTGCAGCGTTGGCTCGCCGCCGGTGATGACGGTGAGCCGATGGTCGGTCCGCTCTCCCCACGCCGCCTCAACCGCGACGGCGAGGCTGGCCGCGTCGGCGAAGCGGCCGCCACCGGGACCGCCGGTGCCAACGAAATCGGTGTCACAAAAGCGACACTCCGCGGTTGCACGGTCCACCTCGCGCCCCGACCACAGGTTGCATCCGGCAAAGCGCAGGAACACCGCTCGTGCGCCCGTCTGCGCCCCCTCGCCCTGGAGCGTGACGTAAATCTCCTTGACCGCGTAGGTCACGCGGGCTCCTTCCCGAGCTTGGCTAGGGGAGGCACTTGCTGCGCCGGATCGACCACATCAGCTTCGGCAAAGCCGGCCGCGCGCAGGCGGCAACTGTCGCACAGGCCGCAGGGGCGGCCGCCCACTGGGTCTGGGTCGTAGCAGCTCCACGTCTCGGCCAGCGGGGCGCCCAGCTCTACCCCCAACCGCACGATGTCGGCCTTAGACAGTTCGGCAAGCGGAGCGTGGATGCGGAAGCGCGCGCCTTCCACGCCCAACTTAGTGGCGAGGTTGGCCAGAGTCTGGAATGCGGCGATGAACTCGGGGCGGCAGTCGGGATAGCCGCTGTAGTCGATTGCATTAACGCCGATCACTAGATCGCGCGCGCCGCTCGCCTCGGCAAACGCCAGCGCCAGCGACAGAAACACCGTGTTGCGCGCGGGCACGTAAGTCGCGGGGATGCCCGGCCCCACCCCGCCCTTCGGCACTGCGATCGCGCGATTGGTCAGCGCGGAACCGCCAAAGCGGCTGAGGTCGAGCGGCAGCACCATATGCCGCTCCACTCCCAGCGCAACCGCAACGCGCGCCGCCGCTTTCAGCTCGATCCGATGGCGCTGATTGTAGTCGATCGTCAGCGCGTGCAGCCGATACCCCTCCGCCCGCGCCCAAGCGGCCGCGGTGGTGGAGTCGAGACCGCCAGATAGAAGCACGACCGCCGCCTCAGCCACCATCAGCCCCGTTCATCTGCAAGACAGGAAGCGCAGCCCGCAAGATGATCGACAGTCCAGCCGGGGGAGGCACCGCGCCGCGTCCGTATAGCTCCATGTCCAGCCCCACAGGACGGAGGATCAACAATGACCAGCTTGGTTCAGAAGACCACACTCACTGCGCTCGCCGCCATGTTCAGCTTCGGCGTGATCGGCACTGCATCCGCGCAGACTGCGACCGACCGTCGCGAGGATGTGTTCGCCGCGCGCGATGCCCGCCAGCAGAGCCGCATCGCGAACGGCATCGCCAATGGCAGAATCAACAGCCGCGAGGCCGCCCGGCTCGAGGCGCAGCAGAGCCGCATCGACCGGGCCGAAGCCCGCGCCGAAGCCGATGGCCGCGTCAACCGCCGCGAGTTCGCGCGGATCGAGTCGCGCCAGAACCGCGCCAGCGCGCACATCTACCGCGCGCGCCACAACTGGCGCTGAGCCGCCGGCGGAGGCGGGCCGCACGGCGCCGCTTCCGCCCAGGCTGCAGCGCTCAGCGCTCGGCAAAGCCGTGCTCCTTCAGCCACGCGCGCATGAACATCTGTTCGCGCTTCTGCGCGACGATGATCCCACGCGCGAGCGTCCGGATGCGCGGGTCGTTCGACTGGCGCAGCATTAGCTCGGCCGCGTCAATCGCGCCCTGGTGATGCGGCAGCATCGACCGCACGAAATCGGCATCCAGATTGCCCGTCGGCTTCACGTCCATCGCCGCGTGCATCCTGGCGTTGATCCGGTCGAGCTCGCGATGCGCGGCGTCGGCGTCGGGTGTGACGCGCTGGTCGGGTCGCGTCGCCATCTCCGCGCCGACATGGTGCCCGGCATGCTGCGCTGCCGCGGGCGCGGCGATCAGCAGCGCGGCTACAACCAGCACCCTCATACCCGCACCACGTATTTCTTCGCGCAAAACGCGCAGTCGACGGTGATCGCACCGGTCTCGTCGCGCATGTCGGCCAGGTCCTCCTCGGTGAACTGCTTCAGTACGCCCAGAATATGTTCCTCCGAGCAGCGGCAGCCATGGCGCACGGTGACGACCTCGCCCACGCGCACCTCGTCCTCGTTCAGCAGCCGCCACAGCAGCTCGGGGAGCGGCAGCGCCGGGTCCAGCAGCTCGTCGCGCCGCACCGTCTCGGCGAGCAGGCGCACATGGCTCCAGTCGGGATTCTCCTCGCGCGTCACGTGCAGCCGCTCTCCGCCCAGCTCGGCGCGCGCCAGATGCTGCACCAGCAGGCCACCCGCACCCCCCTCGCTGACGCTCGTCAGGATGCGCGTGGGCAGCTGTTCGGACTGCTGGAAATAGCTCTCGGCCATCGCGGCCAGGCTTCCGCCCTCCAGCGACACGATGCCCTGATAGCGCTCGACGCTCGCGGTCTGTTCGAGCGTGATCGCAAGATAGCCTTGCCCCATCAGCGCGCGGACGCTGGGGTTCTTGCCATAGCGGCTGAGTTTTTCGGGATCGTGGCGCAGATAGCCGCGCAGCGCGCCCGCATCCCAGTCGCACACCAGCAGGTCGACCGGCCCGCCCTTCGATTGCGCCTGGACGGTCACCCGCCCCTCCTCGCGCAGCAGCGATCCGATGAGCGCAGTCAACGTCAGCGCCTCGCCAAGCAGCCGCGCGACCGGCGGCGGATAGGCGTGCGCGTGCATGATCTCGCGCATCGCGGGGCCAAGGCGCACCAGCCGCCCGCGCACGTCGCGTGATGGCACCGCGAACGGCAGCAGCTGATCGTCTTGCGTATCCGGCCGCGCGGCACGCAGCCCGGCGCCGTTCAGGGCGCCAATCGATTGAACGTCCACAGAAGGATGGCCTTTTGCACATGGAGGCGGTTTTCCGCCTCGTCCCACACCGCGGACATGGGGCCGTCGATCACCTCGGGCAACACCTCCTCGCCGCGGTGCGCGGGCAGGCAGTGCAGGAACAGCGCGTGCGGCGCGGCGCGCTCCATCAGCGCGGGCGTCACCTGATAGCGCTGCATCGCGGCGAGCTTCGACCGCGTGCGCTCATCGCCCATCGAGAACCAGACGTCGGTCACCACCACGTCAGCGCCCTCGGCCGCCTCCTCGGGGCTTTCGGCCGCGAACACGCGATGGCCGAACGCTTCGGAGATGAGGCTCGACGGCCGGTGCTGCGGCGGGCAGGCCAGCCGCAGCTCGAACCCGAAGATGCGCGCAGCTGCAATCAGGCTTTCGGCGACGTTGTTGCCGTCGCCCAGCCACGCCCAGACGGTGCCCGCGACCGGGCGGCCCAGCCGCTCCTCCACCGTCATCACGTCGGCGAGCGCCTGGACGGGATGCGCCTCGTCGGACAGTCCGTTGATGACGGGAACGCTCGCGACGGCGGCGAAGGCTTCGATCGTCTCGTGATGCAGCGCGCGGATCATCACGCCGTCGACATAGCGCGACAGCACGCGCGCGGTATCCTCGACCGTCTCGCCGCGGCCCAGCTGGAGGTCTCCCGCCGACAGCGTCAGCGCCGACCCGCCGAGTTGGCGCATTGCCAGATCGAAGCTGACTCTTGTGCGGGTGGAGGGTTTCTCGAAGATGCAGCCGAGCACATGGCCCTCGAGCGGAGCGTCGTCGTCGGGCGCGCCGCGCGGCCGACCACCACGCCCGGCCTTGCGGGCGTGGGCGTGCGCGACGATCGCGTGCGCCGCGTCTTTATCGAGGAACGACAGCCGGGTGAGGTGGCGGAGCGTCATACGGCCGGATAGCGGAACCCATTCCGACGCGCCAGCTTGGGCGCAAGGCGGCGGGCTCGACGCTTCCTCGGGCTCACATCACGCCGCTCCTACCCGTCAAATGCCCGCGTACCACTCATAGCCCCGGTCTTCCCAATAGCCGCCGCGGCCCATGCCGTACCTGCCGAAGCTGTCGACCAGCTCGATCCGCTCCAGATATTTCGCCTGCTTATAGCCCAGCTGGCGCTCGATCCGCATCCTCACGGGCGCGCCGTGCGGCGGGCCCAGCGGCTGGCCGTTCATGCTGTGCGCCAAGATCGTTTGCGGGTGGAACGCGTCGATCAGGTCGATACTCTCATAATATTGGCCGGGCGACTGCGCCCCGCCCTTGCCGGGTTCGCCCCCCAGATTGTCAGCGCAGTGGAACACCACATAGCGCGCGGTGGGCAGCGCGCCGCCCGCCATTTGCAGCACGCGGCCAAGCTGCGGGCCGGTCCACTGCGCAATCGCGCTCCACCCCTCGACGCAGTCGTGCCGCGTGATCTGGGTGCGCTGCGGCATGGCGCGCAGGTCGGCAAGGCTCAGCGACACAGGCCGCCGCACCAGACCGTCGACCGCGATGCGCCAGTTGACGAAGCCTTCCTCGACATGCCGGGCATATTCGTCGCTGGCGACCGTGTGCGATCCGTTCGACTTGAAGCGCGGCGAGATGTCGGCGGCGCTAAACTCGCGCGCCAGCGCGTCGCGGCCTTGGATCAAGCGCTGCCAGCGATAGGTCGCCGACTCGCCGACTGAGCGCAGCATATCCTTGTTCTTGTCGATCACCTTGTCGCATCCAGCGAGCGTCAGCGCAGCCATGCTCGCCCCGCCAACGACCAGGCGCCGCCGCGTGAGGATTAGGCCTCTCACCGCACGTCTTCTGCCAGCGTGGTTGGTGCCGGCGCGCCGCCCGCCCAGGCGCCATCGGCGCGGAAGCGCCAACGGCCGGTGATCATCGATCGCAGCTGGTTGCCCACCCCGGCCAGCGCCACTGCGGCGAGGTGCGCGATGATGAAGCCGATGAGCGCCCACATCGTGATGAAGTGCAGCGTCCGCGCCGACTGCCGCCCGCCGAGCAGATCGACGATCCAAGGCGCCACCGCGCTCGCGCCGGGCGACATGCTGAGGCCCGTGACGATCATCATCGGGATGAGGATCGCGACCACGCTCAAATACGCGGTTTTCTGGAGGATGTGGTAGCGGTTCGAATCCTCGCCCTCGGGAAAGCGCAGCCGAGCGTGGTCGGCGATGTCGCGCAGCACATGGCGCGGGCTCAGTTCGGAACGCGTCGGCAGCAGGTCGCGCTGGATGTGGCGCCGTCGCAGGCTTTCCACCCAGAACACCAAGCCGTTGATGATCAGCAGCCACGCCAGCGCAAAATGCCAGTTCCGCGCGGTCGCGAGGTCGCGATAGCTGGGGATTGTCGCCCACGACGGGAACGCCGCCGAATGGCCGTTCGAGAAGCCGAGCAGGCCCGTGGTGTCATAGTGATGGCTGCCGATGGTCGTAACACCCCGGCCGTTCACTGCGTAAATCGAGAGGACCGGCTGGTCGAACTCCGATCCGTATTGGCCCAGGTAGAGCGCCGGATGCGCGCCGAAGATATTGAGGCCGGTGCCGATCAGCATCACGACCAGCACCACGTTCAGCCAGTGGTTCACACGCCGCACCAGCGGATGCCGGTGGGCCGTCCGCCACGCGCCCGCTGAACGATAATCTGCCTGTCCCACGTATGTAGCCTGTCGGTTTTTGGGGTTGGCGTCCAGCTTGCTTCCAGCGCGAAAGTTCGGCCGGACGGCTGCGGCGCACGGCGGGGGTCAAAATGTAGAATTGCGGGGCGGACGCTGGGGGATGGACGCGTTTCGCCTCCGTACGTGCGTGCCGCCGCGGGCGGAGCCGTGGTCGCCAACGGCGATGCTGCACGGTGCGTGCGCCATCTGCGCGGACGC
>Ga0326763_1000130_pt1 | contig 27585 bp, 30 predicted proteins | sample NORPS_P_FD_207671 | JGI IMG/M metagenome (GOLD analysis project Ga0326763, IMG submission 207671) | Hot spring water microbial communities from Norris Geyser Basin, Yellowstone National Park, WY, United States - NOR.PS_P | ecosystem: Environmental > Aquatic > Thermal springs > Unclassified...
GGTCAGCGCGCGCAGGCGGACCGCGGCTGCGGTGCAGGCGAGATAGGCGACCAGCGACGCGAGGACCGCGAGCTGCGCAAGGAAGTTGAACAGATCTGTAGCGCCGCTGGTGCCGGAGAGCGCGACAACGGCGGACAGCATGGTCGAGGCAACGATGTGCGCGGTGACCGGCGTGCCGCGTGCGTCGAGCCGCGCGAGCGGGCGCGGGAAGACGCCGCCTTGCGCCATCGCGGCGGGCAGTTCGCCCTGCAGCAGGATCCAGCCCACCAGCGCACCAAAGGCGCCGACCGCTCCGATCACCGCGACCGCGCGACCCGCCCACGGGCCCGCAAGGGTCTCCGCGAACGTGGCGAAGGGTGCAGGCGAGCGCGCAGCCTCCCCGGCGGGCAGCAGGAACTGCACCGCAAGCGTGACGGCGGCGGCGATCAGCGCCGCGCAGAGCGTCCCCGCGAGCGTCGCCAGCGCCACCGTGCGCGCCGGATCGCGGACCTTGCCCGCAGGGACGGTCGCCGATTCGAGCCCCAGCACCGCCCAGAAGGCAAGCGTCGCAGCCGCCGCGGTGCCGCCCAGTGAGACCGGGGCAGCCGCCGCCGCCGAGGTGGGGTGGCCGCGCGCCAGCAATATCGCCGCTCCGACGCACGCGACAATGAGCGGCACGAGCTTCAGCACCGTCGTCCACAGGATCAACCGGCCCGTGACCAGGCTGCCGCGCAGGTTGAGGAGCGTCGCGCCCCACACGCTGGCGACCGTTGCAGCGGCCGAGATGGCAGGGTCGGCAGCGAGTGTCGGCGCGAAGCGGCCGAGATAGGCGACCGGCGCGACCGCGACCGCGGCGTTGCCGATCCACAGATTGGCCCAATAGGCCCACGCGACGAAATAGGCGGGAACTCGCCCGAATGCCTCGCGCACGTAGGCGTAGGGGCCGCCTGACGCCGGCAGCATGGCTGCGAGGCGCGCGAAGACGTGGGCCAGCGCGAGCCCGCCGACGATCACCGCGGCCCAGCCGGTCAACGCGTTCCAGCCAAGCGGCGCGAGCGACGCCGGGAGCAGCAGCACGCCCGAACCGACAAGATTGCCGACGACGAGCGCCGTCGTCACCCACGGCCCGAGCAGGCGCGGCCCGACCTGCCCGGCCTCGGCCGTCATGGCACTAGCGCGGTCAGGCGCGCGCGTAGGCTGCTCGCAACAGGCTTTGGAAATGCCACACGCCCGCCTCGCGTCGCGGCGAGAGACGGCCGGGGGTGTAGATGCCCGCGCGAAGATTGCGGTCGACCGCGGCGCAGATCGCGGCGTCCTCCTCCTGCACGGTCGCCGTGAAGGCAAGATCGGCTTCGGCGCGTGTGACCGCTTCCGGCGTGTAGAAATTGCCGAACAGCACCCGTGTGCGGCGTGGGCCGAGCGGCACGACCTGGTTCAGCTGCAGCCGCCCGCTGACTACGTTTAGCATCGTGTTGGGCCAAACAAAGTAATACCACATCCGTCCGCCGCCATAGGCCGGGTCGTCATCGGCGACCGCTGTGTGCTGCAGCGAAGACCACTCGGCCAATTCCGTGATGTACTGGCCATAGTCGATCGGCCCGACGAGCGCGGGATGCACGTAGGGGACGTGGTAGCCTTCCAGATAGTTGTCGACGTACACCTTCCAGTTGCACTCGACCTCGTAGGTCTGTGTGCTGTGCAGCTCCATGCCCGCGAGCGTTTCCGGAGCGATCCGCTCGGCGATGCCCGCGGCCATGTCGGTAAATGGTGGCGCTTGCGCAGGTGCGAGTGCGACGAAAACATGGCTTTGGAACTCGGCGACGCCCACCGGATAGAGCGGGTAGTCCGCCGGATCGAAGCCCTGCGCCGTACCCATCTCCGGTGCCGAGCGGAGCTGGCCGTCCAGCCCATAGGTCCAGCCGTGATAACGGCAGCGCAGGCGGCCGGCGTTGCCGCATCCCTCCGCGAGCGGCCCGGCGCGATGGCGGCAGAGGTTGCGATAGGCCGCGAGCTGCCCGTCCTCGCGCATCACGATGACCGCCGATCCGCCCGGCAGGTCGGCGGTCAGATAGTCGCCGGGCTTCGCCAGAGTGGAACGCGTCCCCGCCCATTGCCAGCCGGCGCGGAACACGTGGCGCAGCTCATGGTCAAGCCAGCCGTCCTCCACATAGTAGCGCGGGTCGAGCGCGTGCGCGTGCTCGAGGCCGGGCGCGGCGGCTGCGGGGCGGAGCGTGCCGAGCGGGCTCACGGCTCCGCTCAATAGCGCTTGCTGATCCGGATGCCGACGGTCTGCGGGCGCGTGGGCACAACATAGGTGGTGCCGCACAGCGGTGTCAGCGGCACGCCCGAGCTGCTGTCACGCAGCACCGGAGCGCACGCGTTGTAGCGGCTGACATTCCCCCGGCTGTCGAACGCGTTCTGCAGGAACAGCTCCATCGTGATGCGATGCGGCAGCGCGGCACCGACGTTGAAGTCCACCTGCTGGAACGCGGGCAGCCGTCCCTGCACCGGCTGCTCAGCCTGGCGAAGATCCTGGAACGAGGAGGATTGATGGCTGATCGAGCCTTGGATGTAGGGCTTCACCTGCCCCCAATCCCAGCTGTAGCGCGCGGTTGCGTTGAGTTTCAGCTGCGGCACCACCGGCAGGCGGCTACCGCGCGGTGCCTGCGGCCTCGGTGCCGGGCCGTTATTGCGCCCGCCCGGGTTGCCGGGGACGCAAATCGTTTGCGGCAGCGATGAGTTGGTTGCGAGCATACCGCAATAATCCGCCGACGTCGTCGCGTCGGTATAGGCGAAGCCTCCGTTCAGCGTCAGCCCTCGTGCCGGCGCGACATTCAATTCGCCCTCCGCGCCATAGACCTCGGCGAGACCAAGCAGGTTGCGGATGACGGTTAGGCCGTTCTGGCCCAAGAAGCCGAATTGAAAGTTCTTCCATCGCCCGTAAAAGCCGGTGACGTTGACCGTCAGCCTGCGATCAAAAAACTGGTTCTTGGTGCCGATTTCCAAATTGGTCAGGAAGTCCGGCAGGTACGGATCACCGCCGCGCCGGTTGACGCCGCCGGGCCGGAAGCCGCGGCTGTAGGTGAAGTAGACCAGGTGGTCGCGATCGAATTTGTAGGTGATGTTCGCCTTGGGCGTGATGCCGTCACCCTTCGCCCGCGCATCGAGATTGGTGCACGGCGCGCTGCCCAACGCCGGCTTGCCCGCGATACAGCGCCCCTCGCCCGTCGAGCTGCCGAACGGGTTATTCGCTCCGTAGCCGAAAAAGCCGAACAGCGTGTTGTCGTACCAGAAGGCGCGTGCGCCGCCCGTCAGGATCAAGTGATCGGCGATCGGCTCCCACGTCACCTCGCCGAACACCGCGCTATCGCGGTCGACACGCCGCTGCTGCGTCAGCCACAGCGTCCCCGGATTGCCGGTGACGGACGCCGCGGGAGCGAAGCCCGAGATGAAATAATCCTGCAGGATGTTATGCTGCTGGCGCTGATAGAAGCCGCCGATCACCGCGCGGATTGGCTTGTCCAGCGGCGTCGAGATGCGCAGCTCGTGGCTCTGCCGGTAGAAACGATCGCCGCCGAACACGCGCTGCGCGGGGTTGATCGCGCCGCCGCGCGCATCGGTGAAATATTGCGCGAAACCGGGAAACACCTGATCGTAGGCAAAAGTGTAGTCCGAATAGTCCTGGATCGTATCGACTGCGCGCAGGAAATAGCTGCCGGCGTAGACCAGATCGAGATTGTGGATCTTGCCCTCGATCGTCGCGGCAGCCTGAATCCAGTTGTCCTTGTTACGCTCGGGCGAGTAGACCCGCACGCTGAGGTCGCCCGCGGTCGGGTCATAGCCGAAGCGGCCGCCCGCGATCTGCTCCTGCGCCTGCACGCTGGGCGTGATCGTCCAGTTGTCGTCGAGATCGACCTTCAGAGCCAGGCGGCCACCATAGGTATCGACCTGGTTGATATCGCGCCGCGGCGTCGTGCGAATCGTGACACCGTTCGTGAACGAGCGCGATCCGGGAACGATGTCGATGAATCCCCCGTCGCGCTCATACCAGCCGACCACGCGCAGCGCCGCGCGTTGCGATAGAGGTGCATTCAGAAACCCTTCGGTCTTGAAGCCGAAGCCGCCCTTGGTGACTTTGTTCCCCTCAAAGTCGACGCCGGCTTCCCACTTGGTGGAATCGGGCTTGTTTGTAATGATCCTGAGCACGCCCGCCTCGGCATTGGCTCCGTAGAGCGTGCCCTGCGGACCCGCGAGCGCTTCGACGCGCGCGATGTCGTACAGATGCAGGTCGGGCGTGCCTTGGATCGTCGTGACTGGCTGCTCATCGAAATAGACGCCCACCGTCGGCTGCGGGCCGGAATGGTTGCCATTGTCCGCGCTGGCGATCCCGCGGAAATAGAAGCGCGTCAGGCCGGGGCCGAGGGTCTGGACGTTCACGGTCGGTAGGAAGCGGATCAGGTCCGATTGCTGCGTGATGTTGAGCTGCGCCAGCTTCTGCGTGCCAAGTACTGCGATCGAGATCGGCACCGACTGCAGCGTCTCGGTTCGCTTCTGCGCGGTGACGACGATCTCCTCCATCGCCGGGCCGGTGTTCGGCGCCAACGCGTTCGTCCCGTTGACCGCAGCGCTGCCGCCCTCGGACGGGGGCGGCGCGGTCTGCGCGACGGCGGGCTGCACCGCCGCGGCCCCAAGCAGCAGAGCGGAACGCGCAACCCGCAGGCTCCAGTCAGACGTCACCGCCATTGATCCTGCCCTCGTATTCTTCTTATTGCGACGAAGGCTCCGGCGTGGCGCGGAAATCGTCAAGCGCATCGCCCAGGCTTTCGATCAGCGGCTGTAGAAAGGCCGCGTACTGTTGCCATTCTTCAACAGACTGATCGCTGATCGGCCGCCGCACCTGTTCGGCCGACGGGGTGCGGATCGCGCGCCGTGTTTCGTGCGGGCTGAGGCACGCTGCATCGAACGGCAGGCCGCAATGCGCCAGCAGCGCGCGGATCGGAGGCTCGGGCGCTGCGACGAGTTTCTCGTACTGCACGCGGTGCACCCGCCCCGGCAGCGCGCGGTCGAGCGCCGCCATTACGCGCGCGTAATCGCGCCAGTAGCGGCCCAGCCACCCGAGGTCGTAGGTGAAGCCCGATCCGCGCGCGAAATGCTGCCGGAACGCTGACCAGCCGTTCGCAAGCGGATGGCGGCGCACGTCGATGATCGTCGCCCCCGGCAGGATCAGGTGGATCAGCGCGGCGTGCGCCCAGTTGCCGGGCGTCTTGTCGATGAAACGCGGGCGACCGGTCTTCCGGTAGGGGCGCGTGCGGTCAAGATACTCGGCGCCGAGTTCGGCACGCTCAGCCGGGGACAGTTCGGCCAGCAGCGCGGGGTAGCGCGCGGGCTCGCCGGGCCTGCGGTTGCCCGCGAGCCGCCGTGCGATCAGCGGCAGATCGGGTAGTTCGGCGGTGCCCTCCACCTGCGGATGCGAGGCCAGAATCTGCTCCACAAGCGTCGACCCCGCGCGCGGCAGGCCGACGACAAAGATCGGCGCCGAGCTCGAATTCCCGCCGGGGCCGAGACGGTCGAACAGCCCGGGCGTCAGCAGCGCCTCGTAGCGGTCGGCCAGCGCGCTGGTCTCGTCGGGATCATAGCCCGACCGCCGCGCGCCGATCGCGTTGCCTCGCGCATAGTGGCCGAACGCGGCGGCCGGATCGACCGCGTCCTCGGCCGCCTTCCCCAGCGCGAACTCCAGATGCAGTCGGTCCTCGTCGCCGAGATCGCCGAGAGCAGCCACATCGCGCATCGCTTGCACATCCGCGGGCGTGAACCGGTAGGTTTTCATGTTGGCCAGCGCGAACCACGCCTCGCCGAGCATCGGCGCCAGCGCGGCGGCGCGGGCATAGCGCGCAACCGCATCGGCGCTGCGGCCCACGGTCTTCAACGCATGGCCCAGGCTGAGGTGCAGCCGCGGTTCGCGCGGCAGGCGCGCGGTCAGCCGCTCCCAGCGCTCAATCGCGTCGGCATATTCGCCCGTCAGCGACAGGCACGCGGCCTCCAGGTTCAGCAATTCCGGATTGTCGGGATCGGCCGCCAGCAGGACGCGGAGATGCTTCAGCGCCGCCACCGCCTGGTTCTGCCGGTGCAGCACCACCGCCAGATTGTGCCGCGCTGCCCCGAACGATGGCGCAAGCTCCAGCGCACGCTCCAGCAGCGCCGCCGCGTCGGCATAGCGGCCAAGCCGTGCGCCGAGTTCGGCGAGCATCCGCATCGCCGCTACGTCGGTCGGATACTCGCGCAAATGCTGCCTCAGCGGATCCTCCGCCTCGGCCAGCCGACCGTTGGCGAGCGCCGTCGCTGCCGCCCGCAGTCTCCCATCGTACACCGAAGCCCGGACCCCGGCCATATACGCCCGGTCCGCCAACTCCCGCTGCCCCGCTGCGAGCAGCCGGTCGCCCAGCGCTCGCCAACCGGCGGGATCGGTCGCCGCGGGTTCGGCTCGGGGAGCGCGGGATGCCATCGCGGGGCGAAGCAGTGCGGCCCGCGCGCCGTCCGCGCAAGCGCCTGCTCTCAGACCAGCGCTTCGGCGTCTTCGCTGAGCGCCCCGCCAACCTCGCCCGCGTGGAGCAGCATCTCGTTGTGCGCGGCGCCACTGGGGATCATCGGGAAGCAGTTCTCCAGCTTTGCCACGCGGCAATCGACCAGCACCGGACCGTCGTGCGCCAGCATTGCGGCGATGCCGTCGTCGAGCGCGTCGACGGTGTCGATCCGCAGCCCGGTCCATCCGTACGCGTCGGCCAGCTTCACGAAATCCGGCAGTGACTCCGAATAACTTTCGGCGTGGCGGCCGCTATAGGTGAGGTCCTGCCACTGGCGAACCATACCCATATATTCGTTATTGAGGATGAACACCTTGATTGGCAGGCGATATTGCTTGGCGGTCGACAGCTCCTGAATGTTCATCAGAATCGACGCCTCGCCCGCGATGTCGATGACGAGCCGGCCCGGGTTCGCCAGCTGCGCACCGATCGCCGCCGGCAGGCCATAGCCCATCGTGCCGAGGCCGCCGCTCGTCAGCCATCGGTTGGGCGCTTCGAAGCCGAAATGCTGCGCGGCCCACATCTGGTGCTGCCCGACCTCGGTGCTGATGATCGGATCATGGCCACGCGTTGCTTCGTACAGGCGTGCGACTGCGTGCTGCGGCAGGATCGTGGGGCCGCGCTGCTCGAACGCCAGGCAGCGGCGCGCGCGCCAGCCTGCGATGCGCGCCCACCATGCCCGAAGGTCGGTAGCCTCGCGCGTGCCCCAGCGCTCGACCAGCGCGGTGATCGCGCGGCCTGCGTCGGCCTCGATCGTCAGGTCGACCGGCACGGTCTTGTTGAAGCTCGACGGATCGATATCGACGTGGATCTTGCGCGCGGCGGGAGCGAAGGCGTCCACCCGGCCCGTCACGCGATCGTCGAAGCGCGCGCCCAGGCAGACGATCAGGTCGGCCCCGTGCATCGCCAGGTTGGCCTCGTAGGTGCCGTGCATCCCCAGCATTCCCAGCCATTGGGGGTGGCTGGCGGGCAGCGCGCCCAGCCCCATCAGCGTCGAGGTGACGGGCGCTCGGGTCAGCGCCGCCAGCCGGCGCAGCGCGTCGGACGCGTGCGGCCCGGCGTTGATGACCCCGCCGCCGGTATAGAGCACCGGCCGCTCGGCCGCGGCGAGCATCTCGACCGCGGCGGCGATGCGCTCCGCGAGGGGCTCGGTGCGGGGCGCGAACGCGGGTGCCAGCACGCGGCCGGGCGGAGCATAGCGTGCTCGGGCGACCTGCACGTCCTTGGGGATATCGACCACCACGGGGCCGGGGCGGCCTTGAGTTGCGATCCGGAACGCCTCGTGGATCGTCGGCGCCAGCAGGTCGGGGTCTTTCACCAGGAAATTGTGCTTGGCGCAGTGGCGCGTGATGCCGACCGTGTCGCACTCCTGGAAGGCATCGGTGCCGATCAGGTGCGTGGGCACCTGGCCGGTGAGGATCACGACGGGGATCGAATCCATGAACGCGTCGGCGATGCCGGTGACCGCGTTGGTGGCTCCCGGGCCGCTCGTCACCAGCACCACGCCGGGCCGCCCGCTCGAGCGCGCATAGCCCTCGGCGGCGTGGACCGCGGCCTGCTCGTGCCGCACCAGAATGTGCCGGATCGCCGCTTGCTGGAACAGCGCGTCGTAAATCGGCAGGACCGCGCCGCCGGGATAGCCGAACAGATGCGTGACGCCCTGCTCGGTCAGCGCTCGCACCACGGCCTGGGCGCCGTTCATGGGGGTCATCGCGGATCGGCGGCGATTGCTGGGCGACGCATCAGCGGGTCAGAGCAGCTTAGATAATGCGCCGTCAACCAAAATTGTAGCAATAATGTTGCGCAGTCTGCTCGCCGCGAAGGTCGCGAAGGTCGCGAGCCTCGCGAGCGTCGCGGGAGCGGGTGGAGGAGGCGGAAGCTGAGGAAGACAGCGTGCGCCGCGCGGGCGCGTCGCGAGGCGCCCCAAGCGCCTCGATCAACGGTGTCTTTCATAACCCATATGGTTACTTCTGTCAAGGGAGCCCACCTCCCCGGCACGGGCAGGGGTCGGAACGCCAGCGGAGGCGGTGGGCAGCGGCGGCCCTCAACCCCAGCGCTGTCATTGAGAGAGCACCGTTCCGTGCCGGGGCGGGCCGTTGAGTTTTGCCACCCACCCCTCGCAGTCCGCCACCCGCTCCCACGAGGCGCACCGGTTGCGAAACCAGGTTCGCTGGCGCTTGGCATATTGGCGCGTCTCGGCGAGCGCGGCTTCGCGGGCGGCTGCGGGCGACAGCGTGCCGCCGAGTTCGGCCAGCAGCGGCCGCACGCCGCACGCCTTCATCAGCGGCAGCCCGGGATCGATCCCCGCCAGCCCCGCCACCTCGTCGCGCGCGCCGGCGGCGACCATCCGATCCCAGCGCCGCTCGATCCGCGCCGCCAGCTCGGCGGCGGGCCTGTCGATGACCACCGCGCGCACCTCGGCCGCCTCGCCCAGCCCGCCGGTCCGCAGCGCCTGCCACGCGCAGAGCGGCGATCCGGTCGACAGCACCACCTCCAGCGCGCGCTTGACGCGCTGCGGGTCGCTTGCCCGCAACCGCCCTGCCCCCGCCGGATCGGCGCGGCGCAGCGCCGCCCACGCCGCGCCTGCGTCCATCGCGCGCACGGCCGCGCGCACGTCCGCCGCGATCGCGGGCACCGGCGCGATGCCGTCGATCAGCGTGCTAAGATAGAGCCCCGTGCCGCCAACCAGTACCGGCAGCCCCCCATTGCGCCACGCGCGCTCAACCTCGGCGCGCGCCAGCCCGGCCCATTCGGCCGCCGAGCAGGGCTGCGCGGCGGGCCGCACGCCGAACAGCCGATGCGGCGCGGCGCCGAGGTCCTTAGGTCCGGGCCGCGCGGTCAGCACGCGCAGCTCGGCATAAAGCTGCATCGAATCGGCATTGATGATCGTCGCGGGGCGGGTGGCGGCGACGGCGAGCGCCAGCGCCGACTTGCCGCTTGCCGTCGGCCCTGCGATGACCAGAACGGGCGGACGGGGAGCCATGAACGTCGTCACACTCACCCATCCGGCGGGCCTGCCGTCAAGCGCGATCGCTGCCGCGCGTGACGCGCTGCCCGGCGGCGAAGCGCGCTGGCTAGACGAGCCGCACGCGATCGACCTGCTGACGGACGAGCCGCTCGCCGCGGTGCGCGCCGCGCTGCGGCCGGTGGAGGCGCAGGCGGACGTGTTCGTGCAGCCGGTGGCCGGGCGGGCGCGGCTGCTGCTGGTGGCCGACATGGATTCGACGATGATCGGGCAGGAATGCCTCGACGAGTTCGCGGACTATGCTGGGCTGAAAGCCGAGATCGCCGCGATCACCGCGCGCGCGATGGCGGGCGAGCTGGATTTTGCAGGCGCACTGCGCGAGCGCATCGCGCTGCTCGCGGGGGTGGAAACCGCGCTCGTCGAACGCTGCCTCGCCGAGCGCATCCGCCCTGCCCCCGGTGCCGCGACGCTGATCGCCACCGCGCGCGCCGAGGGCATCCGCACCGTGCTGGTGACGGGCGGCTTCACCGATTTCGCAGCGGCGGTCGCCGCAGCGCTGGGCTTCGACGCGGTACGTGCCAACCGCTGGGAGGTGCAGCGCGGGCGGCTGACCGGACGTGTGCTCGATCCGATTCTTGGCGCCGACGCCAAGCGCGCCGAACTGATCGCCGAAGCGGGCGCGCTGGGGCTGGAGCCTACCGACGCCGTGGCGCTCGGGGATGGAGCAAACGACGTCCGCATGTTCGAGGCAAGCGGGCTTGGCATCGCCGTCCACGGCAAGCCCGCGGCGCAGGCGGCCGCGCACGCGCGGCTCAACCACGGCGACCTGACGAGTGTGCTGTGGGCGCTGGGCATCGCGCGCGCGCGCTGGGTGAACCGGACTTGACCTTGGGCGTTTGACCGGCACCCATGCACGCCGTGACCCGCCCCGCCGAAGAGACGCCCGCGCCCGCCGCCGCCACGGCGGATCCGCGGATCATCGCGGTGGAGCTGGACGAGCGCACGATCCTGTGGCGCAACGCCGACGTCGAGCAGGAGCGCCGGGTTGCGATCTTCGACCTGCTGGAGGCGAATCATTTCGCCCCCAGGATCGACGGCGAGGCCTATGGCGGCCCGTGGCGCGTGCTGCTGCGCGTGGAAGAAGGGCGGCTGGCGATCGACCTGTCGCGCGCCGACGGCGAGGCGGTGACGACGCTGCACCTCAGCCTCAGCCCGTTCCAGCGCACGATCCGCGAGTATTTCGCGATCTGCGACAGCTATTACAAAGCGATCCGCAATGCGTCGCCCGCGCAGATCGAGACGATCGACATGGCACGCCGCGCGATCCACAATGACGCAGCCGAAGCGCTGAAAGATCGGCTGGACGGCAAGGCCGAGATCGACTTCGACACCGCTCGTCGGCTGTTCACGCTGATCTGCGTGCTGCACATCCGTTAGCGTGCCCCCTCCGGCAGGGTGAGGGAGCCGCGCGCGGCGCGGTTAAGGGGCTGCGCTGGCGCTGGGGCCTGCGCCCTCGACATCGCCGCCCGCTCCACTCCGCCCCGCGCCTCTGTAGCGCCGGTCCGGCAGTCTCGCGCCCCGGAATTCATCGGGGCTGGCGGGATCAGGCCCGCGCCGCGCGCGCTGCTGCGATCGCTGCGTTCGCCAGTGCGTCGGCGCGCTCGTTTTCGGGGTGGCCCGCGTGGCCCTTGACCCAGCGCCAGTCGATACGGTGCGGCGCTGCGGCCTGCAGCAGCGCGCGCCACAGATCCTCGTTCTTCACCGGCTTCTTGTCGGCCGTGCGCCAGCCGTTGCGCTGCCAGCCCTGCACCCATTTGGTAATGCCGTCGCGCACGTAGACGCTATCGGTCGTCAACGTCACCGCGCATGGCCGCTTCAAGGCCGCCAGCCCCTCGACCGCCGCGGTCAGTTCCATGCGGTTGTTGGTGGTGAGCGGTTCGTAGCCCGAAAGCTCGCGCTCGTGGCCGCCAGCGACAAGGATCGCGCCCCAGCCGCCCGGCCCGGGATTGCCCTTGCACGCTCCGTCGGTAAAAATCCGAACTTCGGTCATTCGCCCGCGAAGTGCGCCAGGCGGCGGGCGAAGCTCAAGGGGTCCTTGCGCGTCACCAGCGCGTCGGCGGGCGTGTTCAGCCAATCCCACGCGCGCGTCAGCAGGAAGCGCAGGCACGCGCCGCGCGCGAGCACCGGCAGCGCCGAAAGCTCCGACGGCAGCAGGCCGTGCGCGCGATGATAGCCCTCGATCAGCGCGTCGGCATGCTCGGGCAGGAACCGGTCGCCGGCATCGAACGCCCAGCTGACCAGCATCACCGCCAGATCGTAGGCGCGCAACTCGGTGCAGGCGAAATAGAAATCGATCAGGCCCGAAACCGCGCCATCCAGGAACAGCACATTGTCGGGGAACAGATCGGCGTGCGTCGTCGCGATCGGCAACGTCGCAGGCCAGATGCGGTCGAGCATCGCGCGCTCGCCGGCGATGGTTGCGTCAAGGCCCGGCGCGATCTCGTCGGCACGCCCGCCGATGCGCGCGGCGAGTTCGGCCCACCCCTTCGGCCCCAGCGCGTTGCGCCGCCGCAGCGGGAAGTCGGCGGTTGCCCGGTGAAAGCGCCCCAGCGCGGCCGCCGCGGCTCCGGCCTGCTGAGGCGTCGGAGTCGGCGTCCACGCGCCGTCGAGAAACTCGATCAGCGCAGCGGGCCGCCCGCACAGCGTCCGCAGCGGCTCGCCCGCGCGGTCGGGCACGGGCCGCGCGGTCGGCACCCCGCGCTCGGCCGCATGGCGCATCAGCGAGAGGAAATAGGGCAGGTCGGCCGCAGCGACGCGCTTCTCGTAGAGCGTCAGGATATAGCGTCCGCGCGTGGTCCCGAGGAGGAAATTCGAATTCTCGACCCCCTCCGCGATCCCCGCGAAGCTGACCGCCTCGCCTACGTCATAGCGCTCAAGGAACGCCTTAAGCTCGGACGCGGGGACGCGCGTGTAGACGGCCATGAACCGGTCCCTACCCGCTCCGCGCCGCGCCGCAACCCGGTGGATCCGCCCGAGCCCCGGAGTTGCGGGCGAACCGCTTTGCGCAAGCGCCGATCGCCGCTCCCCTACCCCGCCAGCCCCTTGGGCAGCTTGAAGATCACGTGCTCGTGCGCCGTCGTCACCAGTTCGGTCGCGAGCTCGTAGCGGTCGGCGAGCGCGCGCAGCACGCCGTCGACCAGCTGCTCGGGCGCCGACGCTCCGGCGGTGACCCCCAGAGTCTCCACGCCGTCCAGCCACGCCCATTCGATCTCGCCCGCGTCCTGCACCAGCCGAGCGGGCGCGCCGCAGCGCGCGGCGACCTCGGCCAGGCGCACGCTGTTGCTGGAATTGGGCGCGCCGATCACCAGCACGAAGTCAGCCCGCGCTGCGATCGCCTTCACGGCTTCCTGCCGGTTCGACGTGGCATAGCAGATGTCGTCCTTCGATGGAGCCTCGATCGCCGGGAAGCGCCGGCTCAGCGCCGCGACGATGGCGTGGGTGTCGTCGACCGACAGCGTCGTCTGCGTGAGGTAGGCGAGCGGCCCGGGCGGCACATGGCAGCTCTCTGCATCGGCGGCCGACTGCACCAGCGTCATCGCGCCCGGCGGCACCTGGCCGAAGGTGCCGATGACCTCGGGGTGGCCGGCATGGCCGATGAACAGGATGTGCCGCCCGGCGAAATGCAGCTTTTCCGCGAGCTTGTGGACGCGGCTGACAAGCGGGCAAGTTGCGTCGATCGCCACCAGCCCGCGCGCGTCGGCCGCGGCGGGGACGCATTTCGGAACGCCGTGCGCGGAAAATACCACCGGCACGCCGTCCGGCACGTCGGTCAGCTCCTCGACGAAAATCGCGCCCAGCGCCTTCAGCCGCTCGACGACATGGCGGTTGTGGACGATCTCGTGGCGCACGAAGACGGGGGCGCCGTAGCGCTCGATCGCCAGCTCGACGACCCGGATCGCGCGGTCCACCCCGGCGCAGAAGCCGCGCGGGTTGGCGAGCAGCACCGTCAGCCGTCTTGCCGCGCCGCCGATCGCGCGCCTATGGGTCGGCACAATCACCGGAGCATCGAGAGCCGTTGCGTTATCCACTCGTCCTCCTCGGCCTCACCGCCGCGGCGCTCGCAGGCTGCGAGCGGGATCCGTTCATCGTCAAGCGCACAACGTGTCCGGCCGTCGCCATACCCCAATATGCGGGTGAGGTGACCCGCTTCAGCCCCGCCGACAGCCGCGACCAAAGCGCGCTAGACTTCACCGCCGCGATCACCGGCGTGCGATCGACCTGCGACGAACGCGGAGCCACGGTGGATACGGTCGCGACCTATGACGTGGTTGCGATGCGCCGCGCGCCCGGGCCCGCGCGCGAGGAGACGCTGCCGGTCTTCGCCGCCGTCACGCGCGGCGGGCAGAGCCTGGTTTCGAAGGAAGTGGGCCAGGTTGTCGTGCGCTTCGCCGACGGCCAGACGCGCGGGCTTGGCCGCGGCCAGGCGCGCAGCGCGATCAACCGCGCCGAGGTCGCGCTGCCCGGCGATATCGTCAAGAAGATCACGCGCGAGCGCAAACCCGGCGATCCCGACGCGGCGCTCGATCCGCTCGCCCGGCCCGAGGTGCGCGACCAGGTGCGCCGCGCGACGTTCGAGCTGTTGATCGGCTTTCAACTGAGCGCGCCCGAGCTTGCGTACAACGCGCGCAAATAGGCGCGAGGCCGTCAGAGGCCGAACGCCGAATCGGGCAGCTTGTCCCACTCGACCGAGCCGTTGACGCGCCACAGCTCGCGACCGTTCGCGTCGTAAAGCACGGTCATCGGCAGCCCCGCGGCCTTCAGTGCGACCGCGAAGTTCGTATCCTTGTCCGATCGGAAATCGAGCGCGGGGAACAGGCCCGGCTTGGCGAAGCGGCGGATGTCGCGCCAGCCGCCGAGGTCCTGGCTGATCGCAAGCACCTTCAGCCGCTTGCCGGTACGGGCCTGCAGCCGATCAAGCGTCGGCAGCTCGGCGATGCACGGCACGCACCACGTCGCCCACAGGTTCACCAGCACCGGGCGGCCGCGATAGGCGGCGAGCGTCTGCTTCGCGCCGCGCTCGTCGGCGAACTCGGCGGCGGGGGCAGCGGTGCCTGCCTGAGCGCGCGTCGCCTTGGGCGGCAGCGCAAGCTTATGCGCCGCGCCGCGATCGCCTCCGCCGCTGCGCGGCGCCGGCGCGGGTTGTCCGGCCGCGGCGCCGGCCCTAGCAGCGGCGGCGAGCACGAGGAGAGCAGCGATCGAAAGCGAGCGTGGGGCGGGCGCTTTGCGGAAGGCCCGTCCGCTCTGATGCGCCGGATCAACAACTCGCTGCAAGTCGACCGGCGACTGTGGCGCGAGGACATCCGCGGTTCGAAGGCCCATGCGGCGATGCTGCGCGACCGCGACATCATTCCGGCGGAGGACGCCGCGGCGATCCTGTCCGGATTGGACGCGATCGCGGCCGAATGGGCCGCAACCGACGGGCCTCCGCTCGACTGCCGGGCCGAGGACATCCACATGGCGGTCGAGAAGCGCCTAGCCGAGCTGATCGGCCCGGCGGCGGGGCGGCTGCATACCGCGCGGTCGCGCAACGACCAGGTCGCGACGGATTTCAAGCTCTGGGTGCGACAGGCGGCCGACCGTGCACTGCTCGGCTGCACGGATCTCGGTGAGGCTCTGCTGCAACGCTCAGAGCAACACGCCGCTTCGATCATGCCCGGCTTCACGCACCTACAGGTTGGTCAGCCGGTGACACTCGGTCATCATCTGATGGCGTATGCAGCGATGCTGTTGCGCGATCATCTCCGGTTTACGGACATCCGGGTGGAACGGTGCTGTGGTAATCCGCTCGGTTCGGCAGCGCTCGCCGGCACCGCCTTTCCGATTGATCGCGAGCAGACGACACAGGAGCTGCAATTCGGCTTCTGCACCCACAATTCCATCGACGCCGTGTCCGACCGTGACTTCGCACTCGATTACCTGTCTGCCGCCGCGATCTGCGGGCTGCACCTCAGCCGCCTCGCCGAAGAGATCGTGATCTGGGCGAGCCAGCCGTTCGGGTTCGTGACGCTGCCCGACGCGTGGTCGACCGGCAGCTCGATCATGCCGCAGAAGCGCAATCCCGACGCCGCCGAGCTGATCCGCGCCAAGGCCGCGCAGCTGCTGGCCGCGTTCCAGAATCTTGGCGTCGTGCTGAAGGGGCTGCCGCTCGCCTATTCGAAGGATCTGCAGGAAGATAAGCGCATCGTGTTCGAGGCGGCGGACACGCTGGAGCTGTGCCTCGCCGCGATGACCGGCATGATCCGCGACCTGAAGTTCAACACCGAGCGCATGGCCGAGGTGGCCGGGACGGGCCACTCGACCGCCACCGACCTGGCCGATGCGCTGGTGCGCGAGGCGATGGTGCCCTTCCGCGAGGCGCACCACATCGCCGGCCGCGCGGTCGCCGAGGCCGAACGGCGCGGCTGCACGCTGAGCGAGCTGTCCGACGACGCGCTTGAAGCGATCGACCCGCGCGTGCGACGGGACTATCTGATGACACCCGCCCAGTCCGCAGCGTCGCGCACCAGCTTCGGCGGCACCGCCCCCAATCGCGTCCGCGAAGCCATCGCCGCCGCGCGGGGGGAGCGGCCGTGAGCGCGCGCGCCGCCCAGTTCCTTCGAGGTCCGCGATCGGGGAGGAAGTGGGGCTTGACGGCCGCACTCCTGCTGCTGGCTGGCTGCGGGCACAAGGGGGATCTGATGCCCCGGCAGGGCAACGCGCTGCCGCCTGCGCCCTACTGGGCCGCGACGCCCAAGCCGACTCCGCAGATGCTGGAACGCCCCGCCGACGCTGCGCCGCTGCGCGTCGACGACCTCATCCGCCGGCCCGAGCAGGAGCGCCCGCGCGACCCGTTCGATCTGCCGCCGAAGCAGTGAGCGCGCCGTTCCATCAATCCGTCACCCCGGGCTTGATCCGGGGCGTAGCATCCTGTCGCCACCCGGCTGCGCGCCCGGATCGGGTCCGGGCCGGTGGAGGCGCTGCGAGCAGGGCCACCGTCCGATGACCGCCGTCCCCAACTCCGCCGGCTTCCATCGCACCGCCAGCGGCGCGCTGCACTGCGAGGGCGTCGCGCTCTCGGCGATTGCCGACGCGGCGGGCACGCCGGTCTACGTCTACTCGGCCGCCGCGATCGAGGAGCGCTATCGCCGCCTCGCAGCCGCGCTGCCGCCGAGCGCGCTCATCGCCTATGCGGTGAAGGCCAACCCCAATCTCGCCGTCGTCGCCACGCTCGCTCGGCTGGGCGCAGGCGCGGACGTGGTTTCGGGCGGCGAGCTGGCGCGCGCACGGCGGGCGAGCGTCCCCGCCAACCGGATCGTGTTCTCGGGAGTCGGCAAGACCGTCGGCGAACTGGAGCGCGCGCTGACCGAAGGCATCCTTCAGCTGAACGTCGAGAGCGAACCCGAGCTTCACATGCTCTCGGCGGTCGCCACGCGCCTTGGCCGCACCGCGCCGATTGCGCTGCGCGTCAATCCCGATGTCAGTGCGGGCACGCACACCAAAATCTCCACCGGCCGCGCCGAGGACAAGTTCGGCATTCCCGCCGCGCAGGCGAAGGACGCCGCCCGCCTCGCCGCGTCGCTCCCCGGTCTCAGCCTGCAGGGCCTCGCGGTCCATATCGGCAGCCAGCTGACCCAGCTCGAACCGATGGAGCGCGCCTTCGCCTCGCTCGGCAGCCTCGCGCAGGCGCTGCGCGCTGAAGGCCATGCGATCCGCACGATCGATCTCGGCGGCGGCCTCGGCGTGCCGTACGAGCCCGGCCAGCCCGCCCCGCCCTCGCCCGAAGCCTATGGAGCGATGGTCGAGCGCGTGTCGGCCGGCTGGGGGGCGCGGCTGATCTTCGAGCCGGGGCGCTTCCTGGTCGCAGAGGCGGGGGTGCTCGTCGCGAGCACGATCCTCGTGAAGCAGGGTCAGGACCGGGTGTTCGTGGTGGTCGATGCAGCGATGAACGATCTGATGCGGCCCACGCTCTACGGCGCCTATCACGGCATCGAACCGCTGGAGGCGAAGCCCGGCCGCATGGTCGTCGACGTCGTCGGCCCGGCGTGCGAGAGCGGCGACACCTTCGCCAAGGCCCGCGAGATCGGCGCGGTCGGCCCCGGCGACCGTGTCGCGCTGATGACCGCGGGCGCCTATGGCGCAAGCCTCGCGTCCACCTACAACTCGCGCCCGCTGGTCGCCGAGGTGCTGGTGCGAGGGCGCGACTGGCGGGTGGTCGCCAACCGCGTGCAGCCCGAAGCGATGATGGAGCTGGAAGCGATTCCCGACTGGGGCTGATCCGGCGCAAGGCTGCTCCCGACAGCCGCGCCACAAGGGCGCGCTTGCACCCGAACCCGCAATTATGCGTTGATGGCATCCCTCAGGCGGAGGGAGAAGACGTGATCGACCAAGACTACCTGAAGCAGATGCACGGCTATGGGCTGACCACCGGCGAGTTCCGCTACTACATGCCGGACCATCCCAGCCTCATCCAGAGTTTCCTCTGGCAATTCTATGATGTCGCGCCAGGTTTCCCGGTGCTGCACGACTTCCTGGACCACTGGATGCGCGAGATCGAAGCTGCGCTCCATTCGGTCCGGATCGCGCACAAGGGCCTGATCGCGCCCGCCGAGTGGCGAGCGGTGAACGGCGTCATCTCGATCCAGTAGCGTCTAGCGCGCGGGCTCGGCCTGCGCGGGCACGACGTCGATCAGCTCGATGTCGAAGGTGAGATCGGTGTTGGGCGGGATCACCCCGCCCGCACCTTGCGGGCCGTAGGCGAGACGCGACGGGATCGTCACGCGCGCCTGCCCGCCGGGGCGGAGCAGCTGCAGCGCCTCGCCGAAGCCGGGCACGACCTGGTCGACGCGGAACTGCGCCGGGCGGCCGCCGACGAAACTCGAATCGAAAATCTGCCCGTCGGGCAGGCGACCGACATAATTCACGACGACTCCGTCGTGCGGCCCCGGCGGCAGGCGCTTTGGATCGCCCTCGCGCACCAGCTGATATCGCAGACCGCTCGGCGTCTCGTGGCGCACCAGCGGCGCGGTGCCCGCAATCGCGACGCCCGCGCCGATCGCAACGAGCGCGCCCAGCCCCAGCACCCACGGCGTCCAGCCCGCGGTGGCGCGCTTGGGCCCCTTCAGCTCCGGCTGCGCCATGACGCGCGGCTTACTTCGCGTTCTCGCGGTCGGCGCGCTTGCGCTCCAGCTTGCGGGCGCGGCGGATGGCGGCGGCACGCTCGCGCGCGCGGCGCTCGCTCGGCTTCTCGTAATGGCGGCGCAGCTTCATCTCGCGGTAGACGCCCTCGCGCTGCAGCTTCTTCTTGAGCGCGCGCAGCGCCTGCTCGACATTGTTATCGCGGACGATGATCTGCATGAATGAACGCCAAAGCCTTTCGTCGCTGTTTCAAAGGAGAAGCGCCCGTACGGCCGGGGCCGCGGGCGCTTATCCCGTCGACACTAGCCGAACGCGCTGGTGCGATCAAGCGTCCCCGATGATGAGGTTCGTCCCCGCAAGCGACGCGATGCGTGCAGACCGGCGCTTCCCGGCCCTGTGCGACGGCATCAGGCTGATGAACGGCTGGAAGCAGCGGGGCGTGACGGCCGATGTCCTGAAGCGCTAGCGCCGCCCGACCTGCGGGACCGCACTGTCGCGGGCGCGGGCGTTGCACTTCGCCAACGCCTCGTCGCTGATCGCCGCGCCGTCGACGCTGAAGCGCGCCACCCTGCCCTGCTCGCGCGCAAGCCGCTCGCACAGCCGCGCGGGCGTATCGCTCATCGCGCCGGCCGAGGTGCAGCCTGCGCCATCGCACCGCCAGTTCGCTCCGGAGGAAATCAGCTGCGCCCGTCCCGGCAGGTCGCTGAACTCGGCGGTGAACAGGTGCGACCCGGCCAGAGCGCTCGCGGGCAGCAGCCATGCCAGTCCGATGACGATCCGTCTCATATGTCCGCTCCTTCGTTTGCGTGCAGCCTCTCGACAAGACGTACGCTAACGAAACTGGTATTCCTTTGCAACTGGTTTCTCTTGCAACTCGGGCGATGCCGCGCCATGTTGCGCAGCAGAGGAGAGCAGACGCCCCCGTGCCCAAGCGCAGCGCGCTACCCGGATCGTGCATGGTCGCCCGCAGCCTGGAGGTATTGGGCGAGTGGTGGACGTTCCTGATCATCCGCGACGCCTTCTTCGGGGTGCGCCATTTCGAAGGCTTCCAGTCGAGTCTCGGCATCGCGCGGAACGTTCTGTCGGCGCGGCTGGGCAAGCTCGTCGAGACGGGCGTGCTTGATCGCCGCCCCGACCCGAACGATGGCCGCCGCATCGAATATCGCCTCACCGCGAAGGGCAAGGCACTGCTGCCGATCATCGTCGCGATCGCGCAGTGGGGCGCCGAGCACATGCGCTGCCCCAGCGAGGAGCTGCCCTACCAGTTCTTCGATCGGCGCACCGGCGAGCCGATCCCGCCCGTCGCCGTTCGCTCGGTAGCGGGCGAGGTGCTCGGCCTGCGCGACATCGGGATCGAGGTGCTGGCGCGCGGCGATGGGCCCGATTGCCTCGACGACGGAGCTGAGGCACCGATCGCAGCATGATGCCGCTCGACGAGCTGACCCCAGCCGAACTCCGCCTGCCGCTCGTGGAAGCGATGCTGCCCAACGTGCCGTTCGATGGCTGGAGCATCGCCTCGCTCGATCTCGCAGCGGATTCGCTTGGGGTGCCGCGTCCTCGCGCGCGGCTGGCGTTCAGCGGTCCCGCGGACATGGCCGACGCCTATATCGAGCTCGCCGACCGACGGATGGAGGAAGCGCTCGCCGCGCTCGACCTGCCATCGCGCAAGATTCGCGACCGCATCCGGCTGGCGGTCATGACGCGGCTGGAACAGGCGGCGCCGCACAAGGAAGCCGTGCGTCGCGCGCTCGCGGTGACGATGCTGCCGCAAAATGCCGCCCGCTCGGCGCGCGGCCTGTGGCGCACGGCCGACTCGATCTGGCGCGCCGCGGGCGATAGGGCGACCGACTACAACCACTACACCAAGCGCGCGATCCTGGCGGCCGTCTACTCGGCGACGCTGCTATATTGGCTTCAAGACGACAGCGAGGATTTCGCAGCCACGCGCGTGTTCCTCGATCGCCGGATCGAGGGGATCATGGCGTTTGAAAAGACGAAGGCACGGCTGCTGTCGGTGGGCAGCGGCCTGCCCGATCCGTTGCGCTTCCTCGGCCGCCTGCGCTATCCGGTGCGCGGCTAGCCACCCGCGGAGAGGCCGCCCGCGGGGGCGTCCCACGGGCGGCATCCTGCGTCGGCATCGGCGGACCGTCGCGTTATTTGCTGGCCAGCTGGAAGCCTGGGCGCGTCTCGGCTCGGGCGATCGCGACGGTCATCTGCCGCTTGGCCGCCTTCTGCGCATCGATGCGGCACTGCATCGTCTCGACCAAATTGCCGCTCTGGCTGGGGCAGACGCGCCGAACCGCAGCGTTGATCCGCAGCTGCAGCCGGTCGGCGCCTTCCTTCGACGCGAGGTTGAGATCGCCGTACGGGACCTGCTCGGTCCGCACCGCTACCGGCTGCGCCGCTGCCGCGGCCGAAACGGCGAGGGCTCCAATGAGCGCCAGGGGCGCCAGCATCACATGTCGCATGTTCTGTCCTCTCTGGTCTTCGTGAACCCCGTCCGCGACCATCGCGTCCGGTGAGAGGCTTGTGCGCCATCGGCTCGCAGAGCAGCGTCAGCCGCGCGTGAGAAAGCCAGCAAATCCTTGCCGGGTGATCCGGCGGAAGCCAGAACGGCGCCCGGTCGTCAGCCGAGCCGCGTCATTTCCAGGAACGACTCGCGGCGCGCGGCCCTAAGCTCGTCGCGGCTGAGCGGAGTGAGGCGGCGCAATTCCTCCACGAGCGCGGCGCCGACACGCCGGATCGCGAGCGCCGGGTCCCGATGCGCTCCGCCCGCGGGCTCGTAGACGATCCGGTGGATGAGGCCGAGCTTCAGCAGCTCTGCTGCGGTGATGCGCATCGCCTCCGCCGCCTGGGGCGCGCGCTTGGCGTCGCGGAACAGGATCGACGCGCAGCCCTCGGGCGAGATCACGCCGTAGACGCTGTGCTCCAGCATCAGCACCCGGTTGGAGGTTGCCAGCGCGACCGCGCCGCCCGAACCGCCCTCGCCGATGATGACGCTGACGATCGGCACGCCGAGCTCCAGGCATTCCTCGGTGCAGCGCGCGATCGCCTCGGCCTGGCCGCGCGCTTCGGCGTCGACTCCGGGGAATGCGCCGGGCGTGTCGACCAGCGTGATGACGGGCAGGCCGAAATGATCGGCCATCCGCATCAGGCGGATCGCCTTCCGGTAGCCCTCGGGCCGCGCCATTCCGAAATTGTGCCGGATGCGGCTGGCGGTATCCTCACCTTTCTGCTGGCCGATCACCATCACCGCCTGGCCGGCCAGCGCCGCCGGGCCGCCGATGATCGCCTGGTCGTCTCCGAACGCGCGGTCGCCCGCCAGCGGCGTGAACTCATCGAACAGCTGCCCGACATAATGCTGGAAGTGCGGGCGCGCCGGGTGGCGGGCGACGAGCGTGCGCTGCCACGGCGGCAGATGCGCATAGAGGTGCGCGAGCTGCGCGTCGGCTCGCTCCTCCAGCGCGCGCGCCTCGCCCTCATGCCCGCCTTCGCGCCGCAGCTGCTGCGCGCGCAGATGCAGCGCCTCGATCGGTTTCTCGAACGGAAGATAGTCGGTCACTTCGCGCGCGATGCACCGCCGGAGCCGGTTGCGGCAAGCGGTTCCCGTGATTGGGCGCGCGCGGGCTCGGCGCCCCTCAGCGCTTCGGCTTCAGAAAGCGGTCGAACCAGTCGATCGTTTTCTGCAGCGAATCGATCTGATTCTCGCGCTTCACGAAGCCGTGGCCCTCGTTCGCGTAGTATGTCGCCTCGACCACGCCGCCCTTGGCCCTGATCGCATCGACGACCTGCTCGGCCTGGCCGCGCGGCACGCGGATGTCGTTGTCGCCCTGGAGAACCAGCAGCGGGGCCTTCACCTGGCCGATATAGGTCATCGGGCTGGTGCGCCGATAGACCTCGGGCTCCGTGTCGGGTTCGCCCAGCAGGCCGCGCTGATAGGCTTGCAGCGTCGGCGCCTCGGTCCTGTACATCGTCACCCAGTCGATGATCCCGAACAGCTCCACCCCCGCGGCCCACATGTCGGGCGATTTGCCCAAGGCCATCAGCGTCATGTAGCCGCCGTATGAGCCGCCGGTGATGCCGATGCGCTTCGCGTCGACGTAGCCGGTCGCTGCGAGCCAGCGCGCTCCGGCGACTTCGTCATCGAGGTCGCCGCCGCCCAGATCCTTGATGTTCGCGTCCTGGAAAGCCCGGCCATAGCCGGTTGATCCGCGCGGATTGGGCGCAAGCGTCACGTAGCCGCGCGAGGCGAGCGCCGCCGCCGTGCGGCTGAAGCTGTCGACCGTCTGCCCCGTCGGCCCGCCATGCGGCAGCACGACGGCGGGCGCGGTGCCGTCGCGCTTCAGGTTGTAGGGCATCGTCAGCACCGCCGAGATGACCGTGCCGTCGGCGCTGCGATAGTGGACGATCTGCGTCGGCGGCAGGCGTCCGGGCGGCACGGCGTTGCCAGCGAAGCGCGTCAGCTGCGTCAGCTTCCCTGTGCTCAGATCATAGGCGTAATACTCGGACGGCCGCGCGCCGCCCTGGCTCGACACGATCAGCCGCCGCCCGTCGGGCGAGAACGCCTTGTCGCCGTCCGCCGCCAGCGCGTTCACGCCGGGATTGAGCGGCAGATCGCTCACCCGTCCGCTGGCGACGTCATAGCAGGACAGCGTGGTGCGCCCGTCGACATTCGTTTCGAAGATGATCCGCGCGCCGTCGGGCGAGATCGCCCGCGCCGATTGCTCCCACACGCCGGGCTTCAGCAGCCTGACCATCCCCGTCGCTGCATCGAGCACGCCCGCCTGCCGCGTTCCGCTCGCGGTTTCCACCGTCACTGCGATCCGGCGACCGTCGGGCGATGCCGCGGCGGCATCGACGCGCTCGCCGGGCTTCGACAGCAGCCGCGCGCGCCCGCTCGCCACGTCGATCGCGTAAACCTCGCCGACCGCTCGGTTGAAGTCGCCGCGCGAGGCGATGATTGTGTGCGCGTCGCCGGTGATGGCGACCACGCTCCACTGCCGGTCGCGCTCGCGCTCGGCAGTCAGCTCGCGCACCTCGCCGGTGCCGAGGTCCATCACCGCGATGTTCGTCTGGGGCGCAATCTTCAGCCGCCGCCCGAACGCCACGAAGCGCCCGTCGCGCGAGATTTCGGCGCCGGTCTCGATCACGTCCGGCGTATTGGTGAGATTGACCGGCTCGCCGCCCGCCAGCGGCACCGCCCACAAATCCCACATCTCGTTCCCGGCGCGGTCTTGCTGATAGAGGACGCGCCCGTCGCGCAGCATGGTGGGGCCGCCCTGCCGGTCGTCGGACTTGGTCAGCTGCACCGGCTCGCCGCCATCGGCCGACAGACGCCACAGGTTGAACCGGCCAGCGAGGTTGGCGCTCATCACCACGCTGCGCCCGTCTGCAGTCCAGACCGCGCCCTGCCCGCCCTTCAGATCGTAGAGGCCGGCGACCGAGACCGGCCCGGCCTGCGGGCTTTGCGGCGAGGTGATCGACCGCGGATCGGTCAGCGCGCGCTCGGGCGCCGGAACGGCTGCGTGCGCCGCCGTCGCGCAGGCCAGAATCGCAATCGCCAGAGCCCGCTTCATGTCCGCCGCTCCCTCATTCCGTTGGCACAGGTGTCGCGCGCCCGGCCGCTGCGCGCAAGCCGACGGCAACCGCGGCTCAGCCCGCGTCGATCGCCTGCGCGAGCGCGACGTCACGCTCGCTCAGTCCGCCAGCGTCGTGTGTCGTCAGCACGATGTGCACGCGGTTGTAGACGTTCGACCATTCGGGATGGTGGTCGGCGCGCTCGGCGAGCAGCGCGACGCGCGTCATGAACCCGAACGCTTCGGGAAAATCGCGGAAGCGCCAGCGTTTCTCGATCGCATCGCGCCCGGCCATCAGCGTCCACCCGTCGAGGGTAGCCAGCGCTTGCGTCCGCTCCGCCCCGCTCAGCCGTCCGATCGCCACCCGCCCTCCCCTTCGCGTCCGCTCTGCCCTATGTCGGCGCCGTGGCCGCCTCGCGTCAAACACTTGCGCCCGATCTCGATGCGATCGAGGCGATCGCGCGCGCCGCCGCCGAGCGCCTGCCCGATCTGTTCCGGCGGCATCTGGGCGGAGTCGTGTTTCGAGTCGACGAGTTTCCCGATGACGAGACGCTTGACGAGATGGGCCTCGAATCGCCCTTCGATCTGCTCGGCCTCTATCGCGGCTACCATATCGGCATGGCCGAGGCGGTGCCCACCGGCGCGCAGCCGACGATGATCCACCTCTACCGGCGCCCGATCCTCGATCACTGGGCCGAATCGGGCGACAGCCTGGAGGCGGTCGTCACCCACGTGCTCATCCACGAGATCGGGCACCATTTCGGCCTGTCGGACGCCGACATGGATCGGATCGAGGCGGAGGCGGGGTGATCGCCGCTCCCGAATGGCTCGTGACGCCCGGACTGACGCCCTATCCGGACGCAGTGGCCGCGATGGAAGCGCGCGTTCAATCGATTCGCGCCGGGACCGATCGCGAGCTGATCTGGCTGGTGGAGCACCCGCCGCTCTACACTGCGGGCGTGTCCGCCCGGCCCGAGGAGCTGCTGGACCCGAATCGATTCCCCGTGTTCGCCGCCGGGCGCGGCGGCAAGCACACCTATCACGGCCCCGGCCAGCGTGTTGTTTATGCGATGATCGACCTCGATCGCCGCGACGCACGGGATCTCCACAGATTTATCCAAGCGCTGGAGGGCTGGATCATCGCGGCGCTGGCAGCGTTGGGGGTGGAAGCAGGGCGCGTGGCGGGGCGGACGGGAGTTTGGACCGGCGGCGCCAAGCTCGCAGCGATCGGGCTTCGCGTCCGCCGCTGGGTCACATGGCACGGTGCGGCGCTGAATGTGTCGCCGCGGCTGGAGCATTTCGACGGCATCGTGCCGTGCGGAATCGCCGACGCAAAGGTCACAAGCCTTGCAGCGCTTGGCGTCCACTCGCCGCTTTCGGCGGTGGATTCGGCGCTTCTAGCAGCGTTTCCGGGCTTTCTAGCAGCCATTTCCGAACGAGCGATGAACCCGGCGGGCGTGGAAACCGTTCTGCCGCACGATGCGTGCGCCTCGGCTTGAGTTGACGGGACGCTCGCGTTAAACCAAACGGCGTTGGTGGGGATAAGGCAACAACCGCACCCCCAACTTTGCCTCAAGGAGTGAGATCACATGGGTGACATCGTCAAGACGCTGAAGACCGCCGCGATCGTCGCGGGCGTTGCCGTCGCGGTTGCGGCGTGCGGCGAGAAGAAGGCCGACGACGCGAACGCGGCGGCCAACACGACCACCTCGACGACGACGACGACGACCACGACCGACACCGGCGCGATGGGCTCGACCAACGCGATGGGCACGACCAGCACCGACGCCGGCGCGATGGGCACGACGAACGCGATGGGTTCGGACACCGGTGCGATGGGCGCGACGAACGCGATGGGCACTGACACGGGCGCGATGGGCAACACGACCAGCACCACGGCGACCACGACCGAGACCACCAAGAAGTAAGCTCGGCTTCGTCACTACACGAGTATCGGGAGGGCCGTCCGCCAGTAGCGGGCGGCCCTTATTCTTTCTGGCGATCAGGAAAGGGCAGCGCAATGACGCTTGACGAGATCACCCGGGGCTTGCGCGAACGCGTCGGCACCAACGCAGGGCTGAATACCACGGTGAAGTTCGATTTCGGCTCCGACGGCGTGATCGTCGTCGACGATACCGCCAGCCCCGCGACGGTCGACAACAGCGATCGGCCGACGCAATGCACCTTCACCGTCAGCAAGGACGATTTCGAAGAGATCGCCGCGGGCCGCCTCGACCCGACGATGGCCTATATGAGCGGCAAGCTCCGCGTGGACGACATCGCTACCGCGATGAAGGTGGCGGCGATCCTCAAGTAAACGGGATTGCGGGCGGAAGCATCGGCAGCCTCCGCCCACGCCCGGCGCCTACTGTCGGCGCATCGCGAATTTGGTCGTGCTGCCCTGGACCTTGTCGTCGTAGCTGGCGGTCAGCATCTTGCCGTCGGCCGACAATTCCATCGTCGCGGTGCCGACCACCTTGCCGCCGCGCAGATCGGTTTCCACCCATGTGCGCGGACCGGTCTTTTTGATCGCGGCCATCGTGCCGGCGCTGTCGGTCTTGATCGCCACCGGCGGCCCGCCAAGCTTGGCCGTGTAGCCGTATCCCGTCGGCGTCTTGTATTCGAAGACGTCGCCCTTCTCGCTGACCATCGCGATCAGGGCCGAATCGGACGCGTTCGTGGCTCTCATCGCCTGCCACTCGCCCGAAACCGCATGCGCGCCCTTCGGGGCTGTTCCGATGCGCGTCTGCGTGCCCTTAAATTCGGAAGTCTTCGCGCCGGTCATGTCGGTCCAGCTGCTGACCAGCGATTTGCCATCGGCTGAAACGGACAGCAAACCCTCGCCGGTCTGCTTGCCCGCCTTGCGGTACATTTGCTTAACCGTGCGGGAGTCGACCTCTTTCACGGCTGCCTCGTCCCAGTAGGGCTGGCCCTTCACCGCGTGATACTGGCCATCCGCTTTCACGCTCCATGCCGGACTGCAGCTGTCGCAACGATACATGCCGTCTTTCAACATCCGCTTGGTTGGCTTCTCGACGATCTGAACCGTGGAGACGTCCGTCTTCCACGTGCCGCTGATCGATTCGGCAGCGAGCGCCGAGGCTGGCATCGCAATCGTGGCCAAGCCTAAGATCAGTAGAGATTTCATTATACCCTCCGTTGTCGCGGCGCGATTCAGTCCCCGTCGCCGCTGGAACGGATGCGCCTTGCGGAACGACCCGTCAGATCGACCAGCACGCGCGCCTGCGCACGGTGGCGCCGGCGGACCTCACCCGCCATATTCGGCCCATGCCCGCCATCGCGATCCGCC
>Ga0326763_1000137_pt1 | contig 27038 bp, 27 predicted proteins | sample NORPS_P_FD_207671 | JGI IMG/M metagenome (GOLD analysis project Ga0326763, IMG submission 207671) | Hot spring water microbial communities from Norris Geyser Basin, Yellowstone National Park, WY, United States - NOR.PS_P | ecosystem: Environmental > Aquatic > Thermal springs > Unclassified...
TTGCAGAATTGTTGAGCGAGGGAAAGGATTTGATGAATTGGAATTGTCGTCAGTCTCATCCTTGCCCTTCCTTCCATCCTTCCTCACCTCATCACCCCATTATAACACCGTTTTCGAACATACTCAGGATTGCTTGGATTTCATGCAAAAGGACAGAGTTTCACCTATTGTCCCAAAAACCTCCTCACTGCCTCAGTGACGAGGTCCTGAAAGGTCCTGCCCTCGTCTATTGCCATGTGCTTTAAGGCTTTAACCAAATCCACAGGCATCCTTACCGTCACCTTTGTCGTCACCTCACTGCCTTCTTGCTGTCTTTCCATTTTAACGGCTTGCCTTCTTAATGTTTTAACGGCTTTCCTTTCCTTCGGCTCCAACTTCCCTAAGACCTTCGCACCCTTTTCTACCATCTCCTTCAATGTGTCCTCTCTCTTCCTCACTTCTTCGTCACCCCCCTTTCAATGGCTTCAGCGATTTCCTCAATTTGCTGCGCCCACTTACTTTCAGGAGCGAGAATGTGCAGTGGCTTCCTCTCCAATGCCGTCTCTTTGACCCTAACGGACTTGGAAAGGATACCCAAAAGCCTATCCTCTCCGAGAAGTTCCTTAAGTGAAGCGATTACCCTTTGGGTCATCCTCGTGTGCTCTTCTGCTAAGTTCACAACGACTCCCAAAATTTCTACTGACCTCTCCCGCTTCCTTGATAACTCAACCAAACCCTCAACCAACTGAACTATCCCTGCAACTGCAAAGGGAGATGGGTCAACGGGAACGACTATGTAGTCGCAGGAGAGAATGGCTGCCCTCGTTAAGGGTCTCCAGCCTGTCGGGGTGTCCAAAAGGACAAGGTCGAAAGGTAATGAGCGGATTACTTGTGATGGTAAAAGAAGGTCTGGGTTCGTCCCCCTCATGTCCCAACTTGAGAGTTTGATGTCAGCACCCAAAAGCCAAAGGTTCTCTGAGACAGGATAGGGTTGGGGGGACTTTCGGGAAAATAGGCAGCGGGTTTGAGCGTCCTCAGGGAGACTTTCGGGAGGCAGAAAAGCAAAGGTTAAGTTGCCCTGAGGGTCAAAATCGACCGCTAAAACTTTCTTACCCCTATCAGCCCAGAGAGAAGCCAAGTTGTAAGTTAAAGTCGTTTTCCCAGTCCCACCCTTTAAACTGGAGAAAGCGATGACAACCATTTAACCCACTTCCCTACCTTCTTGCTTTCTTACCTTTCTACCATCCCCACTCTTTGCCGCTCTATCATCTTGCCATACAAACGGTTTTCTGTCCTCCCACTCCTTTAGACACAGAACCTTCCATCTTCGTCGCTTCCGAGAGGACTGGTTCGACCACGACCTTCGTTTTAGCCTTGACCTTAACCTTGAAGATTGTCTTGCAGTGGGGACAACGGATGGCAATGGTGCCTTCATCTGCCATTTGAAGGACCAAAGGTTTGACCTTCCACCTTATCGTTGCCCCTATCTTTCCCCAGAACTTCCTCGATAACCGCTTTCGATACTTCTCATCGTTGATTGCGTGCCATAGGGTTGTTTTGTCGTAGCCGGTCATTTCAGCCATCCTCTTCAAAGAGATTCCAGCCCTTTCCATCCAATCGCTCCAACTCACGCTCTTACCCCCTTTCATGCGGACGGCGTGGGCTCAGAAAGGGGTTATGCAACCCTCGTTGCACTTTCCCTCAGAGCCACTCCTTTAGACAAACCCCACTAAAGACCCATCCCCTCTCAAAAGGACCCACTACAGCCCTTTCTCTGCCTCTCCTTCATTGTCCACCTTTTGTCCCATCAGAAGCCGATATAAAGCCAACTCCAAGAAGGGGTTAATGTTTCCCCTCTTCCATTCCTCTTCAGCCCTCTTCCTCAGCCCATTGGGTAGTTGACTGAGGGCTCTGCAGACAGTTTCTTCCCACTCCACTTCACTCATCTTTTGCCTTGTCTCTTCAAGGAACTTTCTCCTCCTCTCCCTCTCTTCCATCCTCGCTTTCCTTTCCTCCTCCATCTTCTTCTCCACAGCTGCCTTTAAGGCTTCTTCCCTCTTTCGCTGCTCCTTTCTCCTTTGTTCTTCCTCCCACTCAAACGGTGCCGCCCATCCCTCCTCTATCGCTTTCACCAACATCCCTGCCCTGTTTTTTGTCGGCTTCCTGTAATTCAGCCACTCTATTTGCTGCAGGATTTCTTGGGCTGAAAACTTGGAGACCAACCTCACAGCGACCGCCTCGCTGACACCTTCCATCAAAAGGGCTTTTAGCGCCTCCTTTTGTCCACCCGAAATTTCCACTTGTTGTTGCAAAACAACATCTCCTTCTTCTCTCTGTCTTTGCCCTGCCTTTTTGTCCTCCCCTGCTTTTTTGCCACCCATGGACATCCTCAACTTAAATTCGTCCTCAGGGGTCAGGGGGTCTTCCTGAAGGACCCAGAACCTGTTGGCAATTTGCCTGACCTCTCCGTTCCCTTCCCTTTCAAATTGCGCTTCCTTCTTGATGAACCTTTTAACCCTCTCGTCTTGCAAGACCCTCCTCAAATGCCTCTCACTTATCCCTATGGCTTTCGCTGCGTCAGCCATCCTCAAGACTACCGAGTTTTTGCCAGCGCAGAAACTTCGGAACTTCAAGATCACCATGCTCCTTGTCGGACCGAGCAAAGGAACCCACTTTTCAAAGAAGTATCGGCTGAAGGTCACCCTTTCTTCGGGTTTAAGCAAATAATGGGATGGCTTCCTCCTCAAAGGTCTAATTTCCGCCTCATCAAATTTCTCCCCCATTTTTCCTTCATTTTACCAAATTTCCATTTCCTTTTCAAATTTTTCTATCTCATTTATACACAATTTATCCACAAATTTATCCCTTGACTTTTTAAATTTTCGTTTATAATCATCTCAGAACAACAAAATTGGTCGGAGAAGTAAAAAGGGGGTGTTCAAGATGTCTGTCTCATTCTTGCCTTTAGATGCCGTCAAAAACGCCATCGCTTTGGACGACGCCCAAAAAGCCGATTACCTCGTCCCCCTCTCGGACTTGGAGTTGGAGGTCGGCGAAAAGGGGGCGTGGCTTTGCCTTTGCCCCTTCGGGACTTTCTCCGTCTCGTCCATAGCGCAAGAGCAAATTTGCCAGAAACTCGGTCTACCCCTCTCTTACCTCCGCCGTTGCCCTGTCTGGCTTCAAAGGCAAAACCTTTCCTTCTGGCTCTCAAGGAGGCAGAGGAAAGGTGGCAATGTCCTTTTGAGGACGAAAGGTGAAGTGCTCAGGGCTTTCCTCAGCCCTTCCTTCTCCTCTTTCGATCACCGAGACCTTCTGGCTGTCTTGGAATCCATACCTTCTGTCGGAGAGAAACTTTTGCCCTTCCAGTTCGCCCTGACGGAAAAATCCCTCCACCTTTCCCTCCTTGACCCAGAGCCCTTTGAAGTCACATGGGACGGTCAGAGGGAGAAGTTGCACTTTGGTGTCTACCTTCGCAACAGCGAGGTCGGTTTCGCCAAAGTCGCCCTTTCAGCCTGCCTTCACAGGCATGCTTGCGGGAACCTTTTCGTGAGCGAGACCGTCTTCGCAAGAGTCCACCTTTGGATTGACAAGAAGGAGATAAAGGAAAGGCTCTCTTCCGCTTTGGAGAGGGCTGTCTCCTTGACCGCACCGAAGGTGGCGGAGGCTTTGATGGCTTCCCTTTCTGTCTCCATCCCTTCAGGGGCGAAGGAGAGGGTCTTTCAGCACGCGGCGAAAATGGCTGGTCAAAAAGCCTTGAAAGAACTATTGGCGTTGGAATACGAGCGGGAGAAGGAAACCAGCGGGTCTGGTGAAACCCTTTTCACCCTCGTCCAAGCCATAGCGAGGGCAGCATCTCAACTTCCTGACGCCGAGACCCGCTTCTCCCTCTCCCGCTTCGCCACTTCCCTTCTACCCAAGGGAAACGGTGAAGTCTCTTTCCTCTTCGTCCCTTCAGGGAGGTGAGAAGAAGATGGAGTTTTCGGCGAGAAGGTTGAAGACTTTCCTTGAGTGCCCGAGGAAGTTTCAGTTCACCTACATCGACCAAATCCCAGTTCCAACACCATCACCCCTCGCCTTCGGGAAGACCATCCATGAGGTCATCGAGTCCATCCACTTGGACGGTTTGTGGGAAGAGTCAAAAGCCTTATCCCTCTTCCGCTCCCTTTGGGAGAAAAGGCAAAGGGAAGAACCGATCCTTTTCACAGACCAAACACCGGAGAAATATGAGAAGTTGGCGGAGAAGATCCTTTCAGGTTACATCCGAAGGCAAAAGGAACTGCCGCCACCTTTGCTGGTGGAGTTCGAGTTCTCAATCCCTTTCGGGGAAGTCCAGTTGCACGGCTTCATCGACCAAATAAGGGAAGAGGGCGGAGGGTTGGTGATCGTTGACCTAAAGTCGGACAAAAGCAAACCCTCAAGGGCGGAACTGGACATGGACTTGCAGTTCACCATCTACGCCTTTGCTGCCCACCAAATCTTCCTCCAACCCATCAAAGCATGCATCCATTACCACTTGAGGACAAACGAGGAAATCCTGACCTACAGAGATCCCGAAAGGTGTGCTGAGACGATCGGTGAGGTCATTCGGTTCGTGAACCAGAACATCAAAGCGGGTGTCTTCCCGCCAAACCGAGGGATTCAGTGCAGGTGGTGTCCCTTCGCTTTCCTATGCGAGAGGGACCCAGTCTGGCAAAGCCAAGCCCCTTTGGGCGAAAACTCGCCCCTCTTGAACGAAACAAAAAGGAGGTGAATTCTTATGGCTTTCCCCGTCCGAGTGACTTTGGGGATGTCCGTTAAAAGTTCCGCCGACTATCAAAGTGAGGAAGTGACCTTGATTGTCTCTTGGGAGTTGGAGCGATCTGACACAGACCTTCAAAAACTGGTCGCTGAGAAAGCCGAGGAACTGAAGGAAGCCCACGCCACTTTATGCCAGAGGCTGAAAGGGCAAAGGCAAATTGGTGAAAAGCAATTCAGCGAGAAGTTGGAAGCAGTTGGCTTGAGGGGGAGAAGGAAGAAGAGGGTTGAAGTTGAGGGAGAGGACGACTCCGAAAGGCTCGCAACGGAAATGGAAGGGGTGAAGGAAGAGGAGAGGGTAGAGTAGACAAGCCATACCGTTCCAACTTCTCCCCTTCCAACCACTTCCCCTCCCGACCCAAACCAACCTTTGACAGAGCCTCAAAAGAGAGCTGTGTTGCTCTTGGCGGAAAGGGTGATGGGGAAGGAGAAGATACCTGAGTTCCTAAAGGAGGTGACAGGTAAGGAGGACATTTCAGCGCTGACTTGGCTCGAGGCTGCTACCGTCATCGCCCAACTTCAAAAGGCGCTTAGGGCGAAAAGGGCAAAGGAGACGGTGCTGTAAAACCGAGAAAAAAGGAGGTGTTGAAGGATGGAGAAGCAAACCAACCCTTTGACTCCCAACGAACAGGCTGGGCAGGAAGAGGAAATTTCCCTCGTCCCTGTCCGATCCATTGCGCCCAGCCTTTTGCCCGTCTCCCTCAATGACTCCTTGCTTCAAGACGGGCGTAAGGAACTGGACGGTTGGGAGGAGTTCTCCACTACCAGCCTATTCTGGGTCTCCTTGAACCCTCAGAAAGGTGTGATAGAGTGCAAGAGATTGGGACTGGCTTGGACGGAAATCATATGCCAAATCGTCGATTGTAGGGTCATCAGGGTGGCAAAGGACGAGGACGGTCTGGTCTTCTGCTACTCCTTGGACAGGCTCCAAGCGACTGAAAGGAACCCACGCTATGAAGGTAGCACCTTGTGCGCCGAATGCCCTTACCGAGACAAGGAATGTTCCCACCGTTGGTGGTTGGCTTTCTTCGTCCCTGACTACCCAGACATCCTCTTCGCTCACACCCTCTCGAGGATGGGAAGCCTCAACTTCCACATCTACGCCTACAGGCTCCTTCGGGAGGGTATGAGTCCAAGTCAAGTCCTGACCCGCATCTATGTTGAGGAGGCGAGGCGGAGAAGGCAAGGGACGATGTATAGGAGGTTAGCCTTCGAGAAAGTGGCTGACCTCTGAACACCAACCCTAAATCCCCGAAAGCCCGCTGAGGGGAGAGTTTAAGCCCCCTCGGCGGGCTATTTATCAGGAGGTGAAAGGGCGTGAGGGAAATCGTCGGCTTCGTCACCTTCATCCCCAAAGAGGAATTTGACCTGAAAAAGGTCGTCGAGAAAATCAAGGTGGAGGCTGTCTCGGAGAAGGAAAGAAACCCCGAAGGGATCGTGACGAATTTGATGGTGCTGGTGAGGGAGGGGATAGGAGGCGTTGAGTTGCTCTACCTCTTTTTGAGTTGGGGTAACGATTGCGAAAAGAGGGAAACAGTCCAGTTGGTGACGAAACTGGCGAGGAAGTTGGGGAAAGTCAAGGCAGCCATCCACTGCTGTGAGGTATGGTTCGTAGAAAGCGAAGACCCAGAATCCTTGACAGTCCGACCCTCCCTTCACCCGGAGAGGAAAGAAGGGATATTGGTCGTGGTTTGGCAGAAAGGGAGTGTCCAAGCACACCTTGCAAGGATAGAGAGGAAGGAGAGGGGAGTTTCTGTGGGAGAATGGGAGTTGACGGAACAAGGTGAGGAGAAAGGTCTATGGGAGCCCCTCTACCGCATCATCAACGCCGCGAACTGAGAGGCGAAATTTTTCAGCCCGCCTTTGGCGGGCTTTTTCTTTTCAACCATTTTGCCGTTTGAAAGTTTTGATGTCTTGCCGTAAAAATGGCTTTCCATCTCACCTCAACTTCCTCACCAACCACCTTTTGACCTTCCAAGAAGGTCTCCCGTATCTCTCCCTGCTGACAGCGATGAGGACATTTTTGTCCTGCTCGTCACCCCTCTTGCCCATAGGGGGCAAGGTCTCGCCGTAGCAAGGTTCCGTGTAGCGCCCACCCTCCCACCTTCTCCAATAGAAGGCGTGGTCTTTGAGGTTGAGGAGGTCTTCCGGTCTGACGGCGAACCCATAACCCCTGTCCAACTCAGAGACCAACCTTTGGGCGTCAGCGGCGTTGACCCGAAAGGAAAGCAAGTTAGCGCAATTACCCAGCAAAGCCTCGACGGCGCTTTCGTGGAGTTGCCTTAGATACTGGTGAGCGACGATCAACCCGACACCGAACTTCCTGCCTTCGGAAAGCAAACCCTCAAAACTGGGGACGGAGACGAAACTTTGGACTTCGTCCAAAATCAAGAAGAAGGGCTTCCTTTGACCTTCAGGGACATCACCCCTCCCCAGTGCAGCCAAGTAGAACTGGATGAGCCATAGCCCTCCCAAAAGGTTGCTTGCTTCCCTGCCCAACCTCCCTTTGGACAAATCCAGCAAAAGGACTTTCCCCTTGTCCATCAAAAAGCGGGCGGAAACTTTGTTCTGGGTTTGACCGAGGATGAGCCTTAAAGAAGGGTTGAGAAGCAAAAGACCGACTTTGTTGAGCAAAGGGGCAATCACTTCCTGACGGTAAGTCTCGCTGTAACGCTCGTATTCCTGCTTGAAGAAGCGAAGGACGAAGGGGTCCTTGACCCTCTCCAAGAGGCGGTGACGGAAGGAAGAGTCCAGAAGGAGTTTGGGCAAGAAAGCGATGCTTAAAGGTTTGGGTTGGGAGAGCAAAACCCAAAGGGAGTTTTGGAGGAGGTAACTGCTCCTTGGACCCCAAAAAGTTTCGCCAAAGAGGGTTTGAAACAAGGTGACGATGTGGTCAACCAAAAGGGGCTTTTGGGAGGGTTGAGGGGGAAGGAGGATGTTGAAAGGGATGGAAAAGGAAGGGTCAAAAGGTCTGAAGAGGCAAAGGTCGTTGGTCCTGAAGCGGGGGAAAGTTTCCAAGATTTTCTCGATGAGGTCTCCGTGGGGGTCAAAGACGGCGACACCGTAACCGAGCCTGATGAGGGAGAGGGAGATGTTGAAAAGGACAGTGGATTTCCCCGTCCCAGATTGACCGACGATGTAGAAATGGCGGGAGAGTTGGGAGGGAGAAGTGGTCAAGGTGTTGGTTTCCCCGAAGGAGCGGGTGAAGCCGAAGGGAATTTTTTGTTCCATCGTTAGCGAAAAGAAAAAGCCCCTTTCAGGGGTGCACTTGGTCGCGGGAAGCGACGCCCATCGGCGGCATCCCCCGCAAAGGGGCTGAGAAAAATTATAACCGAAGCAGCAACTTGGGTTAAAATTACAGCCAAGTGCGAAGGATGGTGACAAATAGGGAAAGCAGGTGTTCATCGGCTGACGAGCAACAAATCAGGAGAAGGAGGCGATTGAGATGGCGTTGCAGCGGTGGTGGGAAGAGACCATGCACGAACTCTGGTATCATACCTTGCGTGACGAAGCCTACATGCGCCACCACTTCCGTCAAGAGGTGGAGCAGAACCTGCGGGAAATTATCCGAGGTCAAAAGACGCAAACGGCGTTTCAGGCTCAAATAGGAAGAGCCCAATTAGAGGCTTACCAGGAGCAAATGGAAGCCATTGAGCGTGGTTTCTCTGAATTGGGTGTCCAAATACGAGACCTTCAAAGTGCAATTTCTTGGTCAACAGAGGTTATCGCTGATGCCATCGATTCTTTAGAACGAACGATGTCTTGGGGGTTCGCCCAACTCATCTGGCATCAAGAACAGACCAACCAGTTGCTTCTGGAGATTCTGAAGCGATTGAGTAGTCCGAGGACGACGGAAGCGGAAGAACTGCGGGAGAGGGGTAACGAGTATTTCCGAAACGGGCTTAATGCCAAACGCCCTGAAGACCGAGAACGATGGATAAACCTTGCCATTGACGCCTATCTGGAAGCCATCCGCAAGAACCCTGCCGATTTCACCGTCTTTCAAAGTTTGGGCGTCATTCAGTTCTTTGAGAAAGGTAACTCAGAGGTGGCTTTAAAGTGCTTCCGTGAGGCAGCAGGTTTAGCAGAACCTTACTCACCTCGCCATGCAGCAATGGCGTGGTTATATTTGGGTTATGTTCATCGCAATCGAAAAGAATTGGAAGAGGCGTATCAGGCTACTCTGGAGGCAGTGAAATTGCAACCCGATTGGGCGGAAGCGAACTATCAACATGCCATCCATTGTGCTTTGACAGGACAGATAGACAAGATGAAGGAACGCCTGACCAAAGCTATCCATTTGGATGCTAATTACTTCCACAAAGCTGCTGCCGATCCAGACTCATTGCCTTTTCAACGGGAAGTGGCAGAGGTGTTACAAACGGAGATGGAAAGGGTGCGGAAGGAAGCCGAAGAGGTGCAAAAAATCCTTGACCGAGCGTTGCAGGTTTTCTTCCACCCAGTTTTTGCCCTGCCATCCGAAGAGCGACAGTTGTTGCAAGAGGTGTTGGATACTTTCCGACAGACAACCAATTATGTCACCCTCCGTCAAGCCCTCTCCCAATACCAACAAAAGGCATTACCGTTGATCCAAGAAAAAATCCAAACTTTATCTGTTACCTTGAAAGGGCATAATGGTTCTGTGCATTCAGTCACCTTCAGTCCCGACGGAAAATTATTGGCCTCAGCAAGTAGCGATAAAACGGTGAAAATCTGGGCAGTAGGTGTATGGAATGAGATTACAACTTTAAAAGGACACAATGGTGCTGTGTATTCAGTAACATTCAGTCCTGATATTAGGTTTTTAGCTTCAGGAAGTGAAGATAAAATGATAAAAGTTTGGAATGTGGAAAGGTGGCAAGAGATTATTACTTTGAAAGGACATAGAGGTTACATATATTCTATTTCTTTCAATCCTAAAGGTAAGTTTTTATCTTCGGGCAGTGGAGACGCAACAATAAAAATTTGGGAGACAGAAATATGGCAAGAAATCAACACTTTGAAGGGACATGATAGTGTGGTGTATGCCGTTATATATAGTCCTAATGGAAAGTTTAGAGCATCAAGTAGTGCTGATTATACAATAAAAATTTGGGAAGTAGGAAGTAGACATGAAGTTACAACTTTGAGAGGTCATAAGGGTGCTGTATACTCAATTGCTTTTAGCCCTGATGGTAAATTGCTAGCTTCAGGGAGTGAAGATAAGACAATAAAAGTTTGGGAAGTGGAAAAATGGCATGAAGTTGTTACCCTTGAGGGACATGAAGGGGCCGTGTATTCAATTGCTTTTAGTCCTGATAGCAAGTTTTTGGTATCAGGAAGTTTAGATAAGACAATAAAAATCTGGGAAGTTGGGAGTTGGCATGAAATCGTAACTTTGAGAGGACATGAGGATTCTGTGTTTTCTATTTCTTTTAGTCCAAATGGTAAATTTTTAGCTTCTGGCAGTTCAGATAAGACAGTAAAGGTGTGGGGTTGGGGGTTCCAGAGGTTCCTTAGCGGGGATGTTCTTCACGATTTAGAAGTGTTGGAGCGTTGGTTGGAAGAATGGGAAAAATGGCAACAAGAAACGGAGCAGAAACGACGAGAACAAGAATTGAAAAGACAACGAAGGGCACAAAGGTTGTGTGAGGAATGCGGGAAGCCGTTAAGTTTCTGGGATAAATTACTGGGACAGGTGAGATGCCCTCAGTGCCGATAAAGTCAACAAATTGAAGTCTGATTGCACAATGGGAACGATTTTGCCCTAACAACTTGAACTTCACAGGCACTTGACATTTTACTACCCTCTACAGCGAATGTCCCCTAACAAAGACCCTGCCTTGTCGTAAGGTAGCGAGTTGGGTTAGAATATAGTCAACCAAAATTCAACTTGACAAAAAAGGTGTAGCAAGTAAGACAGGTTCTGTGTCCTCAATTAGCACCTTGACAAGAAAAAAGAGGGAGCGGGGTGGCAACGGGAGCCATCTCGCACCCCACAATGCTTTTAAAGGAGGGATGTGCCATAAAGGAACATCCGTCCGAAGCATTTGTGGACGGTGCCGACGAGGAGACTTTCCTCGTTAAAGTTTCCGTTGACGGAGTGACCCTGCGGTTTACACCCCATGCCTGGGCGCGCTGTCGTCAAAGAGCCGTTCCCCTCTGGGCGGTCTCCTTGGCTCTGGAGGTTGCTCCTGTCCTCCACCGCGGCGATTTCGTTCACTGCCTGACCGACCGCTTTCCGCAGCAATCGCACCATTGTGGGATTGAAACTTTCATCGGGAGGCTAAGGGGGCTGACGGTCGTCGTGAGGAGGGATGGAGTTATCCGAACGGTCAAGTGGGACTTCCGGAAGCGGGAAAAAGGCTGTTGGCGGCGCCGCAACCGAATAAACTGGACATCCATTTCCAGGCGATGGAGTCCCCGTAGGCAACCCCGATAACCCCGTTCCCTTCGGGGTAGGCAGTCTTTTACGGGCTGCCTACCCCTTGACCCATAATAAAGGCGCAGATAGGGGTGATCGATAATGGCGGCGAAAGCTTATCGGGGGAGAGGTGGATGGTTGGCTACCCCGTTCCTAACTATTGAAGGAAATGCCGCTTATGAGGGCGAGGGAGGGTGGTTAGCGGAGCCGGTCTTGACTTTTGAAGGGAACAAAATCTATCGAGGCCGCAAAGGTTGGCTTGATTCACCCATCGCTACCGTTGAAGGCAACGAAGTTTATGAGGGAGAAGGTGGATGGCTGGCAGAACCCATCGCAACTCTTGAACAGACTGACGATGGTTGGTTGATTTACGAGGGTCGTGGTGGGTGGTTGGCGGAACCTATCGCAACCGTTAAGGGTGGTGGACGGATGGCTGCCGCTTGTGCCGCCGTTTACTTGCTACTGATGTGATGCCTTTGTGCTGTCAAGAGAAGCCACCGCTACCTTTCTCCAGTCTTGTTCCCTTTAACCGCTCGGATAAGGAAGGCTTGGTTAGAGAGAGCGACAAACAATCAACTTTGAAAAACCTGATGCCTCGTGCATCGCCCAAAGGGCTTGTTCGGAAGGGAAAATGTAAACTCCCCGCTTCCCTTTCCTTTGGATGGAGAGGGCATGGAAAAGAAGAACGGGACCGTAAAATAGGTTTTCAGGGTGGTGAAAGTCCAACATGTCAACCAAACTGGCAAAGAAGACATGCCAGAAATTGACACCTTGAACAGGCGTCGACCAGACGAAAACACCACCCTCCCTAAGGACTCGGTGAGCCTCCTGAAGGAGACCGAGAAGAGCACCGACACCGTTGCGACCATTGTGGGAAGTGATGTAAGGCAGGACAAGACCAGCCAAAAGGACATCCAAAGTGTTGTCGTGGAGTGGAAGTGGGTTGCGAAGGTCATGGAGGAGGAAAGCGACCTTCCCCGCTCGCAAGAATTCTGGGCATTCCTGCTTCAACCTGGAACGGGTAAAGGACAAAAACTCCTCGCAGAAGTCAACGGCGATAGCCTTTTGGATGGAAGGGAAGGCTTTCAGGTAATTGACCAAAAGGGCACCCGCACCGCAACCCAAATCGCAAACAACCTTAGGGTCTGGGTGGACAGCAAAGGAGATGGTGTCTTGGATAAGGTAACGGTAAGGGGTTGCCCGCTCCAAGTAAGGGTAAAAACGACTGTAGCGACGCCAAAAAGATTTCTCACCCTTCAAGGGCATTGCACCTCCCTGGCTATCTCTCTTTGACATCAGTTGCTCAGAAAAGTGTTGAAGAAACAATATAACACAATGACACAGAAATTTCCCGCAACGGTTCACCAAAAGAATGGGAAGGATATAATGATTGTGAGGACGAGACTTCACTCCACGGCTTCAGGCACAAAAGGTGCGAAAAAACCAGCCCTAAAAGGTGTTCTGGGCATGATGATGAACGAGGCAGAGACGAGGGCAAGATTGGTTGAACCGAAATTGAAAGCAGCAGGTTGGACGGATAATCTCCTTGCCCGTGAATTCATCTACTCGCGCGATTATCAGTTTACGGAAGGCAAAGTCATTTTGATTGGGGATGAGGTTCAGCGTGGCAGGAAAAAGAAAGTTGACTACCTCTTGCGTTACTCAGATGGCTTCCCCATCGCCGTGGTTGAGGCAGAACCTGCCAATAGCCCTCCTGAAGCTGGTTTGGAGCAGGCGAAGGGATACGCCCGCGACCTCGGATTAGCCTTCGCCTACTCCACCAACGGTCACGAAATCGTTGAATACGACTTCTTCACCCACTCAAGTCGCTCCTTGAAGGAATTTCCGAAACCTCAGGAACTGTGGGAACGGTGGAAAGTGAACACAGGGTTGGAAAAGCCGACACCTGGGAGGGTCAAGGAAGCCCCCTTAGTTTACGGGATCAGCGAGGAAATCTCAAAGAGCCCTTTGCTCTACCCTTACTGTCCTGAAAGCCTTTGCGGGAAGCGTCCCTTTTACTTTCAGGAGATTGCTATCCGTGAAGTTATCCTTCGAGTCATGAGGGGGCAAAAGCGCATCCTCCTCGCCATGGCGACTGGGACGGGGAAAACCTTCATCGCCTTCCAAATCGTCTGGAAACTCATTAAATCGGGTTGGTTCCAAAGACAGCACCCTGAAAGACCAGCCCGAATTTTGTTCCTCACAGACCGTTTGGTCCTTCGGGATCAGGCTTACAACACTTTCTCCCCTTTTGCTACGGGGACAAGTGAACCTCGCTGCATCATTGAAGGGCACCCACCAAACCTCAACCGAGACCTCTACTTCGGCATCTACCAAACCCTTTGGAGCCCCGACGAGAACGGAAAGCGTCTCTTTGAGAAATTTCCGCCCGACTTCTTCGACATGGTCATCATCGATGAATGTCACAGGTCAGGTTGGGGAACTTGGCGTGAAATCTTAGACCACTTCTCAAACGCCATTCACTTAGGCATGACTGCCACCCCAAAACAGGACGAGAACATTGACACATACGCCTATTTCTGCGCCGAAGAGGAAGAAGTCGCCATTGACCCCGAACACCCTGAAAAAGGGACTTGGCGACCTCCAGCGTTCCAATACAGTCTCGGTCAAGGGATTGAAGACGGTTTTCTGGCAACTTACAAAGTCCATCTCGTTCGGACGACAGTAGATAAAGATGGGCTTCGGCTTGAAGACGCCATTGAGCAAGGGGCGGAAGTTTTCATCCCAGAGGGCGTGATACCCAGAGAAGTTTACACCACACCACAATTTGAAAGGGAGATCACCCTCCCAGACAGAACCGAAGCCATGGTGAAGCACTTAGCCAACCTGCTCCGCCGTTTCGGGCACATGGAAAAGACTATGGTCTTCTGCGTGGACATGGAACATGCCCGCCTTGTCGCCCGTTTGCTCCAAGACGAATTTGGACCCGAGACAGGGCTGGACAACTACGCTGTCCCTATCATCTCCGAGGAAGGGGAAGCCCGCCGATGGCTTGAAGATTTCGCCGACCCAGACAAGAAAGCCCCAGTCGTTGCAACGACCGCAGAACTTTTGACCACAGGGGTTGATGTCCCATCTTGCAGGAACATCGTCTTCATGAAAACAATCTCTTCCCCCGTCCTTTTCAAACAAATCATCGGTCGCGGCAGCCGAATAGACCCGGCAACAGGCAAATATTGGTTCCGCATCATTGACTTTACCGGTGCGACCCGTCTCTTTGATGAATGGGACCGACCACCTGGACCGCCACCAGAGACACCTAAGGGACCGTTCAATGCCAAACTTGTCGGCAAAGTCTTTCATGCCGAAACAAAGGATTTGCTCGTCGGCGCATCAGTCACTGTCAGGACAGGTCCCAACAGCCAAGTAGGTCCCATCCGAACAGACAGCGAGGGGCGCTTTGAGTTTGACAAGTTACCTGAAGGCACACTCACTCTCATCGTCTCCGCACCCGGCTTCGTCCGGCGAGAGATAAAGGTGACAACTTTGGCAAACCGAGAGGTATCCATAGATGTCCCCTTAAGACCTGAACGAGGGGTGAGGGCAAAGATACGGGTGAAAGGCATTGAGGTGACTATCGCTGACGAAGCCATTTTCACCGTTGACGCCACTGGTCAACAACTTTCCCTTGAGGAGTATCGCGACTACGCCCGCAGGAAAGTGATTCAAATCGCACCAACCCACCGGCACCTAAGGGAAATTTGGGTTGAGCCAAACCGCAGAAGTAAGTTCCTTGAAGAACTACGCCAATCAAGCATCCATCCAGAAGTCTTGGCAGAGGTGATGGGAAGGGCAGATGCAGACGCCTACGACATCTTAGCCCACATCACCTATGGTGCCCCTATCCGATCCCGTGACGAAAGGGTGATTGCTTTCCGCAACAGAGAGCAAGCCTTCATCCTTCAGCACAACGAAAATGCCCGACGAGTCATCTTGGAGTTGCTTGACAAGTATCGCGTTGGTGGGATTGAACAGATAGGGTCAGAGGTCTTTAATGTCTCCCCGTTCAGAGAATGGGGAGGTGCCTTCAAAATCAGTCAATGGTTTGGAGGGGTTGACGAGCTCAGGAAATCCCTTGAGGAGATACGAAAGCGATTGTATCCTCTGGAGGAGGTGGGTTCTTGAATGGGGCTTATTCAGACCCGTGAAGCCCTTGCCAACAAAATATGGCAAGCATGCGACATCCTTCGCCGGGACAATAACTGCGGTGGCATCATGGAGTATGTGGAACATCTCTCTTGGCTCCTCTTCCTCCGCTTTTTGGACGCCCAAGAGGAAGAGTGGGAGACGCAAGCGCAACTTGACGGAAGAGACTACCAACCGATCATAGAACCGCCTTATCGTTGGAGGGACTGGGCGACAAAGGATTGGCCTGCCGATGAACTTTTGGGTTTCGTCCACGGCAAGTTGATCCCCTACCTGCAAGGTCTCGGTGGTGACCCCTTAAGGGAAATCATCCGTGGAGTCTTCTCGGAAAGGAATGTCGTTGTCTGCGCTTCAGGCTACAACCTCAAGGATGTCATCTCAATCATCAACGAGATTGATTTCCACAGCCACGATGACATTTTCACCATATCCCAAGTCTACGAGGAACTTTTGCGCAGGTTGGGTAGCGAAAACAGGCTTGCGGGGGAATTCTACACGCCCCGACCCGTCGTTCGGTTCATCGTGGAAGTGGTGAACCCGCAAATTGGCGAAACCGTTTACGACCCAGCCTGCGGGACTTGTGGCTTCCTCGTTCAAGCCTACCTCTGGATGAAGCAACAGGAGAAGACCGTTGAAGACCACCGACGGCTTCAAGAGGAGACCTTTTTCGGTCAGGAGAAGAAACCGATCCCTGCACTGCTGGGATTGATGAATATGGTCTTGCACGGTGTTTCAAGACCCCATATCCGACGCAAAAACACTCTGGAGGAAAACATCCGACAAGTCACCGAGCGATACGATGTCATTATGACGAACCCGCCTTTCGGTGGGATTGAGGGCAGGCACATCCAACAAAATTTCCCAGTCCAATCCTCGGCGACGGAACTTTTGTTCTTGCAGCACATCATGAGGAAACTCAAGCCCAGAGATGGGTCAAGGTGTGGGATGGTTGTGCCTGAAGGAACGCTTTTCCGAGGCGGTCCTTTCGCCCAAGTCAAGCGTGACCTTCTGGAGCAATTCAACCTTCACACCATCATCAGCCTACCGCCGGGAACTTTTGCCCCTTATTCCGATGTCAAGACGGCACTCATTTTCTTTGAGCGACCAGGACCGACACGAGAAATTTGGTATTACGAACTCCCGTTACCCGAAGGCTTAAAGAAATTCAGCAAAGGCAACCCCATTAGGGACGAACACTTCAACGAAGCCCGCCAACTTTGGAAGGCATGGGATGCCTACCGAAAAGGACAAGGTCCACGAGAAGCGTGCCTATCCGAGCGCTCTTGGATTGTCCCTGTGGAGGAAATCAGGAACCGAGGTTATGACCTAACTCCCCGAAACCCGAACCGAAAGGAAACCCAACTGCTTCCATCGCCCACAGAGATTGTCGCCAGCCTCCTTGAGCGTGAAAGGGAAATTTTGAGCATCGTGGAGGAACTGAACGAAATTCTCAGCAACAACTCCGAAACCTTCCCCAAACCCGGAACTGAACTCCCAGCAGGTTGGCGATGGGTGAAGTTAGGGGAAGTGTGCACGCTCATTGAAAGTGGTTTCGCTTTCCGGAAAAAGGGAGCACCTGAAGGAGACCTTTTGCACTTGCGACCTTACAACATCGCTGAAGATGGAACCTTAGACCTTTCACAGCGTTTCTATGTTCCCTCATCCCTACGCTCAGCACGACACAAGTTTCTTCAACCAGGCGATGTGCTTTTCAATAACACCAACAGTGTGGAACTTGTGGGCAAAACTGCTCTGGTGAGGGAACCTTTGGAAGCAGCCTTTTCAAATCACATCACTTTGCTTCGCCCGGACACAACTAAGGCTGAGGGAGCATGGATTGCTTTGGTTTTACTGGCTTTGTGGCGTCAAGGATTTTTCGCTAATTTGTGCAACAAGTGGATCGGGCAAGCAGGGATTAACACTGAAACGCTTAGAAGTGTTCTCATCCCCCTCCCGCCCCTTGAGGAGCAGCGCCGCATCGTGGCATACCTCCAAGATGTGCAAGAAAAAATCAGGGCCCTGAAAGAAGTTCAAGCACAAACCGAAACAGAACTCAAACGCTTAGAGCAAGCAATCCTGGACAAAGCCTTCAGGGGTGAACTTTAGTGGGCTCAGTTTTTGAGTTTGCTGACCCAAAGCAACAAAGGATTTATGGGAAACTTAACGAACTCGTCGGACCCGGACCAGCAGCCTTCTTTAAGGATGCATGCTGGATGATGAGTAACCCGAAATCACTTGAATGCACAGTTAACTTCGTCGGTCACTGTATGCGTGAAATTGAAAGTGCTTTGCGTGATGTTCTAAGACCCTTTCAAGAACTCACTGACGAAGACCTTAGTCCAGCAGATTCTTCCAGTGGGCACAAAAGGGAGATACAACAAATTCTCCGATCCCTTGAGATTCCCGAAAATGATGGGACAGCAAAGGCATGGTTTGAACTTGTGGGAAACCTGCACAAATTGGCTCACAGGCGTGCGCTTGAACCTCCACGGGGTCTTGAAGAAGTTCAGGAACTTTGGGAAAAGTTTCAAAACTTGCTTGATATTGTGCTCGCCAAGATTGAGAACAAGTTCCTTGTTTACTTCTCCGTCCTTGACCAATTACTCACTATAAAGCAACCAACAAAGAAGCACATTAAGCGGCTCATGAACGAAATCCCGCACAACTTTGTGACTCATCGCTACTTCTTTGACCGCCTTGAAAATCCAGAATGGATTGAGCCGCTACGGAAACGGGGACTCTTCAGGAAGCCGCCTCACCCCATTAGGGAAGGAGGAAGAGTCCGTTTCCTGCAATGGCCTGAAGCAAAATATCTTGCCCGAATGGCTAAACACAAACCCGAACTCGTAGCGGGCATAATCTTGGAGATGGAAGACACTGAAAATGCTGTTGTCCTTGAAGACCTCGTGGATGCTGCTCTCGCCATGCCTCCTGACATCTCCGTACGACTTGTGGAGAAAGCGAAAAAGTGGGCTGAAGTCCCATACTTCTTCCTGCCAGAAAAAATTGGGGAATTAATGGCACACTGGGCGAGAGGAAACAAAGTCCAAGAGGCAATGGGTCTTGCCCGAACTTTACTTGATGTGTTCCCAGAGGAAAGAGAATTGGAGATTGAAGAGCCGTTTTCACTCCCGCCACAACCGAGAGCGCGCTTTGAAGATTGGCTTTATGAGCAAATTTTGAAAGACCACTATCCCGAACTTGTCAAAGCGGCTGGTCTTCCTGCACTTGAACTCCTCTGCGAACTCTTGGAGAAAGCCATACAATTCTCGCCCCATCGAGAGGAAGGTGCAGAGGATTTTTCCTACACTTGGCGCCGGGCAATTGAGGATCATCCACAAAACCTTCTCCACACAGTAAAAGACGCCCTCGTTTCCGCTGTTCGCGATGCCTCAGAACTTTTGGTGAAGTCAGGTCAGGCGTCCATAGAAGAAGTTGCCGAAACTTTTGGGCGAAGAAAGTGGAAAGTTTTTCGCCGCATCGCCTTACACCTTCTCCGATTGTTCCCAAAACAAGCACAGGCTCTGATCGTAGCCCGCTTGACTGATCGTGACTTGCTTGAAGATGTTGGCGTCCAACATGAGTATGCGCTCCTTTTGCGGGAAAACTTTCCTCGCCTTCCTGAAGATGAAAAACGGAAAATTCTCAGTTGGATTGAGGAAGGTCCCAGAGACCCTGCCGAGCAGCGAGAACAATGGCAACTGAGAAGGTTGGCTTGGATCGGGTATGAAAACCTGCCAGCAGATTGGCAAAAGAAGTATCAGGAACTCATCTCCAAGTATGGAGAGCCAGAGCATCCAGAATTTCCAGTATACTGGGTAAGTTGGGTAGGTCCAACCAGCCCGAAAACGGCAGAGGAACTTAAAGCCATGTCGGTTGAAGAAATTGTAGAGTTTCTCAGTAGTTGGGAACCTCCAACGGTGGGTTTCTTTGGACCGTCACGGGAAGGGTTAGGGCGGGTGTTGCAAGAAGTCGTGGCAGAAGACCCACAGCGTTTCGCAATAGAGGCAGAAAGGTTTATAGGTTTAGACCCAACCTATGTGCGAGCCATCATTTCTGGATTGGAAGGGGCGATCGGGCGACAGAAAAACTTTGAATGGTCTCCCGTGCTCAAACTTTGCCGATGGGTCGTTGAACAGCCCCGTGAAATTCCTGGACGAAAGGTGGAAATGATGGAGGCAAATCCGGATTGGGGCTGGACACGCAAGGCAATTGCCCACCTCTTTTTGACCGCTTTTGAGGGAGACAGAGGAAATATCCCCTTTGAACTGCGAGAGGAAATATGGGAAATCCTCAAACCCCTAACAGATGACCCAAACCCAACGCCAAAGGAAGAGGAACGCTATAAGGGTTCAACTATGGACCCTGCAACCCTTTCTATCAACACAGTTCGTGGGACGGCAATGCACGCCGTCGTCCAATATGCCCTTTGGGTTAGAAGGCATTTGGAAAAGCAGCCCAATGCCACAGAGAGGGTATCAAGGGGCTTTGATGAAATGCCTGAGGTCCGTGAAGTCCTTGAGTCTCATTTGGACACTAACTGTGACCCATCCTTAGCCATTCGTTCCGTTTACGGTCAGTGGTTCCCTTGGCTTGTTCTCCTTGACCGAAATTGGGCGGAGAAATGGAAAGCCCAAATTTTCCCCCTTGATGCTGAAAACAAGGAATACTTTGATGCCGCTTGGAACACTTACATCATCTTCTGCCAACCCTATGACAATGTTTTCCAAATTCTTCGTGATGTCTACGCTCATGCCGTTGACCAGATTGGTCAACATGAAGTTCGGTTCAGGTATCTCACCGATCCTGACGGTGGATTGGCAGAACATCTCATGGCGTTCTATTGGAGAGGCAAGGTTGATTTGGAAGACCCATTGTTTGTCTCCTTCTGGAAGAAGGCTCCCGACCCCTTGAGAGCCCACGCTATTGAGTTTATCGGAAGGTCATTGAAACACACGGATGAATCTATTCCCAGCGAAATCATTGAACGGTTGAAGGAACTTTGGGAAGAACGGTTCTCTCAAGTCAAAAAGGACCCTACTAAGCATGAAAGGGAGGTTGCTGCTTTCGGTTGGTGGTTCGTTTCGGGGAAGTTTGATGTTGACTGGTCTATCACCATGCTTTCGGAAGCCTTGAAACTTGTCCCCAAAACTGAGCCAGCCGATATGGTCATTGAACGACTTAGCGAAATTGCTGAGACCTATCCCCTTGAGTCCATTGAGTGTTTGAGGAGAATTGCTGAGGGGGACAAAGAAGGCTGGCTTCTTTACACAAACGAGGAAGCCATCAGAAAGGTCTTACAAATTGGTCTTGCGAACCCTAACACTCGTAAGAGAGCCGAAGAACTCGTCAACAAATTGGGCAGGAGAGGTTTTCCCAGTTATAGGGACTTGTTGGGGTGAGAAGATTACTTCTTGACAGATGTTCTGCACCGCCAAGGCTTCGGTGAAGGCTTTCAATAGCAACATTCTTCGGTCAGTCTTGAGGTAGCCACAAAATTTGGTTTCTTAACTCCTTTGCCGAGACCCTGTTCAAAAATTTGACAAGTCTATCCCTTACCTCCCATCTCCTCATCCTGTGGCTAATTTGAAACTGCGGGACGAGAATAATGCCTGCATGCTCTTTTCCCTCCCTTTGCCACTCTTCGTGGATAAGGATGAAATTGCTCTGAGGGTCACTGTAGTTGCAGGTGACAAGAACCCTGCCTTGCTTCGTCGCTTCCTCAAGGAGCAGTCTGTCGTCTTGGTAAATTTCGGGAGGCAACTCCCTCGCCTCCAAGACATCATACCCTTGACTTCTCAACGCTTCCGAGATTTCAGGCGGGATCATGATGTCCATCATTAACTTCGCAAACTCAAATTCCTCTTCCCTCAATTCCCACAACCTCTCCCTTCGGCGCATTCTCCCGATACATCCTCTCGCTCTCTTCCCTGTCCCTATCAATCTCTTCCTTGTGGTTGAGGTAGTATTGGATCGCTGCTTCAATCTCCTCCCTCGTCAGGAAAGGAAACTCCTTTTGGATTTCCCCAACCCCCCATCCCTCGTTAAAGTAATTGGCGATGTATTCAACCAAAACCCTCGTGTTGAGGATTTGAGGCTTACCCTCCGGCTTACCCGCTCTCTTGACGATGTAAGGGTTCTCCGTCGGAATGTAGCCAGAAAGAATAGCGGCTAACTTCCTTTGAACATCGGAAATAGCCCTCCTCATAGCGAGGGGCGACAAAACGATCCTTCCCTTCTCCTCCCTTGCAAGCCCTCTCCTTTTTAAGTCCTCAATAGCCTCTTTAACCTCTTGCTTTGAAGTCCCTAAGGTTTTTGCTATCTGGGCTAAACTTTTCTCGTCCACTTTTTCTTCCCTCCTTAACCTGCTACCACTTCCATTTTGCCACCTTTCAAGCCTTAACGGTGCAATGCTGACTTAGGGCGAGTTAGCCGTTGGGATAGCAGACCTTTAATCTGTCTTGCCTTTCTACCATTTTTACTTCTTGCCATTCAATTGTCTTGCCGTTTAAACAGCATGATGGTTGTTATCGGCAGGCAACTCAGTCATTGATTAAGGGAGTAAACTGGCGGGAAAGAAGGGACATGCACCAGACAGCAGGGGACTCTAAATTCCTCTTCCCGTTTTACTTGGCTCAATTAGCCTTCATTTCTACCCTCCATTGACACATTGGTTGCAGCCGGGTTATACTGTTACCTGACGGGACGGGACACAAAAGAAAAAGGGGCGGCGGAAAAGGTAGGGGGCGGATTGGAGAGCGGTAAAAACACCGCCTTCCAATCCAACCCCGACCACCACCGCCCCAACACACAACAAAAGGAGGCTGATCAACATGCTTTTTCCGGTCAGCAATTATAACACAACATGGGAAAGCAAGTCAAGAGGGGGAAGGACGATCCCCGTTCGGGTTCGCATCCCTTCTTGCGTTAAGGAGACTATCAGGCAGGTTGCTCAGGAAAAAGGTATGCCTTTGTCACAGTTAATCCGCCTCGCACTCTTCTCCCGCTTCCATATTGACATCCCCAACCCTGACGAGGCAGCAAAGGAGAGGGTGACTTTCCGCTTGTCCTACGGAAACTGGCTGGCTCTTAAGGCTTACTCCCTTTCTTGGGGCTTCCCCATTTGGAAAGCATTCCTTATCTTGCTGACCCACCCTTACACCGTCCACGACAGACCTCAAAAGTCCGATGTCCGACAGGTGTCCTACGAATGTCCTATGGACAAAGAAAAGAAGAAGAGAAGTCATGTATGCACCAAGGTTGGTCTCTCAAAAACTGGTGACCAGATGAAACCCGCCAACAATCTTGCCTTCAGGCTCTGGAACGATTACGGTGTATCCCTTTGGGTTGCCAATGACCTTGTGAGGAACTTCCCAGCTAGCGAAATTGAGGCTGCAATTGAACTGAGGGAAAGGAGAAATGGTTCAATTTACAACCCAGCAGGTTTTATCGTCCACCTTCTCAAGAACGGCTACGCTCAAAGGTATTTGGAGCACAAGGTAAGGAAAATGGACCCGGACATAAGGGCTGAAGAGGTGAAGAGGGTGCTTAAGGAGCGTGGGATCAAGATTTTGGATTATGGAGGCGTTGATTATAGGATCGTGGACAAGGAGGGAAGGCTCTGGAGACCCATAGACCCTTCAGACCTTGAAAGCACTTTAAGGCTGGCTTGGAGGTTAGGACTGTTGAGTGAAGGACTAAATCAAGGTGAAACTGAGGAGAGTGAAAAAGCACCGTTAACGAAGACGAACCAAACTCCTTCACTATGGGCTGAAGGCGTGGAAGGGGAAAACCTACTCAATGGCGAGGAAGAGATGGAGGATGAGGGAGAGACAAGCGTTGGGCTTGAGGATGAGACGAATGATGAAGAAATTGAACCGCCCGTCTGCTGCCTTTGTGGGAGGAAAGAGGGAGAGTCTCATCCAGCCTTGCAGTCTTATGCTTTCAATATGTTCATCCTAATCTCAAACCTCAGCGAACCTTTCCGCCGCCAAGTTGGACTTGGGGAGTTTGGAGTAATTTGCCGTGGCTGCTACACCAAGTGGTTAAGGCTGATAAGTTTGTTCAGGGTCAAAATTCCATCACCGCCCAAATTTGAAGAAGACGGATAAGGAGGTGACTGGCATGGAAAGAAAGGGAGAGACAAAGATTGTCGCAACACTGGGCAGAGTCACTTCCATTGTCAAAAGAAAATCCCTCTCCCCAGTCCCTTACCTTCGACCTGAGGAAGTTTCGGCTCTAATTGAGGCTGCAAGGAAACTTCGCTACGGCGAAAGGAATGTCTTGCTCATTAAAGTCCTGTATCAGTGCGGTCTAAGGATTTCCGAGGCACTCTCGTTGACTCCTTCCCATCTAACTCGATTTGAAGGGATTCCCTGCTTGAGGGTGAAGGGTAAAGGTGGGAAGGAAAGGCTCGTTCATGTCCCAGAAGCACTTTACTCTCAATTGCTTGCTTACGCATATCAGAGGGGCTTAAAACCGACCGATAAGTTTTTCAACTTGAACCGAAAGAACGCCCACAAGATGTTGGTCAAGGCAGCGAAACTGGCGGGGTTGAACAAGAGGGTCTATCCGCACTTACTTCGTCACAGTTGCGCCATTGAGAGGTTGAGGCAGACAGGAAACCCGAAAGCCCTTCAGTGGCACTTGGGGCACAACAGCATGGCTATGACGATGAGGTATCTTGCAACATTGACGATGGAAGAAGCGTTGAAGATTCAGGCTCAGGTTAAGTTTGAGGAACCTGAAGGTTAGCCCTCTCAATAGCCTACCGTTCTGATCTCGGTGGGTCGTTATGCGCATTTAAGATATCCCAAGCATGAATGTGAGTCTCCTTGATGTATGGTGCTCTGAGGCGAATACTTGGGTCATAGAAAATTCGTCCCCACCAGTCTGTCGTAGCAATTTCCTCCTTTAACAACGATTGCTTACCTTCGTTCTGAGAATCTGCGATTTTTAAGGTTCTGGGTCTTTGACCCGAAACCTTGCTTTTGCCTCCATGTCCGCTTTTATCTGCCGAGCCTGCGAGTGAGTTATGAAACCCTTTTGTGTTGCCAACCTTAGGATGTCAATGGTTCCCAAGACTCCAATGCCCTCCCTTTCAGCGACTTTCTTCATCGCTCCATCGTCAGTCAACACTAACCAACTTCGGCTTTTCGCAACTGCCAAAACCGATGAGTCTGCGCCCCTGCGGATACTTGGATGCTGCTCTCTTAGCTGCCTTTGAATCTCTAACTCCTTGGGACTGAGTTTCTCAACGACCTTAAGCCATGAACTTTGTGCGTTCAAAAGTTCCAGCAGTTCAGGATACTTCCCCGCTCCTCGCTCCAACTCAGCCACAACTTCCGCTGTCGTCCAAACTCCTTGAGGGAAAATTTTCTGCAGCAAGTCCAAATGCCCGCTTCGGGCGAAGTTAGAAAGGGTTGAGTTGTCGGCGATGGCTTCATGACTGTCCGCCAACCCTTATCGCCTCCAACTCGTAGAGGATGTCCTGAACTTCCATCGGGCTAATCCCCAGAACCTCCGCTGCGTAACTTCTACTGATTTCGTCCCTCCTCGCTGCTTCCAAAACCAACTCCCACAGGACTTTGGAAACCTGTATCGGCTGGTCAAGATGATCTTCCCGCTCGCCGAAGAGTCTCCTCTCAAGCCTACAAAGGTTTTCCTGCTGCCACTTAGCGACATCCCTCTCCCTCAAATAGCCCAACTCACAAAGGCGATAAAGCAAGGCAGGGTAACTGACGCCGAAGATGCGACGAAGGCTCATCAATGCCCACGCATTGTCCAAGTCGGCATATCGCTCAGCGAGCCTTCGGACAGTGCTTTCTGGCAAAAGGAAATGAGTCGCAAACCTGTCGGCAAACCGTTCTGCAAGGCTTTGCTGCCGTCGCTCCCGCTCCTGACCTTCACCGCCATCGTCCCTTGAAAGTTTCTCCAACTCAGCGCCTTTACCTCGGTCTTTCAGCAAGTGGGCATATTCTTGGGCGACACTCCAATTCTGCCTGAAAGAAGGTTCGTTGGAGTTGACCAAAAGGAAGCCTCCCAAGTCTTCATCGTAAGCCATTGCCCCTGAGACTTCACCGTTCAAGGGCAGTCGGATGACAGGGATGCCCTCATCTTCCAAAACTTCCGCTAAGTTCGGAACAGGGTCATCGCCCAAACCCAAACGCATCCTTTCTGCCTCTGCCGCTTCTTTCGCCTGTTTCTCCAAAGCCTCTTTAGTCACGGGATAGGTCGGAAGTTCAGGTTTTGGTATGCCTAAACGCTGGCGCAAGGAGGCGATTTCTCGGCAAAGGAATTCAAAGCGACGAAGTTGGCTGACGACCTTGGGACTTAAGGATTGTTTTTGGGCTTTTCGCAAGAGAAGTTTGAAACCCTCCCCTTTCGTTCCGTTGAAGCCGTAGAAGTAACTGACTGGGCAGCCGTAAAGTTCGGCGAGTTTTTGGAGCATCCTCAAAGGAGGGTTGCGTCTCCCGTTTTCCAAGAGGGAGAGATACTTACTCGTTATGCCGATTTTCTGAGCCACTTCCTCTTGCTTAAAGCCACAAGTTTCCCTCGCCTCTTTTAACCTTTGCCCGATGAGTTTCAGGATGTCCATGCTTGCCCACACCTCCAACACAGAATCTGTCCCTGAAGGCTTGCTATTGATCACAACCAGGAAAAGGACACCGTGACCGCTTTGAAGGCTTTGCGGGATGTGCGCTGTTGCATGGAGGGTTATAGCGATGATATAACCAACATTCGGCTTGATAAGCCTCTTCTTCATTCCGAGTGACTAAGTAAGCAAAGTGAGTAGGTCGGTTTCTTCGGAGGTATGGATTACTCTCGTTGCTTGGCAGGTGATCCCGCAAACGCTGATTTAGGTCGTTAGACCGACCAACATAGAGCACACAAAAGTTGTTTCCGTCACGATAGAATCCCCACAGAACATAAGCGCCACATTTTGGCGGCACTCGAGAAATTTCTTGTTGGTTCAAATTCCCGACAACAAAGTCCATCGTCTCTGACCCTCCTTTGAGAGTTGGATCAATGGCGAAGTTATTATGCCATGTGGTAACGCATTTGTAAACATTATACCACTAAAATCGGCCTTAGGTTAACATATTTGTTCCAAAAGGGAAGCATAGAGCCGATGAATTCAGCGTTTATTTCCCCCTGTCACCTATTGACCTCCTCTCGCAATTCCTCTGGTAGGTAAGCAATGACAAGGACGCCATACTTCCCCAGCAACTCTATGAAAAGCACGCTTTGAGTAACCAGCCAACTTAGCAGATTGCCCGAGACTGAGGCGACCAAGTTCATAGAGTTTGATAGCCAAAAGAAGCCTCGCCTTTCTTCCGAAACTTCCGCCGGAGGAAGTTTAATCTGAAGCGTCTTCATCTCTCCTGCCTTCTTTCTCGCCTTAGCAAATTTAGTGCATCGTGAGGAATGAGTTAGCCTAAGTTCTGCCGGAGTGTCTCACTTAATGAGCAATGCACCCGAAAACATTGCAAGGTATCTTGCACTCCTGACGATTCTCAAGTTAAAGTTGAGGGATGAGAGGTGAAAATAGGATGGAAAAGGAGAAGTTGCTTGAAAGGATTGAGGTCAACCCGAAGGTGATGGCAGGTAAGCCTGTCATTAAAGGGACTCGCTTGACTGTCCATTACATTCTCAGCCTCTTAGCCAGCGGGATGACGATTGAGGAGATATTAGA